>JAEEGJ010017803.1_pt1 | contig 15981 bp, 6 predicted proteins | sample 8958761 | NCBI WGS metagenome assembly JAEEGJ01 (sample SAMN16246546, study PRJNA631951) | gut metagenome | biome: gut microbiome; feature: rumen; material: RS-attached | host: Bos | place: Iran: Karaj | collected 2018-10
CAAAACTCATTTTTCAATAAATTTACTGAATCTAATTTTTCCCATGGAAATAATTTAACATTCTTTCCATATTTTTCTACCACTTTACATTCACGACCAAAATGACCATAAGCTGCAGTTTCTTCATAAATAGGGGAGCGGAGATTAAATCTCTTTTCTATTGCATAAGGTCTTAAATCAAATAATGCTCAGATTTTTTCTGCGATTTCTCAGTCAGTTAATGAAACTTTTGAAGTTCAATAAGTATCTACGTAAACACTGAGAGGTCTAGCAATTCAGATAGCATAAGAAACCTGAATCAAAATTCTGTCAGCTATTCATGCAGCTACCAAATTTTTAGCAAGATAACGAGCCATATAAGCACCAGAGCGGTCCACTTTACTAGAATCCTTTCCAGAGAAAGCTCCTCATCAATGTGCTCATTTTCCACCATAGGTATCTACAATTATCTTTCTTCCTGTTACTCATGTATCTCCATTCGGTCATCAGATTACAAATTTTCATGTAGGATTAATCTGAATATCAATCTGATCATTAAATAGAGCTTTTACTTTATCTTCTAGTCAATCTACAAAACGAGGTAATAAAATATTATTTACATCTCCACGGATTTTAGCCAACATTTCTTCATCTCAAGCGAATTCATCATGTTGAGTAGAAAGAATGATAGTTTTGATTTTCAAAGGTTTATCATCATCGGAGTATTCAATCGTGAATTGAGATTTTGCATCAGGACGAAGGTACAGCATTTCTTTTTTCTCTTTACGAATTTCTGCCAAAGTCCTGAGTAATTTATGTGATAAATCCAAAGTTAAAGGCATCAAATCATCAGTTTCATCACATGCATATCCAAACATAATTCACTGATCTCCAGCTCATTGATCTTCAGCATTTTCTCTTTCCACTCCACGAGAAATATCAGCAGATTGTTCATGTAAAAGTACCTCAATATTGCAAGTATCAGCATTAAATCAGTATTCATCTTTTGTATAACCGATTCTGTGAATCACATCACGAGCCACTTTTTCTACATCTACATGTGCAGTAGATTTTACTTCTCATGCAAGTACGACTTTATTAGTCGTAACTAAAGTTTCACAAGCCACTTTTGCAGTGACATCTTGAGCTAAATAAGCATCAACAATCCCGTCAGAAATCTGATCACAAACTTTGTCAGGATGTCATTCAGAGACAGACTCTGAAGTAAATAGGTAAGTCATCTTTTATAGAATATAAAATAAAAATACATTCTGATCCTCAAATGTATTTTTGGATTCGTGAAGTCGTTAGACTTCTCTGCGTAAAATTTAATTGTCTTTAGCAATTTTTTTACGTGGTTGCAAGCGATACAAATCCATCCACATTCTGAATCTAAAAATAATTATAGTTTTTTATTCTTAAAATACAATTAAAATATTAAGCATAATTGTTATCATAGTTATTACCCTGTCATTCATTATTCTGAGCTAATCAGATTTTTCATATTTCAGATTTTCAAGTATTTCGATTTGTATATTCCATAGTTTCTGTTAGTGGTGAAATGCTTTGTAAATAATTTAATCTTACGTAAAGTTCCATTTCATGATATCATAATCAAAGTTTCGAAGCTTCATTAATTATATTAGTAAGTTGTCCTGATGTTGGAGATTGATTTGAATATCAAGAAACGGATGATATTTGATTTGTTATAGTATCACTTTCAAATGCAGTTCAAAAATAACATCTAAAAGACCATATTTTTAGATTAGGAGAAAGGTTAGCAAGTCTTAGTCGATCTTCTTTACTCCATCAATTTGATGAAGATCAATCTTTATCTCAGTGTTCATCAATACATACAAGAATCTGTTCATTGGGGTGTAGTGATACATATTTTTCAATATCTTTAAGAATTTGTTCTTGTTTTTTTAGTGGTTTCTCTCATCATAAATTTCAATCTCAAACATCTTCAGTATTTTTCTTTACATAAGAATAATTGGCAATATCATTAGCACTAAATGATTGAAGAGTTTTATCATCTACATGAAATTTATCTATTGTTACATCTCATAATGGTCTTGCATAAAATATTTTATCAAATGTTTGTTCTCTCGGTTTTTCTGTTACTTCTCATTGTCTATTTGTGGTAAAATCTTTTGAAATATATGCTCTTAATATTTTCTCATATTCTTTTATAATATTTCACCAATCAAATTTTCGCTTTTTCCTTTCTTGTTTAGTTGCATTATCGCTCAAATGAGGAAAGCTTAAATCAGATCTGCTTTTTACCATTTGAATAATTCACCTAAAACAAAAATTAATTCATTTATCTGTATTTAAATCAACTTCTTTAATCATTTTTCATCACAAATTGCTTAATTTTTGAGGATTTGAATTTAAAAATTCGTATAGATTTATTGATTCAGGTTCATTGATAAAACATTCAAAAAATTGCGTTGCTGATGCTAATCATTCAAGGCCTTCGGTTTTTTCTCAAGCATTAAGTAGTAAGGATCAATTATGAATATAGCTTCAAATATGTGGTGATAAATACTGTAAATATGCTTCTGATTTATCTCAATACTCTCTAAGAAATCAATAAATTTTATCCATAAAATTCTGATCATTTAAAAGATTCACATTAATCATTTCAGGTCTCTCAACATATTCTAATCAAATAAAAATAGGCGCAATATGTTTAATTATTGAAATATAATTAGAAAGTCATAAAGATTTAAGATAATATGGCAGAAGATAAGAAGAAAATTCTTGGTCATACATTTCTTTTTTTAAATCAGACCACTTATCTCAGAACAAAGATTTTAAAAAAATATCGTTTGCATAATCGTTGTTTTCAGTAAGTTCTTTTGTGGAATATTCTTTTACTTTTTCTTTAAATGTATTTATTATTACTTCTGGAATAAAAAGATTTTTTCAAAAACTATCTATTTTTTTCATAATTTTTTTTCAAATCTCTTTATCAAAACTTTCTTGAATTGATCTTTTTGAATCCAAGGGCTCTGTTTTATTTTCATCTCAAGATAAATATCTTACTTCATTATTTAAATCAGATAATTCCTCAACAAATTTACTAAGTTCATCATTAGTATCTATTCATTCCATATTCTCCATACCAACAAGAACAAGAATAAAAACACTATTATAATTATGAATTATTGTTTTTTGTTTCTATTCTCCAGCATCAATATCAAAATCATCATCTTCGGCATCGGTAGGGAAGTGATCTTCAGAATCATCATCGTCATCATCCCATCCTTCGAAATCGAATTCATCATCATCGTCTTCAATCTTTTTCTTCGCAGGAGCTTTTTGAGCTTTCTTAGCTCTCTTTTTCTTAATATTTTCATCTTCCATCTTTTCAATATCATCTTCAATTCCAAGCATTTTTTGTAATCATTGATGCTCTTTTAATTTTTGAATCACTTTCTGCTCAATCTGTCTTACTCTTTCTCTAGTAACTTCAAATTCTTCTCAAACCTGTTCCAATGTATATTTAGGTCCATCAATTCCATATCTCATTTTTACAATTTTTGATTCTCTATCGTCAAGCATTCACAAAATCTGATCCAAATTAGCTCTAAGAGTATCTCTTTCCGCTAATTGATCTGGACGTAAAGTATTTCCATCTTCTATCAAATCTGCTAATGTATCTCTACCTTCATCTCAAACCTCTCTATCAAGTGATACATTACCAAAAATCACTTCTTCAAGCTTTTTAACTTTTTTGATAGGATATCATAATTTTTGTCAGATTTCTTTACTTGTTGGCTCTCTTCCAAGTTTTTGGAATAATAGAGAATAAGTCTTATTATAAGAATTTATCTCATCGATTAGATGTACAGGAATTCTCACATTTTTACCCATATCAGCGATAGCTTTCGTGATAGATTGTTTAATCCACCAGGTTGCATAAGTTGAAAATTTGAACTCCTTATCAGGATCAAATTTTTCAATAGCTTTAATAAGTCAGATATTTCATTCCTGAATCAAATCAGCAAATCCTAGTCTTCATCCAAAATAACGTTTAGCAATAGCAATTACTAATCTCAAGTTTGATTCAACCAATTTCTGCTTAGCTGCCTCATCTCATTTTTTAACTCTTCTTGCTACTTCCTTTTCTTCTTCAGCTGTTAAAAGAGGAATCTTTGATATATCATTGAAATATAACTTAATGTAGTCTTTATATTGCATATCAGGAGGTAAATCTGTCTTTCCATATAATGAGACTTTTCAAAGTCTTGATTCTTTTTTTGTTCATTTGTCTTCTTTTTCTCTATTCTCGAGCTCTTCCTCGATAGTGATTACTTTAATTTTGAGTTTATCACACAAATCATAGAACTTTTCCAAAATTCTGATAGATCCTTCCATATTATCGAGTGATGCAATCAAGTCTTCCTCCAAAAGACTTCATTTTTCAGCTCACTTTAATAGCAAATCCTGCAAATCTTCACTTAATTCAGAAATATCCTCCATGAGGTTTTCATAGATTTTTTTTCTTTCTTCGTTCATATATTATGTCTATAATGCTAAATAATCACAAAAAATTTATTCACAAAAATTTATTATATATCGTTTTTCATATTTGAGGTATTGAGTGGAAGAGCTTTATGTTTAGGTCAAAAGCCTATTGAAATGCTATCGTTGCATTCGTTCCATCAAAAAAAGATACCACATCGAGTACCAAAAACACTATATACCATTTCATACCTAAAAATCAAGTAATTTTTGGAAAAAAGTCAGATTTTTTTGCATTTTTTGATAATTGTGTGTATAATTGTCGTATTATTTTATATTTTGAAGTAAAATAAGAATGAAATCAGTAGAGGAATATAAAAATGATATAGCCGAAAGGTACATACAAGATTTTAAAACAGAAATTGGTTTTTTCAACAGACTTATGATATTGCCAATTACAAATAAAATGAAAGACATATTAAAATCAGATAAAAAGGTTGATGTAAATGATTTACAAGATTTAGAAGATTTATGATTTTGGAGAAAAGTCTTGGGCGCAAAAATATTTGATAAACAATTATTTGGAAATTTGGTAGATAAAATCTTAAACTTTTTGAAAGAGAAGCAAGAAAAAATAATTAAGGCAAAAACTGAATGAAGACTTGATGAATTACTAAATTTAGTTGTGAGCTGAAAATTAGATATTTTAGAAGAGCGTATTGTTAATCCAGATAATGGGAAGAAAGACAATCCAGATGATGGAAAGAAAAAAGGAATTGACAATTTAAAAGGGAAATACAAACTATCACATGAAGATTTTGTAGAATATTTTGAAGGAGAAAGATTTTATCAAAGAAATATTGGTAACTGCTGGTTATTAGCAGCAATTGATTCACTGGTAAGTTTTTGAGATTATGAAAAACTTGTAAGGAGCAGCGTATCAAAAGATAAAAATGGGTTTACAATCAGATTGCCACTTTGATCTAAAAAAGATAATAAAAAAAGTAAAGAATATTTTGTATCTTTCTCTGAATTGAAGAAAAGTCAATCAGGAATTTATTGAAATAATCTTATTCCAGTCGACTGAAAATCGTGAATAAAAGCACTAGTACGTGCTTTTTTACGACATACGTCAAATGATGGCAATAACGGAAGTGATATTGATTTTTTGAATTTAAAGGGAGGACGATGAGTATCAGCTTTTAATAGCCTAGTTAGTTTTCCATGAATGAAAACATATTGTTGTACAAGGACAATAAGCGAAAAAGAGAAAAGAGAAGATAAAAGCTGAACGAAGGATGTACAATTCGTAAACACATTTCGTAGTGTTTTGGAAAGCTTTAATCGTCAAAATGACATGCTAACACTCACAGTGTGCCAGGAACAGGAAACTAATAATGACCGCAAAAATCAACCAAAAGATAATTATGATGATCTATGACATTACTCTAGACCAAATCATGAAATTTCAGTTGAGGCTGTTAAAAAAAGTGGCTGAAATTTAATAATAACAGTTTCTAATCCGTGGGATAGCGAAAGAACCTACGATATTTTATTTGATGACTTATTGAAATCATGTAGTGTTTTTTCACTTTGTACAAAAAAAGCAAGGACATGATTACAGGAATCCACCGGATCATATTGAGATTGAAGCAGAAGAAATGCAGCATCAGATCACCTAAATAGCATGGATAGAGCTCAAAATATAAACCAGATAGTTGAATTTACATGAGAAAAAAATGAAGAGCTGAGAAAAGCGAGAGGAGATATTATTGTTGAAAATTTAGGTACAAATAAAATTGCGGTAACATCCTATAATTATACGACTCAAGTAGAAAGAAGCAATGGTAAGATCATTATTTGAACAGGAAATAAAGCGTTATTAATCCCTGAAGCAGAAATATCAGACATTTTTAATAAAGAAAAAAATAAAGCCTATCGTTTACATTTATATTGAGCTAAAATAGCTAATATGATTCATTTTATACAGAATAAATATTCGAAAGATGATAATCTTTGTTTAAATAGTGATTGAACCCTTCAATATGATCGCGTATGACCCCGAAATACAGATATTATTAAAGATTGGGGGCGAAAACAGATATGAATTAGTAGAGATAAGACGAAGAAAGAATTTGTAAAGCATCTAGAAAAATTATGATATAAATGTGGAATAAAACTTTAACACTTCTATGTAATAATTTATGGATATTTGGTTAACTTATCTCACGCTTTACAAGTAAATTTTTTAAGATTTATCTTAATGTAAAAAGTCTGACTTTTTTTGCATTTTTTAATAATTGTGTGTATAATTATGTTATAATTTATTTATATTAATAAAAATAAAAAATGAACATTGAACAGCTAAAAAAGGAGGTAAGTAGTATAGAAACCTCATTAAACGAATTAAAGAAAAATATTTGAGAACTATCAGAAGATGATAAAAATAAACAATCAGAAGAATTTAAGACCAAAGTTGAAGAGGTAAAGAAAAAGATAAACAATAGAATTGCTGAATTATCAGAAAAAACAGATGATAATTCGAGAAAAGAATTAGAAGAAGTGAAACAATTATTAGACTCATTGGATAAAATTGTTGAATTACAACATGATATTATAGAGGGTAAAAAAATTTCAACTATAAATTATGCCACACAATCGGTGTCATGACACACAGAATGAGAAGTTCAAAATAATACATGAGGAGTGCAGTGAGAGCGAGAAGAGTGATTTTTTTGAAAGATACGGGATTGGACAAAAGATCAGTGGAATGATGTTTGGAATAAGGAGAAGCGAAAAGCAGAATGAGGGAAGAATGTGTTGCGTACAGCATGATTTACAGCAACATGAGTTTGAGCTGTAGCACTAGCATGTAAGTGAATTAAAAAAATATGGGACTGGGTTTTTTGAGATGATGAATCGGATGAAGATGATATAGAAGAAAATGAAACAAAATTAAAAAAGAAAAAGAAGAAAAAAGAATCTTCATGGTGGAAAAAGTTTCTAGTTGGAGCATGACTTGCTGCTTGAACGGCAGTTGGATGAGTAGAAATTTACAAACATTGGAATAGAATATCTTCACGATTTAAAGAAAAACTTTGACTAGCTCTGTCATTTGATGAGGCAATACAAAAGGTCGAAGCAGAAGTATGTAATTGAAAAATAGATGATGACCATTTTTGAGTATTTAATGCACATTTTGATTGATGAATCAAGTACGAAGAAAATACATCTGAAATATGCTCATACTGACAAAAAACAAAGATAAACAAAAATGGTAAAAAATTAGAGTGATTAGATGTGGAATTTGCTAGCTGGGAAGAGATGATACATGCAGCAAATATAGTAAATTTTGCAAAAAGAATGTTAAGATGAAGAGGTGCATCTGAAAAACCATTCATCTATACTAGTCGATGATGAGATATTGCATTTAATTGTTCTGCAAAATGAAAACAAGAATTTCTATCAGCAAGTAATTCGAATGAATGGACATGGATCTTGGGGACTTTATGAACTTTGGGTTGAGGAATATTGTGATGATATTGTGCTTGAGTAAAATGAGCAGCAGTTTGAGCTGTATGATGATGAACGTGATGATATGTACTATGAGCTTACATTGATAATAAATCAACAGCATGAAGCTGCTGTGAAACGATAAGTAGATGAAAAAATTTGGACGAATTCATGAACTATCTTAATAGACAACAAGATGAAAATTGAAAATCACTATGGGTACAATGAGAAGAAAAGTATGAACCAGATAATACGACACCAATGCATAAATTTTTGAATGAAGTAAAAAAAGAAATAGATGAATCATATGGAAATGGAGATGAAGATAGCACAAGAAGAAATCTTAGGATAGAGCAAAGTGAATGAAATCCTAAGGAGTATATAATCTCTTCATATAATCATAAATTAAAAATAACATTGGAGTGATGACCAGCAAAATGAGAAAAAATAGATTTTACCAAAATAAAGAAAATACACATAGAAAAATATGATGAATACGATAGCCGATGAGATTGATTGGATATAGATTTTCCACATACAGAAGATTGATTGAAGGAGGCTATAAAAACAGCAAATTTAACTAATAAGATTGTGGAAGATCGGAAAAGAAAATGATGAGAATCATATCCATTTGCATATGGAAGATATAAAACACCATTTAATTTGGATATAGATATAGACTGATTCATGTGAACTGCGATAGTAGGTCATTCTATGCTAAAGAATAGGTTCCCATCAATTTTTGAAGATTTAGGAAAATATCCATATATAAAAGGTGCGATTAGTGATATTCAGGAAGAAATGCATGATCAAGCACTTAAAGATAAATCTGAATGATCTCAATATATAAAGTTTTTACACCAAATTGGTAAGTGAAGATTTTGGAAAAAAATGTAAAATAACGGGTTTTTATGCCAAATACAAAAATAGCTCTAAATTCTTAGAGCTATTTTTAATATGATAAAATAATCATGGAAAAAACAGATAAAAAGTCTGTCATTTTTTGCATTTTTGACGGTTGTATGTATAATATATTATAATTTATATTATTGTAAAACAAAACGATGGATTCGTTTGAACAGTTAAAATCCAAAACTAAGCAGATTAAAAATGATTTACAAGTCTTAAAAACAGAAACTATTTCTGTAGAAGAAAAGAAAAAAAAGGCTGAACTATTGAAGCAACAAGCAGATACAATCAAGGTAGAATTACAACAAAAGATAAGTGAGCTGAATAGTAAAAATGACACTAGTCTCCAATTAGAAAAAGAAAAAACTGAGCAATTGTTACACAGTTTGGATGAGACTACCCAATTATATAGTGATATACTCAGTAGTTCTACAAATATAAATCAAGAAAGTCCTGAGTCTTTGTGATGAAATGCTAACTTACAAAATATTACTACAGAGACAAATAATTTACAAAATTCTCAAACGAATAATGAAGAAAAATGATTTTTCTGAAAAACATGAGATTGGATATGAGAACAATGGAGTGATGTAACAAGTTGAGATAAACGAAAAGAACAACCATGACAGAATGTTTTACGTGCAGTATGATTTTGATTAACATGATATGCAGCATATAAATGAGTTAAAGCACTATGGAATCGGGCTTTCGGAGATAAGGAAGATGAAGAATGAGATGAATGAGATGAAGAAAGTGCAGAAAAGAAAACAAAGAAGAAAAAGAAAAAATCTTTTTGGAAAACTACGACAGGTAGTGTACTAAAATGGTTAGGAATTGGAACGGCATGAGTAGGAATAGGATGGTGGCTTGGTAAAAAATTAGGGATTATACATAGTGATGATGCTACAGCTAGAGCTGAAGATCAAGTAGAAAATACTATAAAATTAAAAGAAAAAGATCCTGAAAAGTTCGAAAAATATAAATGAATATGAGAAAATATTGATAGTCAGTATAATCAAGTTATGAAAAAAGAAATAGATGCTTGACGGTGATGAATGAGTATAGCTGATGGATATGAGAAATATGCAGATAAGAAAAAGATAGATAAAGATATGTTCCAGGCAACAGTTCCGATGTGTATTGATAATGAGTTCTCAGATGTATCACGTTTCCTTTCGGAGTGATGATATTATGCATACTTAAGGGGTTTAAAATTTAATGAATTGAAGAACGAAATTATCTGATGGGGAAAAGAAAAAATTGGTAAGGTTCTTGGGCCTTTTCTTACTTGATTGACTTCATTTATCCCATTTGTATGAAAAGATCGATCGGAGGCTATAACTAATTGGTTTGAATCATGAGATGCAGCAGAGAGAGAGGCAGAATTACAATTGTTTTTTAGACAATATGCCAAGGTATTAAATTATACACAAGATAAATTATTTTCATTAAAAGAAAAAATAGCAGAAGAAAAGTTTAGAAATACAGAATGAAATCATTCAACTGCTTCAGATGCCCTTAAAGATGATAAGTGGGTAGAAGATTATATTGAAACAGATCCTAGATATAAAAACTTTATAAACGGAAAGTTGCATCAAGCAATCGATGTGATGAAAGGTAACGGTATCTTTAATGATACTTTATCACATGACATGGAAAAACTTAAATCAGCTTCAGATGCGGAAAGAGATACGATATTAAAGTTTAAAGACTGAAAGGATGCAATACAAAGATTGGAATCTGCGTGAGATAATTTGACGGCAGAGCATTATAAAGAATGAGTAGAATGTTGTGATAAAATAACAAAAGATATAGAAGATGAATTTGATAAATCACGATCATATCTTTATTTCTGATTTACTCATGAAGCGTTTAATTCAAAAACTAATAATATTCAAGAATTTTTGAAACATTCATGACTTGCTGAGATGAAATCTGGATTAAAAGTAAGTTTATGAGAATTTAAACAAAAGTTTGCAAGTTGAAATATTACAAAAGAAGAAATTTTATTATATAAAAATCAAGTGAATAGCTATTTTGCAATGAAAAAAGAAATTCTTATTGGAACGAGAGCTATTCAACAAATGAAATCAGATAATCCTAACTATGTAGAAAGGGTTCTAAATGTATGAAGTGCTGTTATTTGAGATTTACTAAATCAGACATGAGCGACATTAAAGCATTTCAAGGATTGAAATTTCTTTTCAGCATGGGTTTCAGCTACAATCCCATTATATTTATGATGAAAAGTTATTGGTATGTATGGTAAGGCAAAAAATATGCCAAAGGTAGAAATGTTTGGAAACTTTATCAAAAATTCAAATATATTTTCTGCTTCACGAAGATCACGATGAGTAGTAATGCGCCGCATATATGCAGAGAATCTTAATAAATCACCAGTTCGATTATTAAAATCTAGATACAATATAGCACATGGAGATCAATTATTATTACAAGACTTAATCGAATGAAAAATCAGTTGAGATAATGCAACAAAAATAATTGAAAAATGAAATGATAGCTGGTTAAAAATAAGAGGGGATAAAAAGGCAGTTTCTATCTCGGATTTTATCCAAAAAATGTTTTGAAAAAGTGATACTGCATTACCAGCAAAATATATAGATATTCTTTTTAACAATAAAGCTGATATCGTATTTATGAGGAATCCTAATTTAAGAAAGATGATTTTTGGAGAAGCTTCTATTAGCTGGATAGAAAACGGTAAGGTATTATGGAATTGATATCGTAAGAAGACTTATAATCCTTCAGATTTTGGTAAAGTTGAGGCATTAGAAGATTTTATGCTATCAAAATGATGAAATTCATCAATTTTTGAAACTCTTTCTAAAGAACAAAAAGCGTTTGCAAAACAGATGTTGGAAACAGGAAATTTTAAAATGATAGAAGAAGTGAAAAGTTTTACACATAATGTTAAAAAATATGATTTAACTTGATTTGATGACGTAAAAATTACTCACCTGGTAGAAGAATTAATCGATCACACTGATGAGTTCTCCGATACAGCAAAAATAGAAGAGAGAATAAAAAATGCAAAAAATATAACAGAGTGACAAGTAGATAATACTACTAAGCCAGCACAAGAACTAATAGATAATCCACATTACAAAAAACTTCAATCAGATATAGATAGTGAAATTAGCTCACTAGAGATGGCCAAAAAATGAGAAGCAGAATGATCGGCTAAATTTAATCAAATTGATGAACAAATTAAAAAATTAAAAGAATTTAAAAACAATGTGAATCGTGCATCTGTACAAGAAGTAGAATCGTTAGAATGAATATACGAAACACTTGTCAAAGTTAGTAAATGAAAAGGATTCTTTGATAATGTAGATTCGATTGTAAAGTTAGTGTCGGAGAATTCGGATATATTAAATAAGGCATTAAATGAGCTAGATTGAGTAGAATTAAAAAAAGTAATAAAGCAATTACAATTAGAGAACAAATTAACAGATATTTCTGACGAAGCAATAACATCTCTTACGAAATTTTTAAGTGAGATAAAGGTAAAAAATCTCTTAAAATCTTGAGATACTCTAGTCCCAATATTAAAAAATTTCATAAGATTGATATGAACATTAACATAGGATATTTAACTATCTAAATACTAAATGACACAATCGAAATCAATAGAACAGTTAAAGCAAGAAATCTCGGAACAATATATCAAAGATTTCAAAAAAGAATTGTGATGGATGAAATCATTAGTATTTTTCCCGATTGAAAATAAAGTAAAAAAGATTCTTACATGAGAAATTAATCTCCCCGATAAATTTGATGAAATAGAGGAGTTTTGATGGCGAAAAAATATTATTAATTTTGTTACACCAGATATAGCTTTAAAGATTTTTAATTTTATGAAAGAAAAGAGGTTAGAAATTGAAAAAAGGAAAACGGAGGAAGATTTGTTAAGTCTTAGAAACGAGATATTAGGGGTGAGTATACAAAGCAATCAACCTACATTACAAGTAGATCAACAGCAGATAAGCCAAGACGCAGTTAATCAGCCAGGAACCCAAGGAGAAATTCAGCCTCAAACACAAATAAAAACACAGCAAGCAGAAGAAAATGGGAAAGAGAAATCGGATCAAAGCAGCGTTGTTAGCTGAGCTATAACATCCTGAGTGGGTTTCTGAGTAACAGCAGCAATGTGAAAATTATCAGAATCAGTAAATTATAAAAAATTATCAGAATGAATAGATGCAAAAAAAATCAAATGAACAATCAGTGCGTGAATTGAAGCACTAAAAAAACAAAAAAGTTTAGAAGGTCGTTTATCTTCACATCAGGAAAAAACAATAGATAAACACATAAAAAAATTGGAAAAATGACTAGAAGAAGTTTGAAAAGATGATGCTGCTCTACTAAAACTTTGGTGAGAATTAGATAATAAACTCCCAAAAGAATTATTAAACTGAGCATGAATTTCACAAAAACAAATGCTTGCCCTGGAAAAGATAGCAGATAAATTAGCTGAATGTAAAAATCTGGATGAAATGAAAGCATTGCTCCGTGAAAATAATATTACATGAATAAGTGACGAAGTTTTGTCAGCTCTAAAAAATGCAAAAGATGCAGCAGAATTAAAAAAGATGACAAAGATTCTTAGAAATGGTTCGAGGATTAATAGATTTATTCAAACATTAGCATGAGCAATGCTGATTGATGTTGCATGCTTATGACTTGATGTTTGGGTGTATCTAGAAACAAAAAAAGAAGCTGAGCTAATAGCTAAGGTAAATGAAGTTAGAGCTGAAAATAAAAGGAATCAGGCAGATCGACAATTATGAATATGAATTTGAAGTGTGCTTGTAGAAGGATGAATTATTACCGCATGCGTCTTAACTTGAACTTCTACATGAGGTCCTGTATGAGCACTTATCTGACTAGCTGTTTGAGCTGTTGCAACAGCAGCTAGTATGGGAGTAGATTCTCTTTATTTCGATGTACAAGATTTTTACCTTCAAAATAAGGAAGATTTTATCAGAGAAAAGAAATCTAAAATTAATCAGGCTATCTTACAGTGATTGCATAATAAAAAGCATTGAAATGTCTCATTAAATGAAAAAATTTGAGCTCCAGATAAGAAAGTAAAAGAGCAATCATTGTATGATGCATGTTGGTCTATGATTTTTCTCGATGAAATTCATGATGGTAAATTTAGTGATTATACACCTTTCTTTGAATATTTACAAAGTTGAAAATCAAAAGAAGATTATATAAATTGATTAAAAGAAGATCAGAAAATTCAGTTTGAAGAAAAATGGAAAGAGATGGATGCTCAAATAAAGCTAAGAATGGAATATATAGAGAAAATATTTAAATGAAATACAATAATTAAAGAATTACAAGAGGGAAGATGAATGGATTCATTAAATAAGCTATTTACTGAATCCAGAGCATATTGAGAGATGAAGGGAAAAGGTAAATGGAACGAAAGAACAACCTTTGATACAAATTTAAGAAGATATAAATGAGAATATTTTTCTGAATTCTCAAGAGAAAAACTCAATAAAATAGAAAAACTAAAGCAAGATTATCCATTATTATTCCAAGAAATGATGGTTACAGCCTCATTAACTTCATTACTCTGAGAGAATGAAGAAGATCAAAATTATACAGAAAATGTTAAACTTGTTAAAAAATATCAAGATTGGTTAAAGCTAACACAAACAGATAAAGAAAAAATAAGTATGGAAATACCAGATTCTCATAAAAATGTGAATTTTATAGAAAAACTATTAAAAGCAGATTTTGATATTACAAAAGTTGAATTTAAATGAATAGGGGAGTCTAATCTTAAAGATATTGTTTGACTTAATGAAGAAAGAAGCTGAGATATAGAAATTTCAGATGACCCATTTCAAAATACTTTATATAGGCTAGCTAAAGAGCTTTTTGGTTATAAATGAAAAAATACAAAAGATGCAATTATGGAGTTTTATTCAGAGGCAGACTGAAATGTTCACGGTATTTACTATAAAGATGCTTGGCTTATAAATAATGATTGGGCTATAGATAGCTGAGTAAAGTGAACTTCCCAAAAATGAAAAATATTTTCTTCTACTGAGGAAGTAAAAAAATATGTTAATAATTTTATGAAAATTAACTTTACAAAAGAATACTATGATAATCATTGATGACACCATACGACACAGGTAGATGCTATTGATACGCCAACTGAAACAATTGATAATAATTTGATAAATGAGTTTAAAACAGCATTTGAGAATATATTAACAGAAGAATTAATGCAAAGGACAATAGAAAATCAAGAAAAAATAAAAAAAGATATTTCAGATTTTGTAAAAGCTCAGTCTAAAAATTGAGAATATATTGAACTACCATATTATATTATTATTAAAGCAAGAAAAGCTTGATTGTGAGATTTGCAGAGGCAATTCTTTAGACGAAAGGATTGAAAATTAGAAGTATGCCTACTCCCATCAGAACTTACAACAAATACACTAGATGCTAAAATTACATATCTCTCTGCTGCGCGTGAAGAATTTACGCAAGAAGAAAAAGTATATATAGATAGAGTAGAAAGAGCTCATTCTGATGTAGAAAATATAAGAGCATTATGATGAACATGATTTTTGACAGATACATTTACAGATGAATTAGATTTGCCAAAGGAAATAGAAGTTATGATAAGCGATAAATATAAAGAGCGAGAAAAATTTAAATTAGATGTTAGAATGTATTCTCCAGACGCCACAACAAGAATCTGAATATATGAAAAGTATAAAGAATTTGCAGAATATTTTGAAAATCTTTACAGATGAATATTATTGGCATTAACAACTTACTCAATGAGTAATGATATAGACTCATATTCATTGTTTTCAAACGCACTTTCGTTATGAAATTGAAAGTACTTTGATGAAAAATGAGCCCTTAAAGAGGATTCAAACGTAGATTTCCTAAAAGAAGAAAAATTAAAAGTATTTTATAATGAGCAAATCGCTAAACAAAAAATAGAATGAAAAACAGTTCAAGAGCTGTGGAATTCTGAGAAGAGTGAAGAAAGAGAATAGTTTCTGTCAGGAGTACGTAATAAAAGGTGATTATCAGAATTTGAAT
>JAEEGJ010017811.1_pt1 | contig 15977 bp, 13 predicted proteins | sample 8958761 | NCBI WGS metagenome assembly JAEEGJ01 (sample SAMN16246546, study PRJNA631951) | gut metagenome | biome: gut microbiome; feature: rumen; material: RS-attached | host: Bos | place: Iran: Karaj | collected 2018-10
TATAGTAAGTTACGATTTAGACTTAAGTTCTTCCAGATGCTTTATTTTAAACTGGACCAGGATGAAACTTGAAGAAATATATCCGTCAGGAGATTACTGTAAAGAAAGACCCGGAGGAACTTTTTTCTATGAAAATAATAATTTAAAAAGGGTTATTCAGGACTGCAGAAATACTTACGGAGATTATTTAAAAATATATTCTGTAAATAAATTAGATAAAGAAACTTTTGAGGAACAATTAGAGAAAGAAATCAGGATAGAAGATATTAAATTCAAGGTTTCAGATGAATTCGAACATATCCATCAGTATTCAAAAAGTGATGGTTATGATGTAATTGATGTCAGATATGAGAAATTCTATTTTAATAAATTATTATGGTTTTTATACAGAGTAATATTTTGTAACAAAAGAGACTTCAAGTAAATATATTAGGGGAAATTTGTGAAACTATTTGAGAAAATCGAGATTGCTCAATTTAATTTTGAAAAGAAAAACAGATTTGTTGCATTCTGGACTAATCCGTTCTACTTAATGAGAAAAGGGCTTTATTTGAATATAAAAGAACTAGCTCCTGAACTGAAGGGAACGGTTTTGGATTTCGGATGTGGCTCTAAACCGTATGAATATTTATTTACCAATTGTACTGAGTATAAAGGTGTTGATATAGATCAAAGTGGGCATAAGCATACTAATGAAAAAATAGATTACTTTTATGACGGTCATAAGCTTCCATTTGAAAATGAATCCTTTGACAATGTTTTCACCAGCGAAGTAATTGAACATATTTCGAATATCGATGAGATTTTTGATGAAATAAACAGGGTATTAAAGAAGGGTGGATTATTTTTCGTAACAACGCCTTTTTTATGGAATGAAAATGAAACCCCGTATGATTATGCAAGATATACTAGTTTTGGATTAAAAGCTTTATTGGAAAAACATGGATTTGAAGTAATTGAACAAAGGAAATCCATGAATTATATTCAAATCATCTATCAAATGAAAGCTGAATATTGGAGAATTGTTTTTTCAAAATTTAAAAGTCTTACCGTTAAGAGAATTGTACAATTGTTGATAATTTCATCTATAACCTTTAAAGGCTTGTTATTTGGCGTTATATTCCCGAAAGATGACAGTTTATATGGTAATAATATATTTATGTGTATAAAGAAGTGAAGAATATGACATTAGTATATGATTTTTATAAGTTTATTAGGACGAAAAAATGAATATTATTGGTAATACTAATTTAATTGAAGAAACATCAAAACTTGCTCCTGTAGTGCTGTTTACGTATAACAGACTTGATCATACAGAAAAAACTATTAATTATTTAAAGAATAATTATTTGTCTGATAAAACTACTTTGTATATTATTTCAGATGGTCCAAAGAACGACAATGATATTAAGAAAGTTGATGAACTCCGTGTTTATTTACATCAAATTTCGGGATTTAAGAAAGTTATTATTATAGAACGTAAAAAAAACTTTGGATTAGCTAAAAATATTGTTTCTGGAATAACACAGATTATTAATCATTATGGAAAAATAATTGTGTTGGAAGATGATATTATAACTTCACCTTATTTTTTGGCTTATATGAATAATGCTTTGAATAGATACGAGAAACATTCTGTAGTTATGTCAGTTTCAGGATATATTCCCCCTATTGATGCAAAAGAACTTCCTGATTACTTTTTTATGCCTTGGTTTGATTGCTGGGGATGGGGTACTTGGAAAGATAGATGGTATTTGCTAGAAAAATCTCCTAAAAAAATTATAAAAGAATCTAAATTATCATTTATTAGACGTTTGAATGTTGATGGTTCTTCGCCAGATATGTGGTCTACATTGATAGATAATTACAGGGGGAAGAAAAAAACATGGGCTATTTTTTATTTTTTTTCTATTTGCAAAGCCAATGGGTTAGTTCTTTACCCTAAGAATCCGTTTTGTAAAAATATTGGTTTTGATGGTACTGGCGAAAACTGCGAGGACGGAAATGTTTACAATGTTGAATTGTGTAATGAGTTTAATATAAATTTAATCTTTCCTTCAAGAATCGAACCTAATTATGATGCGATAGATGCATTTAGAAGATTCAATTATAATCGTATTAAATTTTTTGATAGAGTTTATTACTCTACGAAAATGACAATTTTCTATATATTTAGAAATAAGATTAAATAATTATAAATTTATATAATTAGATATTTAATGTTATTTTAATTCTCAAAATAATAATTATTTGAAATATAAATGGGATTATTATGAATTCGAATCGAGTACAGAATGCTATTAGAAATACTAAATGGGGTATATTAGAAAAGATTATTACTTTAATATGCCCATTTATTGTTCGTACTTTTTTGATATATCGATTAGGTGCTGAATTTTCAGGTATAAGTAGTCTATTTACGTCCGTTTTAGCAGTATTAAATTTAACTGAGTTAGGTTTTTCGAATGCAATTATATTTCATATGTATAAGCCTATTTCAGAAAATGACAATGATAAAATTTGTGCATTATTAAATTTATTTAGAAAAGCATATTTGATTATTGGATTAATTATTCTAATTATTGGCAGTGCGATTACTCCATTAATCCCCAAATTAATTAAAGGAAATATACCTATAGGTATAAATATATATTTTATATATTTAGTATTTTTAATAAATTCGATTATAGGTTATTTTATGTTTTCTTTTAAGGTTTCTGTCTTGTCTGCTTACCAGAGAGAAGATGTTATTAGTAGGAATCTTCTTTACTATAATATTTTATTATGTGTTTTTCAGTGTGCAGTAATATACATAAGCAGAAACTACTATTATTTTGTATTAATTGTTCCTATTTGCACTATTATTTTAAACATAATAAATAATAGGGCTGTTAAAAAATTATATCCTACACTATCGGCAAAAGGTGAAATTGGTAAACAAGAAAAGAAAGCTCTTATTAAAGAATTATATGGACTTATAATATGGAAAATTGGCGGTGCCAGCAGAAATTCTTTTGACAGTATGTTTATTTCTGCTTTTTTAGGTTTAGTATTTGTAACAATGTATGATAATTATTTTCAAATACTGAATGGTGTAAATGTAATAATTGCTGTATTTTGTACGTCTATTACTGCTGGAGTGGGAACCAAGATTGCCTCACAGTCTGCTCAGGATAATTATGAAGATTTTAAAAGATTTCATTTTTTGTATATGTGGATTGCCGGATGGTGCACTGTATGTATTTTCTGCTTGATAGAACCTTTTATGCTTATTTGGATGGGGGAAAAATTATTACTTCCAAGTAGTATGGTTGTTTTGTTTTGTTATTATTTCTTCATGATGAATAAAGGTAATATAAATTCTGTTTATTATCATGCAGCAGGTTTGTGGTGGAATGGAAAGTATCGTTCAATCGTAGAAATTATATTAAATATATTATTGAACTATTTTCTTGGGAAAAGATATGGTTTGTTTGGAATAATATTGGCTACGATTATTTCATTTTCGGTTGTAAATATATATGGAGCTTCGGTTGTTTTTACGAAGTATTTCAAGAATAAAAAATATATTATATATGTTTTTGAGAATTTTTACTTTTTATTATGCATTTCTATTTCTTGTTTCATTACAAGGTATTTGGGTAATACTTTTTTGAACAAATTAAATATTCATAATAAATATTCAGTATTTGTTATTTTGTTTTTATTTTGTATATTTATTCCTAACATTATTATGTTTGCGTTTTATGGAGTTATTCCTCAATATCGTAAAAATTTATCGTATGCGATTAATATAATTAAAAGGAAAAAATAAATATGTTATTAAGCATAATTATACCAACTTACAATAGAAGCATACCTTTGATTAATAATCTAAAAATACTTGAGCAATATATATTAAAAGAAGATATTTGTAATGATGTAGAGATAATTGTTTCTGATAATTATTCAAATGCTGAGGAAAAAAATAATATTAAATCGTATGTTCCAAATGATAAATGCAATATTATGATTCATTTCCAGAATCATAATTTAGGATTTGAAGATAATATGCTCTTTTTACTAAATAAAAGTTCTGGAAAATATACGATGACAATGGGGGATGATGATTTTATTGATTATGAATTATTTAATACAATTATTTCTTATATAAAAAAAGGTGAATTCCGATCAATTGTTTGTAACTTTTACAATGTAAATGAAAAGGGTAATAAAATATCAGCTTATCGCGACCCAATACAAGAAGATGTTAATTATTCTCCTCAAGATATTAGATTGGCTTCTTTTGGACATCAGATGTCCTGTTTGATATTTTTGACAGAAGGTTTATATGATGCATATAAAAAATATTGTAAAAAAACTCTCTATCCTCAAGTTTTCTTTGTGGGTTACAACATGATTTTTGGAAAAGGGGTTCATATCACTAGATTTCCGTACAAGAACACTGTTTTAGATAAAAAAAATTTCAACTATGACTTTGATAACTTGCTCGGAGAAATATGCGTAGCATACGATTGCATACCTATAAATAATAAAAAAGACAAAAAAAAATATTTAAAATATTTTGCGAAATGCGAAAGAGACAGATTTATTGGTAAAAATACTTTTTTTAAACCGATAAAATTTATTAAGAAAGTAAAAAAAGATTATTTTATATCTAATACATTTAAAAGAATTATAATAAATTATTATATAATAGAATCTATAAAACTTCCGTTTAAATACTTGTTCTTTTTGATGAAAGGAAAAGGCAAATGAAAGCGATTGTAATAGGTGCAAATGGTTTTATTGGAAGATGGTTAGTTCAAGAATTAATTAATAATGACTATGATGTTACGATAGTTGTTAGAAATTTTATGAATATTGATAGGTCATCTTGTTTTGAAAAATGTCATGTTATTGAAAAAGATGCCAATAATCTTGACGTAATAGATTTTGAGCCATCAACAAAATATGATGTGTTTTATAACTTGGCTTGGGAAGGTGTTGCACCTGAATCAAAAAATGATATTGATTTACAAATAAGTAATATTCAAATGTCATTAAAAATGCTAGAGATATGCAATAAACTGGAATGTGGCTTGTTTATATCAACTGGAACTGTGGCTGAATATGCTTTGACAACAGACGTTATGGATTTGAATTCGAAGCAGAGTCCCAATGATATGTATGGAGCTGCTAAGGTTGCTACACACTATTTTTTGAATGTTAGAGCCAGGCAACTAAATCAATCTTTTATATGGTGTGTAGTACCTAGCACTTATGGTGAAGGAAGAAAGACAAATAATATATTAACATATACTATAAATGAATTATTAAATGGCAACAAACCTCTATACGGAAATCTTAATCAAATGTGGGATTTCCTGTATATTTCTGATGTTGTCAGGGCGCTAAGATTAATTGGGGAAAAAGGAAAACCCGGAAAGGTATACGGGATAGGGTCAGGAGAATACAGGCAATTAAAGGATTATATAGTCGCAATTAGAGATATTATTAATCCTGATTTGCCTTTAGGTATAGGTGAAGTGCATGAGTATTCCGAAAGATCTTTTAGTTCGTGTGTAAATATTTATGATCTAATAAAAGACACAGGATTTAAACCTCAGGTTACTTTTGAGGATGGAATTAGAAAATCTATTGATTATTACAAAAAAATAAGAAATGACATTTAATATTTTCGGAAAAGGACAAAGAATATGAAAATGTATGAATTAAAAAAAGACTTTGAAAAAGGACAGATAAATAAAAAACTTTACTGGACACTAATGAGAGATAATTATTCTTCAATTATCCCTCAACTTCAGCAGATGGTTAAAGATGGTGCTGATTGCGACAGCATAGTTATATCTGAAGAAGGTTCTTACTTAAAGAAAAAGAGCGGAGTAAAACTTTTCTTTGATTTTTCTCAGACAATCTGCCGTGCTGAAGGCGATTTGTTTATGGGCGAAGATTACGAGAAGAATGAAATGAGTTATATTGGCGAGTACTTAAAGAAATGTGACTGTTTAAATGTACTTGATATAGGCGGTAATGTAGGATCTTTCAGCCTGGATTTATCGGCTTTAGAAGATTCACTGACATTTCATATTTTTGAACCTATTCCCAATACATATAATAAACTTCTTGCAAATATTAAATTAAACGAAAAAGAAGAGAGCAAGTTTAATACTTACAATATCGGTTTATCAGATAAAGCCGGAAGTTTTGATTTTTATCTTCCCGCAACTGATGAAGCTGCTTCCATGCAGCCTATCGAAGATTCATTCTATCGTAAAGGCAGCAATGAGATGGGAGAATATACCGGTAAAGACAAGATGGAAAAAGTAGTTTGTCTTGTAGATACTGTTGATAATATTGTTGCATCAAAAGGAATTGATAATATAGGTTTTATTAAGATTGATGTTGAAGGAAATGAAAAGTTTGTATTAAAAGGTGCTAAAGAAACCTTAAGCAAATTTAAGCCTCTTGTTTATTGCGAACTTTTAAGAATTCATTCCGCACGTTTCGGTTATCATCCTAATGAAGTTATAGATTATATGGCTGAGTTTGGATATAAATGCTATGTAATGAAAGACAAAGAATTAATTCAGATTGATAAGATTACTGAAGAAACAGTAGAAACTAACTTCTTTTTCAAATGTTAGCTGAAAGGTTATTATGAAAAAAATCAGTATTGTTACACCCTGTTATAACGAAAAAGGAAATATTAAGGCATTAACCGACAGAGTTCGTGAGATTATGTCTGAACTCGATTATGAGTACGAACATTTAATCATAGATAACTGCTCGACTGATGAATCATGGGATATTATATGTGAATGCAGTAAAGCTGATCCTCATATTAAGGGCATCCATAATGCCAGAAACTTCGGGCCCTTAAGATCGCTGTCTTATGGTTTATTTCAGGCTGATGGTGATGCAGTGATTTCTGTTGCAGGAGATTTTCAGGATCCGCCCGAGCTTGTTAAGGATTTTGTTTCTGAATGGGAAAAGGGATTTAAGGTTGTTCTCGGGCAGAAGAATAAGAGTGATGAGGGCTTGATTATGCGTGCCTGCAGGAGCCTTTATTATTATATTATAAATAAACTATCTGATATTAAGCAGTTTAAACAGACTACAGGTTTTGGACTTTATGACAGAAGTGTAATTGAAGTTTTGAAGCAGATAAATGAACCCGAACCCTCTATCAGACATATAATTGCCGAACTTGGATATAAAGTTAGTTTTGTTAAATACTCACAACCTAAAAGGAAGTCAGGTAAAAGCAGTTTTAATTTCGGGTCTTATGCGGACTATGCTTTTAATACTATGATTAATACATCCATAGTGCCTCTTAAACTTGCGGTAATATTAGGTCTTATTACTTCGTTTATCAGTTTCGGAATTGGTATAGCTTATTTGGTTTGGAAACTGATTAACTGGAATTATTTTGATACCGGCCAGGCGCCTATTCTGATTGGTATATTCTTTATAGGCGGTGTTCTTCTGATGTTCGTTGGAGTGATTGGTGAATATGTAGGAGAAATACTTAAGAGAATTAAAGTCAGACCTCTTGTTATTGAAGAGGAAAGAATTGGTTTTGATGATAAAGACAAAGATAACTAATAAATTGAAGACCGGAATTTGAAATGGATAAGATTAAGACCTTTTTTAAAAAAAATAATTGCCTCATCTCTTTTGCGGTAGGTGCTGTCTGCATGTATATGATTCTTTCATATGCAGGAGTTTTAAGAACCGGTAAGTACTGTATACTTGAAGGAGATTTATTTGAAATATATGTTCCTGTTATCAGAAATTTCTGTAGGAATATTCTGCATGGCCAGAGTATTTATTATTCGTGGAATAATTCGCTTGGAATGAATACTTCGGTAATGCTTTCTTTTTATGGAGCATTTAATCCGTTTAATATCCTTTATCTGATTTTTTATAAAGCAGATCCTAATATTATTACTGCTTTAACAGTTATTCTTAAAGCGGGTCTTGCTGCGTTATCGTTCCAATTGTTTGAGAAAAAGGTTCTTAAAATCGACGGATTGATGTCTGTTGTTTTTTCCGTTCTTTATGCGCTTTGTTCTTTCCAGGTTGCATATGGAATAGTTAATATTATCTGGACGGATGCACTCTATGTACTTCCTTTAGTTTTCATTTCCTTGTATGTTCTTCGAGAGAAAGGTAATCCGATTCCTTTAACTCTTTCTTACGCATATATTTTTATTGTTCAGCCCTACATGGGATTTGTAATAGGCGTTTTCAGTTTTATTTACTTTATAATCAGTATTTTCCTTACTGAAAGAAAAGTTTCGCTTTATAAATATATTTTAGGATTTGTTGTAAGTGTTGTTAACGCGATTCTTCTTTCTTCTGTCACTTGGCTTCCTGCACTGTTTCAGTTAAGAAAGAGCAGTATTGCGTCTGCAGAAGGTTTTATTTCGCTTGGAATTAACCCTTTGGATGTTTATAACCAACTTTTCTTTGGCAATAACAATTCAATAGTTGAATGTATGCCGAATATTTATTGCGGAGTTTTATCACTTATTCTGCTTCCGATATTTTTTATAGATAAAAAGAATGATTTGAAATCAAAGATTAAAGGCGGAATTCTTTTATTAATTCTTGTTTTATCCTGTGTGATTCTTCCGCTTTATAAAGTTTGGTGTGCTTTTGATGCTCCTGACGGATGGCCTTTCAGATTTTCTTTCTGCTTAAGTTTTGTAATAGTTACTCTTGCAACAATTGAAGCACAACATCTTAAGGATATAAATTATAAAGTTTTATTTGCTGTTGCAGGAATTGATGTTGCAGTTTATATTTTGGAAATCTTTCTGCTTAGAAGAGCCAATATAATATACTCGATTAATAACTATTTATACCTGCTAATAAATATAGGTATTATCCTTGTATGGATAGGTGCTATATATCTGGTAAAAAAGAATGCAGAGGATGAGAAAAAGGCTAATGTAGTAGGTTTATTCTTTGTTCTTCTGGTTGTTTTTGAATGTGTAGGAAACGGATTCAGTTCATACTATAAAGGCGATAATTATTACACAGTTCCGGAGACGAATGAAACGCAGTTTTATTCATGGTATGAGAATCAGAAACAACTGACTGAATATATAAAAAAAGATAACTCGTTTTTCAGAGTAAACTTTATGGCCGATTATCTTTATAATTCCGATTCTTTTACGGGATATAACGGATTATCTGATTTCTCTACTTCTGAGAATATTCATGTAAGAGAAACGCTCGGCAAAATGGGATTTGCAGCCACGAGAAAAGTTACACGTAATTTCGGTATTACTCCTGTGACTAAGATGCTTCTTGGTGTTAAGTATGATGCGGATTGCTATCTTCCTTACGCCGGAAGTGATACAATTCCTCCGCTTCGGATATCGAATAATCCATACGCTTTATCGTTAGGCTACATGGTTGACGATGATGTTTCTGATTTTTCTTTTGAATCAGGAAATGCTTTTGAAAATTTAAATAATCTTGTTTCTTCAATGACAGGAGAAGAGAATACTATTTTTGAAGAGATAGATAAAGATAAATTATCCATAGAAGAAGACGGAGTGATTCTTGAACAGGGCGATAACGGATATGTATTCAAAAACACAACCGGTGAATATGATTCATTCATTTCATTCGTGGCTGATTCCGACATTCAGAACGATGAATTGTATATTTATTTTGATAATTATTCATCTGAACTTTATGGATATTCGATGATTGCTATGGATGGGTTCGAAAACCGTCATGAAGGCGGTGGCGTATTATCTAGATCCTATATTAAACCATTTGAAACTTACAATGACTTTAATGTTCTTTCAAAAAGAATAAGAGTTCTTGCAAACGGGGTCATCGAACAGGGTATAAAAGACTATTATATTGCAAGACTTAATGAAGTTGCTTTATATAATACATTCGACCAATTATCCGATGAACAGCTTGTAATTGATAAATTATCAAATACGAATATCAAAGGTAATGTGGAAGTTAAGAATGATAATGAGATTTTGTTTACTACAATTCCTTATGATGAATGCTGGAACGTAAAGGTGGACGGAAATAATACTGAAATCACTCCATTACTTGATGATGCATTTATCGGAGTCAGATTGCCTAAAGGAAATCATAATATTGAATTCTCGTATAAGGTCTCTGGCCTTAAGGGCGGAACAACAGCATCTTTAATCGGAGTATTAATATTTGCTCTGATGATTGTATTTGTAAAATTACCTAAAGGAAAAGAAGTAAAAGAACAATAATTTGAACAGGGGAAGTAAACTATGAAAGTTGTAATTTTGGCAGGTGGTTACGGAACCAGAATTTCCGAAGAAAGTTATATGAAACCCAAGCCGATGGTTGAGATTGGCGGCATGCCTATTTTATGGCATATTATGAAAGAATATTCCAATTACGGCTATAACGATTTTATCATTTGCGCAGGATATAAGCAGCATATGATAAAAGAATGGTTTTCGGAATATTTTCTTCACAGAAGTGATATTACTTTTGATTATTCCAATGGCAAGAATGATCTTGTTGTTCATAAAACCAAGATTGAACCTTGGAAAGTAACGGTGTGCGATACAGGTTATAATACTATGACTGCAGGTCGTGTAAAAAGAGTAAAAGACTATATCGGGGATGAAACATTTATGCTTACTTACGGCGATGCTGTATGTGATGTAGATATCAACAAACTGGTTGAGTTTCATAAAAGTCACGGACACATTGCGACATTAACAGCTGTTTTGCTTGAGCAGCAAAAAGGTGTTCTTAATATAGGCGGTGATAATGCTGTTAAATCTTTCCGTGAAAAGAACCTTGCTGATTCCGCGCCGATTAATGCAGGTTATATGGTTTTAGAGCCGGCTGTTTTCGATTATATTGAAGGTGATGAAACCATTCTCGAAAAAGAGCCTATGGAAAAACTTGTTGAAGACGGTCAGCTTATGTCTTATGTTCACAGAGGCTACTGGCAGTGCATGGATAACTTAAGAGAAAAAGAGATGCTTGAAAAACTTTGGGATACCGGAAACGCTCCGTGGAAATCCTGGGACTAGAATTTTATTAAAGGGGAGTAGAAATGGGAAAATTTTTTGGTGGATTCTTTTCGTATTTTTTAGCAATAGTGCTTATTGCGTGTGGTGTAGGCGGACTGCTTTATTTTAACAAACCCGTGGAAGTTGAGACTGATCCTGTACAGGTGGATATTTCACCTGAAAACGGATATAACTGGGAAAATCTTTATGACGGAATGTATGTAAAATTAAATACAAATAATTCTGCCGGTTACTTTACTTGTGAATTTGATGATAATAATCAGCCGATTAACAGATATTATTATGTATATGATTACAGTCAGAAATCAAATAAGTATAACCATCTTATTCTAGTAGTCGTTAATCCAGTGGATTATAAGGCTTGGGATTTGCTGGGCGAACAGATGTTAACAAACAAAAAAGCTTTAAATACTATTAAAGTAGAAAATTATGTTCATAAAATGTCTAATTCGATGTATAAAGACGTTATAAACAGCAACCTTATTGAAGGCGTAGATGATTATGACGAACTTCAAAAACTAATTTTGCCGTATTATATAGGACCAAAAGTGGCTGAAGAACCTAAACCTCCTTATTTCAGATATGCATCGTTCGGCGCAATCGGTTTGGGCGTATTGCTTTTGATAATCAGCATTATTGGAAGTATAATAAGTAGCAGATATTAATTACCGGAAACGGATGGAAGTATATGGGTAAATTTAAACTTCTTGATTGTACACTTCGCGACGGAGCTTATATTGTAAACTCTATGTTCGGCGATGTTTCAATCAAGGGAATAATTGATAAACTGAATAAAGCCAATATTGATATCATTGAGTGCGGATGGCTTAAGAATGACGAGCATAAAAAAGACTCGTCATTTTATCATGTCATTAGCGATGTAAATGATTACATAATAAAGCCCAATCCTCATAGTAAATATGTACTTATGATTGACTGGGACAGATATGACATTAGCCTGCTTCCTGCAAAGGATGAGAACAATGTCTGTGATTCGATCAGAGTTGTCTTTCCTTTTGACCATTTTAAAGAAGGTCTGAATGTGGGTAAGGAAATAAAGGATAAAGGCTACAATGTATATTTCCAGGCAGCAAATACTTTGGCTTATTCAGATAATGATTTGAAACTACTCGCTGCAGAATGTAATAAGATTTCCCCGTTGGGAATATCTATAGTTGATACATTTGGTGCAATGTACGAAGACGATTTGGAGAGAATAGTAAAAGTTCTTGATAGTGAACTTAACAATGACATTGCTTTGGGCTTTCATTCTCATAACAATCAGCAGCTTGCTTTCTCTAATGCAATTCATTTTATGAAGCTCTTAAAAGATTCATCCAGAGAAGCAATTATAGATGCTTCTCTTTGCGGCATGGGAAGAGGAGCAGGCAATGCAACTACCGAACTTGTTGCTAATTATCTGAATCAGAAATATAACGGCAATTATAACCTGGACGTAATTATGGATGCCATTGATATTTATATGACCAAATATTCTGAAAAGTACAAGTGGGGTTATTCCACGGAATACTGTATCGCCGGAATATACTGCTGTCATGTCAACAATATTGCTTATCTTTCCAAGAATCACAGAGCGAATGCAAGGGATATGCGTAATGTCATCGATTCCTTATCACCTTCGGATCGTAAGAAATACAATTACGATTTGCTTGAAGAGAAATATCTGATTAATCAGAACCGTAAGTTTGATGATTCATCAAATATTACGGTTTTAAAAGAAGAGTTCAAAAACGGAGTTATTCTTATTGCTCCGGGTAAATCGATATTATCAAAATATGATGATGTGAAGAGTTTCATTGATTCTCATAAAGAATGCAAAACGATTGCTGTAAATGCTTTAAATGATAAATACCATACTAATTACCTCTTTCTTACGAATACTGCCAGATATGATTATGCCCGTATTGCATACAAAGAAAAGTATGATGGTATAAAACGAATTCTTTTATCTAACATAAAAGATAAAGAAGAGGCAAACGATATTATCGTGGAATATGAAAAGGCAATTAAAAGAGGCTGGGAACATTTCGATAATTCGGTAATATGTCTTTTAAGACTTCTTTCGAATATTGGAGTAAAAGAAGTATATCTTGCCGGGTTTGACGGTTTTAAGGATACATATAACGAGAGCTATGCGGATGAGTCACTTCCTACAGTTAATCCCGGAAAGAAGTGGGAAGAACTTAACACGGAAATAAAAGAAATGTTTGAAGATGTAAAGAATACATCGAAAGATATGAGTATTCACTTTATAACTGAAAGTGAGTTTGAAGGATAGTATGAAGATTTCTGATTATGTAATGGAATATATTGCGAGCCTTGGCGTTGATACGGTATTCTGTGTTACCGGCGGCGGAGCTATGCATTTAAATAATTCTCTTGGACAGTCAGATAAGCTTAATGGTGTATTTATGATACATGAGCAGGGTGCCTCTATTGCCGCCGAAGCTTATGCTAGAATACATGAAGGCTATGGAGCTTGCCTTGTAACAAGCGGACCCGGAGCAACAAATGCTGTTACGGGATGTGTCGGTTCTTATATTGATTCAATCCCCGTAATATATATTTCCGGTCAGGCTAAAAGAGCGGATCTTGTAGGTGATCAAAAAATCAGACAGTTTGGCATTCAGGAAGTTGACATTATTTCAATTGTTAAATCTTATACCAAATATGCGGTTCAGATAGATTCTCCTGAAAAGATTAAATACGAACTTGAAAAAGCCGCTTTTCTTGCTAATGATGGAAGGCCCGGACCTGTATGGATTGATATTCCTCTGGATATTCAGACATCAGATGTTAATCCCGATTCTTTAGAATCATATATTCCTTCGGAGACAATTGATTATTCCGTAAAAGATTCTGATATCGATAAAACTATTGAAGTAATCAATAGAGCATCAAAACCTGTTGTTGTATTAGGCCATGGAATAAGACTTTCACATTCGTCTGATAAAGCAAGAGAACTTATCGAATATCTTGGATTTCCTGTTTTAACTTCATGGAACGGAGTTGATTTAATTGAAAGCGACCATCCTCTTTACTACGGAAGACCGGGTGCTGTAGGCCAGAGACCTGCCAATCTGATAGAGCAGGGCGCTGATCTTGTAATAACCATTGGAACCAGACTTAATATTTTGAGTACAGGATATAATTACGACAGTTTTCTTTCAAATGCCTATCACATAATGGTAGACATTGATGTGAATGAAATGAATAAAAAGAGTGTTAATCCAGATTTGAAAGTAGTAGCTGATGCTGGTTCCTTTATAGAAGGTCTTCTTAAAAGAAAAGAAGATATTGTTAAGAATGATATCAGTAAATGGATTATCCACTGCGATGAACTTTTAAAGAAGTATCCTGTATTTACCGAAGACATAAAGACCGCAGAAGGTCTTGTAAGCACATATGACCTGGTAAAGGCTGTCTCGGATAATATGAACGGTGATGATATTTATCAGTTTACCAGTTCAGGAACTTCTGTAGATATTGCGATGAAAGTTTTTGAGATTAAGAAAGGCCAGCGTGCCTTCTTAAGTTCCGGACTTGCTTCAATGGGATATGATATTCCTTCGTCTGTCGGAAGTTGTATAGCTTCGGGCGGCAAGAGAACGGTATGTATTACGGGCGACGGAAGCATTGCTATGAATGTTCAGGAACTTGAGGTTATAAAAAGATTAAACCTTCCTGTTAAAATATTCGTTACCGACAACAGCGGATACAGTATGATTTATCAGTCGCAGTCTGGAAACTTCGGACGCCTTACAGGATGTACTGCCGATGATGGTCTTACATTGCCCGATATGGGAAAAGTTTCTGAAGCTTTCGGTATTAAATCATTCCTGATTGAAAGCCCTGATAAGCTTGAAAGTGTTGTAAAAGAAACACTTGATTATGACGGACCTGCTTTGTGTGTAGTTAAAACCGACATTACACAGAAGATTCTGCCCAAGCAGGTTAACTATATGAAAGAAGACGGCCAGATGGCCAGCAGACCGATAGAAGATATGGGACCACTTCTTGACAGAGAAGAACTAAATAGAGCTTTATTGAGGTGAGAATTAGCATATATAGTGAAAAGGGGGCTTTAAAGCTTCCTTTTTTCATGAAATAGGATTTATTTGAATTGAACGAATAATGACAAACGCTGTACTCATGTTACAATTAAAGTATGTAAAAGGGGTACGAATATATAATGATTTTCTTAGCGCGCGGTAAGAAAATGATTATGCATTCGTAGAAAAATTCTTACGGAGGCAGATATGAAAAATAATAAGGGCTTTTCTTTGGTTGAGCTTATTATAGTTATTGCCATACTGGCAATACTGGTAGGCGTTATGGCACCTTTGCTTTACATATATGTAAGTAGAACGAAGGTGTCGGCAGATATTCAACTTTGTGACAGTATTCAGGAAGCTATCGTGTATGCAATGTCGGATCCGGATGTGGTCAATGCGGATGATTCCAGCAAGAGTCAGATAGACCAGATTTGTTCGGGAAACAAAGTTGCACTTGATACTATCGGAGACAGTGAATTTTCTAGATGTGTCAATGATACAATGGGATATGATGTTTTCTCTGTATCAGGCAACAGAGATCATTTCACCACACGTGTAGCACAAGAAAATGGTGAAGTATTCACACAGTTTTATGACGGAAAATATTATGTTTGGATTAACGGAAGCGATGCTTCTGGCAAAGATAATAACGTTATGACTGCAGATAATGCATCGCTTGTAGAAAATGGAGTAATATACTCTTTCTAATAAAAACCCTTTCAATAACCGGGACTTGTAATTAGCGTAGGATTACAAGTTCCGGTAAAGCAATTTATAAGTAAAAATGAACAAAATGTAAACAATCTGTTTATAAAATTTTAATGAATGCAAC
>JAEEGJ010017813.1_pt1 | contig 15975 bp, 5 predicted proteins | sample 8958761 | NCBI WGS metagenome assembly JAEEGJ01 (sample SAMN16246546, study PRJNA631951) | gut metagenome | biome: gut microbiome; feature: rumen; material: RS-attached | host: Bos | place: Iran: Karaj | collected 2018-10
TATGGTGTCAGGTCATAACTGAATGATATGTATCCGTAGGGGCGTGTGCCCAGCAGGTGTCCGTTTATATAGACCGAGCTGTTCATATAGACGCCGTCAAACTCAATCTTGATTATGCTTCCCGTATCCTTTTGGGAAACCTTAAATGTCTTGCGGTACCAGCCTATGCCGCCAGGCAGTGCGCCGCCGCCTGTGCCGGAGGGGTTGTGCTCGTCAAAATCTCCCTCGATGGCCCAGTCATGCGGCACATCAAGAGTGCGCCAGCCGCTGTCATCGAACTCCGGAGCGGCGGGGTTCTCATGGGCCTCAATATTAAGGCAGAACTTCCAATCTTTGTTGAAATTCAATACCTCCCTTGCGCTGAGACCGGTAGAGCAAAGGGCCAACAGGATAATAAGTACATGTTTTAGGCGTTCCATAAAGGCAAAGATAAACTGAAAATGCATATCTTCGCGTTCAGTTATGGAGAAGTTTCTGGCCAGACGACTGTACGGTAGGGACGAGGGCGTAAGAGGTGGCTCGCGCCCCGCTATTATTATAGCTACTACAGGCATTGCGGTGGGTCTGACCGTTATGATCCTTACTTTTGCCATCACCCGCGGATTCAAGAGTCAGATACGTGACAAGGTTATGGGATTCTCCCAGCATATCACCGTGACAAATTCACGCGTGGGAATGGGTGTGGTCGAGGATCCCGTCACATGCAACGATGCAGCCATGAACGCCCTGCTGGAGCAGGAACTGGTGGAGCGGGTGCAGCCATACATAAACAAACCCTGTATCATACGTACCGATGAGGCTTTTCACGGTTTTATGCTCAAGGGCATCGGCCCGGAGTATGACCGTACATTCCTGAACCAATACATGTTGCGCGGCGGTTTCCCACAGCCGCAGGACTCGGTGGGTAACAACTGGATTGTGCTTTCACGCAACATAGCCGATATGCTTGGGCTTGATGTGGGCTCCAGGGCCGATGTCTATTTCATGCAGAGTCAGGTGCGGATCCGCCGTCTGACGGTTACGGGTATCTATGAGACAGGTTTCCTGGAGTATGACCGTATGTTCGGCATTTCGGAGTTACGGCTGCTGCAGCGTCTCAATGATTGGGAGTCTTATGAGTACAGCGGACTGGAGATAGGTCTGGTTGATGTGAACAAGGTGGAGGACGGATACTTCCAGGTTCGTGAGATCATAAATGACCTGGAGGACCTTACGGGCGAGGATTATCTGGTGCGTACGCTTTACGATACGCATTCGGGACTGTTCGCATGGCTTGAGGTCCTGGACCTGAACGTGTGGATTATCCTGGCTCTAATGCTTGGTATCGCAGGCTTCACCATGATTTCCGGTCTGCTCATTATCATTTTTGAGCGTACGGCCACAATCGGTATGCTCAAGTCCATGGGCGCGTCCAACAAGACTGTCAGGAAGATTTTCCTGCGTCTGGCTTCATACATTATCCTTAAGGGAATGCTGATAGGTGATGCGGTTGGAATTACAATCTGTCTTATCCAGCACTGGTTCCATCTGTTCCCGCTTGATCCGGCCAACTACTATCTGGACAGCGTACCTATGCAATTGGGAGCAGGATGGCTCATCATTCTCAATGTCACTATGTTCCTGCTCTCCATGCTGATGATGCTGCTTCCCAGTGCAGTCATCTCAAGGATAGTACCATCCAAGTCTATCCGTTTTGAGTAATCCGGATTATTCCTGTTTCTGTTCTGTCTGACCTGACAGACGTGAGTATTCCTCACGTGCTGCGGCCATATCGGCCATGAAATCGGCGCTGGTATGCATACGTGCCAGACAGGCTGCGGCCAGCATTCTTGATGCATCCACATCACTCTGCCAGTGATATCCCAATATCACGCGGCTCTGTCCCCATTCGTAACCAAGCAGCAGTATGGCATCCTGTGCGGCGGGATTGATCTCGGCCAGGATAAGGGCCATTCCCCATCCGCGTACCGTATGGCCCGATGGGTATGAGCCTGTAGGATGCTCACGGTCCTCGCTGGCAGGCAGTCCTGAGGGCTCGTTGTAATAATTGTAGGGTCTGGGGCGCATGTATGCTGCCTTGGGGCGTGTAGCACTTGTCTGGAAGGTGGGCACTGCACGGTTCAGCAGACGCATTATGGCAGGAGTGGTCTCGCGGGATATTTTCATTCCGAACGGCTCGCTGAAATAGGCCGCCATCTCGGATGCGGTGTTGACGGCGTGGTTCTGAGCCTGTCTGAGCCTGAGAGTGTCAAGACGCTGTGCCTTGCCCCATTCATACTGTGAAACGTCATATGCGAACTGGGTTGAGTTGGTGTCAGGCGGTGCCGGCAGAAAGAGTACCGCATTGGGTAGGGAATCGGCACTGAAATAGGAGGTGGAGCGTCTGTATTGCGCCTGAACGCAGACTGAAATCAGTAAAATGGCAGCTGATACGACAAATGACTTTCTCATAATAGTTCTGTAGGTTAAGCAGTGCAAATATAACAACAAAAAAAATACCGGTGCCTTGTCAGGGACACCGGTACTTCAAAAGGTCGGGCGGACTTACTTGATAATCTTCTTTCTGCCCTTGATTATGATTCCGTTCTCAGCGTCGTCCTCAATCTTGCGACCCTGCAGGTCAAACATCATATCGTCTGAATCAGCATTGATTACAGAGATACCGGTTGTCTGTGAACCTACAGTGAGCTGGAGAGGATTGCTGGGTGTGCCGATGATATCGTCGTTCCTGTAGTCAACGCTCTGCTCTATGTTGTAGAACTGTCCGTTGATTACGGCTACGGCTCTCAGCTGGCTCTGCTTGTCACCGGGAACAGTCATGTAAACCATTCCGTTCTCATCAGTGAACTCAGCCTGACGGCACTGACCCTCAGCGAATATTCCGAGTTCAGCATTCTTGGCCGGCTGTCCGTTATAGAGAACCTTGGCAATTACAACCATGTTGCCTGAGAACTCATGATAGTCAACAGGATCGAATGAAGACTGGGCACCGGATGATCTTCCGGGTGCACGACGCGGTGAGGTAGTCACTGACGGATAACTGAACTGACGCTCAGCATCGGTGGTGCTCATTATCATGTAACCGTGTCCGGGCTCCAGAGTCTTGAGTGAACCGTTCCACTCAAAGTTGTCATAGTATGCAACTCCGCTCTGTCCCTTGATGATATCACCGTTCTGAGGATTCATGCCGGCCAGAGCATCGGTAACGGATATTACCTGGCTGCCATAGTAACCAACCCAGTTCCAACCGCGAACGATTGTGATCTTCTGGTTTTCTGAACTGATGCGGCCTCCGATAAGGCTGAAGTCCTGATCGGCAGACATCTTGACTGAGTACATGCGGCTGTTGGAGAGTTCCTTCATTGAACCGGCCCAGATGCCGTTCTCATGCATGATGAATCCTTCCTGCTGACTCTGACCCTTTACCATTACCAGGTCATCGGCTACGCTGCCGAATACTGACTTGACGTTCATGTCATCAGACTTGACATAGAGTGAGAACCAGTTCCAGCCCTTCTTGAGTTCTGTGGTCTGCTCAATCCTGTCAACGGCGGTCAGAGTGGTGGGGGTATCATATCTGCCTATCAGGTCAAGTGCATTGAATCCGATTGTCTCGCTGGTCTCGACGATAGGATAGATTGTTCCGGTTGAAGCATCGTATGCGCGGAAGGTTACCTTCTTGTCTGCATCGGTGCTGTTACCGTAGATATCCATTGTTACATAATATGTGTCATAGCGCTTCTTGTACTCGGGATGTGCCACACCGCGGCATACTCCGTCAATGAAGGCGGCTACGAGGTCGTTTGCATCATCGGCTGTTGATCCCGGCATCTTGAGAACGCTGATCATGCTCATAGGCATTTCATAGTCATTAGCCCTTACGTTCCAAGAGGGAACATCGCCTGTTACGGTTACACTGACGGTGAGAGGTGTCTCAATACCGTTGTTACCCTTCAGGTAGACAGTCTCCTCATAGTGGCCGATAGGCGTTGACTCGCTTACGGTGAAGGTGATGCGTGTCTCGGCTGTCGGGTTGGTTACACCGTAGTCGGCGCTTGCCTCAAGCCATGAAGGCATTCCGGAGATTGACCACAACTGCTGTACACCGCCCTTGTTTACGATTGTGGCAGTGGCCGATGTCTGATCCTTGACATGAGTTGTCATATTAAGGTCATCCTCCTTCCACTCCAACTCGTTGCGGTTTACGAATACCGTCCAGTTGACAGGCTCCGAGTAGTTACCGTTGGCATCACGCAGGTCACGTACCGTCAGGTTCAGGTAGCAGCCCTCGATGACGGCGGGATCCTCGTCGATGGAGAGAACTATCTTGGTGTCGGATGCAGTGTAGTCATAACTTACGTTGGTCTCAATCTGCTTGTTGCGCAGAGCGGGAGCTTCGGTCGCATAACTGATCTGACCGTCGGTTGTGAGCTTAGCCTGGAACTTGCCTCCTGCAAGATCTGTGGCATAGCCCTTGGTTATGATCTGATTGCCGCTGTCCAGACCCTTGGTCTCGAACGGATAGTAGGCTACAAGACCCTCCTCGCTGCCGGTGAGACGAATCTTGCGCTTGGTGCTAATCTGAGTGGCGTCAAGTGTGGCGTTCCATACACGTACCTCATCGATATTACCGATAAAGTAGTTGCTGTATGTGTAACCGACGTTTGCCCTTGTGCGTTTTGCACCGACAACCATATTGTCAGTGGCAATGCTTCCAAGGTTCTGTGCGCTGGTGCTTATGGTACGCTCGCCATCAACATAGACAGCAGCTGAACCTATGCGGAGCACGTTAAGTGCAATATGATGCCATGTGTTGTCTGCCAGTGATGCTGAACTTGCATCAAATTTATTTTCATCGGATGTAAGTTTAAGCAATCCGTTCTCAAGAGAGAGGCCTACGCCTGCAGCCTGAATGAGCTGAGCTGTGCCTGTGCTCTGTGATGTACGCATCCAGAATTCAACCAAGTAGTCATCACCGGGAGTGTGGGGTGACTCTGAGAGGTTGAGCAGGAGAGCGGAGCTGCCGTCCAGCTGGACTGACAGGTTCTCGTTGTTGAGATACCATGACTCATCGGCCATAACCATGTGGCGTGCCCTTGAGAAGTCGGTGATCTCTGTGCCTTCGCCCTCATTCATCTTCCAGTAACCTGCCAGATGACGTGTTGAAGGATTCTTGGTCTTGCTACGGTCAACAAGAGCAGTGGTGATGTCACGGGCAGTATCCCAGAGCAGAAGCTCGTGGATGGCACCGTTCATACCCTTACCTACAGCAAGCTGTCCGTTACCGGAATACTCCTTGATGTCATAAGCGGTGATAATGTTTTCAGTTCCGCTTTCATCGGCCTTGGCTGCGATCAGCGTGTAGCTGTTTCCGTTCTTGGCGAATGAGAGTGTCAGGAATATCCACTTGCCGGTGGGCAGTGCTACGTTTGACTTGTATGGAGTTCCGGCAATGTCAACGACCAGTTTGTTGTCCGATGTTACTCCAACAGTGAACTTGGTGTTACCGTTTCCGTGGCTCAGGATGGTACCTGCACCGTCAATCTTAACCCACATGTCAAATGAGAACTCCTTACCGGCCAGATTGATGTCTGCCTCGGTTGATGCAGTCAGGTCGCTGCCCGACATACGCAGTGCGGTCTCGTGGTCAATGGTGGCGCCGTTCAGAACACCGGTCAGGATAAAGTTGCCGGTCTTGGTGAGTTCACCGTTCATGAAGGGCTCATTGAATGTGATGCTCAGTTCATCGCCTATGCTCAGTATACCGTCGGCGGGCTCAGGCTGACCGAGCGGACGAGGACGCTGCATATCCTTGGTGAGTGCTATCTCCTGGCTGTACTTGTAAACCTCATCCATACCGAATGTGCTTACGGATACTACGCGGAACGTGTAATCACCGTCCGAGAATGAAGCCATGGGGAGCTTATAGGTAACGACACCGCCGCTGGGCAGTTTCTCCTGATTGCCGGTAGGATTACCCAGCACATACTCCTTGAACTGTGTCCAGTTGGCGCTGCCCTGCTTCTTGTACTGCAGGCGGAATGCCTTCAGACCAAGATAATTGGGGTCAAAGTCCTTGAATGAGACATTCAGGTCCGTACCGGTGGTAGAGTTGATCAGAGTGTTGTCCAACTGCATGGTTACATCCGATGATGACGGAACGAAGTGGGCCGATACCTTAACGGTGTCAGCAATCACATCCCAAGTGCTGGTAGGATCAAACTGACTCTGTGATGCCAGTACAATCTCAATGTCGTTATAGTCAAGTATACTCAGGTTGGTCTGCTTGAGCTGGAGTGCCTTGGTGACAACCTGACCGGCAGGAACCTTGATTATACGGCTGTCAGTTACAGGCTTTCCGTCAATCATCAGGTTGGCGCCGTTCTCATTGGTCTCATCATTTACCAACAGACGGTAGTAAACGTCCTCATCAATCTCAGACTCGTTTGACAGACGCAGGGTGTAGTTGGCTGTACCACCCGAAGGAATATCGGTAAGTTCGTTTATGTCAACTGCAATCTTGGGCACCTCAATCTGCATGGTGGCATCCATGATAACGGTTCCCGGCTGATAGTACTTGGTAACTACCTTACCCTCATACGGGTTACAGGTCTGACCGCCGCGGGTGCGGAAGATAGGTCCGTATGAACCGTAATCGAATACGTCAACTGAGATAGCGTCATCATCGCCCTCCTCAGAGAGTGTGAATGAGTATGTGGTGCTTGAACCTTCTCCGTTCTCATCAACCTGATGTGTACCTCCCGTGGTCTCATCCTGGATGGTGGTCTCGACGCCGAATCCCTTTACTTCAAATCCGAATGAGTTGTTTATGGTAACACCGGCTGCAACCTTCCATTCCCAGCTGGTTGTCTTGGTTGAATCCACCTGGATGGAGTAGGATACATCACTACCTGAATCGAATGAGTAGTTGCGGGTATTCTTGGCGCGGTTCTCGTATGCCTTAACCTTCTCTTCCTCATTCTTGGCCAGATAGGTCTTCCAGTTCTCCAACTGCTGCATGATCCAGATTACACTGTCGGCAAAGTTCTCGTCAATATCCTGGGGAACAAGGAATTTGTAGGTTCCTGTCTTACCGAATTTGGGGTCATCGGGTTCAAGGGTCGTAATATATCTGGGTCTGGTGCGACCGGGAGCGACCTGATCGGTTGTAAGATACTCCTGCTCACTTACTGTCTCCAGTTTGCTGTCAAGCATTAACTGATAGTTGGGGAACAGGACGTTCTCGATATAGTTCAGGGTGTAACTGAACAGAGTACCGAATTCAAGTCCGGTAGTCATGATGTCCTCAAGGGCGATATGGATGGTACCGTCGGCCTCGCGCTTGAAGTCCAGGTTACGTGCCTTACCGAATATGATGTTGGTTGACTGTCCGATGAACACGTCACCCTGAGCACCTACATATTCGGGATCGCTTGATGTCGAGAAGGCCTGGGTGATGGTTGTGGTTGTCTCCATCTTTGTGGAACTCTCACCCTCACTCTCCATTTTTGCACCTATTTCCAGATCATCCTTAGCCTCAAGTACAGTGATGTCACCTACACCGGGAGTACCGGCTATGATCTCTGTATGAAGTCCGAAACGGTGCTTGAATGAAACTGAGGCGTTCTCTGTAAAGGTGGTACCCTTAACAGAAGATGATGTGGTAACGCTACCGGTGCTCCACTCTGCATGTGAGTTTGTTCCGGGGGGATCACGCAGGATCATAAGCAATTTGTCAGGACCTGCAGTGATAAAGTTGTTACCCGTAGCAAGAGTTCCAAGGATAATACCTTTCATACCGTTGCCGCTCCACTGATATGGACGTCCTTCGATGTCGTAGTTCATGGAGATGGTACGTGTAAAGTCGCCTGATATGTTGGGCAGTCCGGCCTTCCACTCATACCTGGCTGTACCGAGACTGTCAAGTGTGAGCTGGTTGCTCTTGAGCTCAACAACCTGTCCGGCCTGGACCGCATTACCCTGACTGGTTACGCCGTCTTCAACATATACGCTCTGGCTTGCAGACAGTGCATTGTTGATGGTAACAATGTTTCCGATAAGAGGAACCTTATCGGTGACGATGTTGTTCTTGTCATCCTGATTGGTATAGAGCTCATAGCCCTCCAGGTTGAATACATAGTTGTCCTCCTTGATGAACAGAGGGGCACCGTATTTATAGGTGACGTTGCCGTTCTCGACACTGTAGATGTCGTTAAGGGTAACAGTCTCTTCACCTGCAACGAATGAATAGGTGTCTATACCGAACGATCCGTCCTCATGATCCTGCTGCTTAACTGTGAACTGAGGCTCGCTGTGATAAATCTGCTTGTACAGATTGTCATAGGTGTACAGTTCATATGAACCGTCATCATGATAAAGGGTATCACAGGTCTGACGGGTAGTATTGGTCATGTCAACGGTGACACTGTTGTCCAGGAGAGACTGCTGTGTCTTAACCACCTTGATGCTGTTGATGGCATATTCAAGAGGCGGCAGCATTGCAGAGAACTCACCTGTCTTTGCGTCAGTGTTGATATAGATGGTGTTGCAGAACGGTTTGGTTGCACCGAACCAGGAATCGCTGGCTATAACCTGGGCGGCTGATGGGGCAACACGTGTAACCGTATCAACCTCATACCAGTATGCCGTACTGTCTTTGTTATACTTTTTGTAAGAGTTGAGGCTGTAATCGGTGTTGAGCGGTGAAAGCTGGAGCTGTGATACACCTATGTTGTTGGTGCTGAGTCCGAATCCTACAGACTTGTCACCCTGGATGTTACCGCCGACTACGCGACCGGTGAAGTTAACCAGAGTATTGTCATAGAACTCCAGGTTCTTGATCTCCTGATTGAAAGTATGCTTTGTACCTGCCTTGGCGGGATAGCGTCCGTCAAGAGCAAAGGTGTGACCGTTCTTTTCGGCAACAATGTAGTGGTCACCGATAGGTACGCTGATGGTGTATTCACCTCTTTCATTGGTGGTGATGACATCACCGTCCATTGTGCAGGTTACACCGTCAACCCTGAAGCTGACGCCGTCAACGGGGTAGGTGGTGTTCTCGTAGTAAACAGTACCGCTTACCGGGAATGATGAAACGTCATCAAAGTCAACACCGCTGTGAATGAGTGAAGACTGGCTTACGAAACGTGTTTGTGAACTGGGTGAGAACTGGTGAATTCCCAGAGACGGGATGACGCTGTATGAAGTACCGTCGCCAACGAAAGGCACGCCACGGATGGTGAAGTTTCCGTTAACATCGGTGTAAGTCATCAGACTCAGCTGCTCCTCAAGAGGAATGATGTTGGTTGAGTATGCGGCAACAGTTGTCTTTGCGTGACGCTCGTTTGAAATACCGTTGGTCTTGGAGTAGTCATATGCAAGGGTTTGTACTGACAGACCCTCATCAAAAGGATAATAGATGGCAAGTCCGTCCTCATTGCCGGCCAGCGGATGGTTGTAGTTACGCTTAACCTCCTTTTCAGACAAAGCCTTTGTGAAGAAGCGGAATTCGTCGGCATAACCGCGGAAGTTGTTGTCAGAACCGTCTCCTGATCCGGCAGTGCCGAAGATATCCAGCTTGTTGGTGGTCATGGGGTCATTGCCGTTTTTCTTGCTCCAGTCAATTACAGCACCCTTCTTGACAACATCTGTCATCACTGTGTCTTTTGTGAAACAGTAGAGAGTGATGTTCTTAGCGGTTTGGTCGTGTACCAATGTGATCTGGCTCCACTCATCGGCGGGAATCTGGAACTTGCTTGTTTCGAAACTGCCGTTCAGCCATGTGCGCAGGTTGTAAGCCTTGGTGTCTGCATCGTATTGAAGTCCCATAAAGAAGACATGGAGAACGTGCAGCAGATTGTAGACCTGCTTGTTGGGATCATTCATCTCAGATGATTTCGGGTTGATATACATCTGAACCGAGAAATCCTTGTTGAACAGCTTCTGTATGGTAGTGGAGTCACTCTTATAGAAAAGACCTGCGTCAGTACCGGTGAACAGAAGTGAATGTGTTCCGGTGGTACTGATGTCACCGTCTCCGTTCTGAGGCTTGAGAGTAACCTTGGCTCCCTCGACTGCAGTGCCGGTTCCGTATGTAAGGCGGCCGCTTACAACACCTGTTGAGTAGGTGAAACCGTCGGTTGTCTTTGAAGAGTAGGTCATCTGGTTGCCGTTATTCAATGTCTCTACGATTGCAACCTTATACTCATTATAGGTACCGGTAAGGACAGTGTTGTCATCGTAGCTGTAATTAGAGCCTGTTCCTGATGTTGAATAGACCGGAACCCAGTCCTTTTCATCTGTTGAACCCAGAGGACGACGGTAAACTACGTAACTGGTTTCGTTGAAACCTACCTGCTTGGCTTTCCAGGTGAGTTTTACCATGTTGTTGTAAGCTCCGCGGGTTGCAGTGAATGATGTGAGCGATGTTCCGTTCAGAGTTACCGGGTTGGACTCTTTCGCATAGTCGGTCTCCAACAGGTTGATACTCAGCTTGTAGGTGTAAGCATGGTTACCTGCAAGTTCAAAGTTGTCTGTGTGCTTACCGCTTGTGGTCCTGTCACTGTTGATTGTAAATGTCTCCAGATCAGTCCAGGTCTCACCGCCATCGTCGGATCTGGTAAGCTTGAGCTGATAAGGCTTGCTGCCACTGGCATCCTTAATGTTGTTGTGGTTCCAGTTGAGTTGGATCTTGTTGTCTTTGGTAACTTCGGCGGTGAATCCGGTAATGTTCCATGTGCGGTCAACCGTAGCCTCCTTGGTTCCTGTCAACTTGGTGTACACGGTTCCGCTGGGCGCATCCTTGGGTATGAATGCAACCTTGTAATTATATTTTTTGTTGTATTCAGGAACATTATTGTCGTCGTAATGGTCTGTGCCGTAACTCAGTTTGCTGGCTATCTCGGTGTTGTCCCTGAATACGCTCCAGGTTCCTTCCGTACTGCGGCTATTTGATGTCTCTTTGTCCCAGGATACATGTACAGACTTGCTCCAGGTGTCCGGCTCGGCTCCTACGTTGGTGGGTTTGACAAAGCCGGGTACGTTGAGGTTGTACCAGCGATATATGGTGATCAACTCGTTGTCGGCCGATAATTCCGTAAAGTACTGGACTGCAACAGTTGATCCGTTGGCCTGATTGGCGTCACTGCGGGTATAAGTATTTGTCTGATTTGAGTATGAATCAGAAGTGTATGACTTAACGCCTGACAGCCTGTTCTGAGGGACAAAGCCGCTGGGGGCGGAGCCTTCGGATGTCTTGTAGAAACCTACCTTTGTGGTGAATCTGCTGTCGAGTGTTCCGTTCAGAGATACTGTGTTGTAATTGATCATTCTGGCTGTAGGTGTACCTGCGCCCCAAGGACTTGACAATGCATTGGTAGTCCATGTATTGTCAACCCAGTATGAACCTTCACCGTTGATTTTCCATTTACCTCTGATTCTTACAGTGTGTGTGGCACCTACCTCCATCTGGCCCATGTAGATGCACATACGGACTGCGAATTTGCGTTTTTTGCTTGTTCTGTCTTGCTCGTAGGGATTGTAGAATCGCACAACATAGGTTATTCCGTCATAGGTATTTGTGTATCTTGTTCCCCACCATCCGTCAACATCACTGGCCTGATTGCTGGCTCCTGTTCCGTTACCGGTCTGGTCGGTGTCCGGCCATGCAAGCTCCCAGTCGGGCGAACAGATATAATGGCCGTCCACCCATATGGCGGGACCTTTATGGACTCCGTCACCTGAATCATGGAGAAAGAAGCTGTTGCTTCCATTTGTCCAGTCATAATAAATCAAGTCAAAAGTGATGTAGGGATGACCCGGTTTGGGTTGATCCATAATCTCACAATGCTGCTCGAATCTGATCGCAGCCTGAAGCTGGCCGGTCATTCCGAACAGACACAAGAGTAACAATGGCAATAATCTGCGCCATCGTTCATGTCCTTTGTTTTTTTTCATTTGTTTGTTGATTAGGTTATAAGAACTATTAATTGATTACTGCAAATAGATATAAATTAATAACTGAGCATAGGACAGATTTGGAAAAGAATAGGTCAAATCCGGAGAAATATCAGGATTGCCGATAATTATGCAAAATGCTTACATTACGGTGTTCGGCCGGCCCTTCGGAAATCGGTCGGTGACATTCCGTATTCGTTAAAGAAGATACGGTTGAATGTGCGCCTGTTACTGAAACCGGTAGCCAGGGCTATCTGCTCAACGGGATCATCGTTCTGGGCAAGCATTACGGTAGCGCTGCTGAGACGGTACATGTTAACGAACTGAAGGAATGTCTTTCCGTCGGAGCCTTCGCGTATGGCATCTGCTATGTAGTGCTCGTTTGTGGCCAGTTTCTCAGCCAGTCCGGCGCGTGTCAGGTCGGGGTTGGAGTAGAGTCTGTCAGTTGACATGAGGTTGCATATCCTGTTGTAGAGAGCTATCTCCTTGGATTCGGGTGCGTATTTATCGGACTCTGAATCAGTTCCGGTCTGAGTATTCCGGTTTTTTATGAGTTCATACAGTTTGCGGTTCTTGATAAGAGTCTCTCTCCATTTGTAACTGAAGAATATGCAGAACATCACTACGCTTAATCCGATTACCAGATACAGATGTGCCCGGGATTCGGCTTTCTCCCGGGCCAGAATCTCCTGTTGGTGAGCCAGGGTCTCCTCCTGCAGATGATATGCGGTGGCCAGTTCGGCCATCTGCCGGCGTGTGTTGCGGTTTGCAATGGAATCCTTGATTATGTAGGCACGCTGCAGATAGTCAAATGCTCTGGCTTTGTCATGACGCTCCAGAGCACCTACTACGCGTATCTCAAGGGCGGTGACGAAGTTGGTGCTTATGGTGTCCCTGATCTTGGAGTCACTTATATCCATGGCTTTCTCGAATTTGTCCCATTGGCCAAGGTGAAGATATGCCGTACTCATCATGTTTTCGCAGTCGGGTGTCTTGCTCCAGTCGGTAAGACGCATCTGAGCCTCGGAACGTTCAGCCTCCGCTCTCAGTCCCATGCGGGCATATGCGACAGTGCGGAATGCCAGTGTCTGTCCTTTTGCGAAATCAATGAAGTCGGACGGATCGTAATCGTCGTCCATTCCGCCGAAACGTTCCGTGTTCTTTTCAAACTCCTCAATACGGTTAAGCGCAAGAATACTCAGGTCAACCATCTCCTGGAACATGTCATTCTCAACATAGATATGCTGGAGCTGCTTGGTTACCGAATGGAATGCGTTGACTCCGGGATATGTATCCAGCTTTATGAGTTCGTCAATGGTCTCCTTGAGTTTTGCAATTCCCTCCTGAACCTGGCCGGTACGTGCCATGGAACAGGCTATCATGCCCGCCATATCGCCAACCTCATCGGGCATATCCAGGGCGTGTGCCAGGCGCGAAGCCTCGGTGGCGTACTGAATCAGCTGAACTTCATTACCGTTGCAGTATTCTATTGTTGCCAGCAGATCATACATGCGCTGCAGGGCAACACTGTCGGAGCCGGCCTCCGGACCGTTCACGAAATCCAGACAGATGCGTTTTGATTCACTCAGGTCCCTGAATCCGCCGTAATAGGTTACGGCTTTGAGATATTCACCCCTTGCCGCTGTTATGTTACCTACGGTTACGGCTGAATCAATCATTATGAGCGCGCGCTCCGGATCGGTGCGGTGGCGGCTCATGGCAGCACCTTCTGTGTAAATTGATTTGAGATCCGATGAAACGGGTTCTGATTTCTGGGGATTGTCAGAGCAGCTTACTGTCACAGCAAACCATAGTAATGGCACAATCCAAGCGTCCTTTCTAATTTTGAGCATTTACGGAAATGAACTATTTGTCAGTTTTTTTAAGCATTGCAAAGATAATTAAAATGCACGATAAACCGAAAAGAATATTTATCTTCGTAACCATATAAAAGAGATTGTTACCGATGGTTGTAATTATTGGAATCCTTTGTGCTCTGGTGGGCCTGCTGGCCGGTTTTCTGATGGGTACCGGTAAGGCCAAAAAAGAGTGGCAGACACATACCCGGGAGCTTGTTGACGCCCGTCAGAAGGCATGTGATGACATGATCGCCGCTCAGGACAAGCGCCATGCCGAGGCCTTTGCCGCGCAGCAGGCCAAGTTTGACGAGACAATAGCCAAAGTATCGGCACAGATGAAGGCCGATACGGCCGACCTGCTCAAGAAACGCCAGGAGGAGTTTGCCGCCTCAAGCAATACCAGCATCGGTCAGATAGTGAATCCCCTCAAGGAGACCATTGACCGTATGAAGGAGGCTATGAAGGAGAACACCATCAAACAGACATCCATAAGCAGTGAAATAAAGACCCAGGCCGAGAACATGATGCGCCAGAGCGCTGCCGCCAAGGAGAGTGCCGATGAACTTACGCGTGTGTTCCGTCATGCAGGCCGCGTGCAGGGTAACTGGGGTGAGATAATCCTGGATGAACTGCTTGAGTCTCAGGGCCTGACCAAGGGTGTTCACTATGAATTGCAGTCATCAATCCGTGATGCCGCCGGTGATGTGGTACGCACCGAGGATGACCGCAGCATGCGTCCCGATGTGATTCTGCATCTGGATCAGAAACGTGACGTTATCATTGACTCCAAGGTATCGCTGACCGCATTCATGGATTATGTGAATGCAGAGGATGAGGCTGACCGCCAGAAATATTTGAAGGCTCATGTGGAAAGTATCCAGAAACATGTCAAGGAACTGGCGGGCAAGGACTATTCGTCATATGTCAAGCCTCCCAAGGTAAGGATGGACTATGTGATAATGTTCGTGCCAAATACCGGTGCCCTGTGGGCCGCAGTGGGCGCCCAGCCCGATTTGTGGCGTAATGCGATGGAAAAGAACGTCTATATTGCCGATGAGCAGACTCTGTTTGCCGCCCTGCGTATCATCAACATGACATGGACTCAGATAGCACAGGCCCAGAACCACGAGAAGGTTTATGAACTGGCCAATGAGATGATGGACCGGGTGGGGCAGTTCATGGACCGATACAAGGCCATAGGCAAGGCGTTGGAAAATGCTGAGAAGGCATATGAGGCCGGCGGAAAAAAACTTGAGCCCAGCGGCCAGAGCATCATACAGACATGCGCCAAACTCCAGAAACTGGGAGCAAAGCAGAGTTCCCGCAATCCTATCCCGCAACTGCAGGATGCTGATATTGAGGCCGATGAGACCGAACTCCCGGAGCCATCTGAGTCCGACGAGTGAACAATAGGGTTTTTCCCCTGATCTTTTAGGGAATTTACCTTACACGGGTAAACTATCCTCTCTATCTTCGCATCGGATATAAACCAAAACACTTATGAAAAAGTTGATGTTTCTGATGCTTGCCATCGTGTTGCCGTTTACAGTTGTGGACGCAAAGAAGAATAAGCAGAATATGCTTGTGTGGGGTGAAGTCGTTACGGCCGATGACGGTAACGGTTATCTGACCATGTACAAGAACTCTCCCGCCGAGGTTACCGCACAGTTCCATTTTATATATAAGGACAGGAGCAAGTCAGTGATGTATGACCTGTTCATGCCCGATACCGTGGCCGAACTGCATGATCCGGTACCGGTAGAGAAACCTGTAAAGGAGGTTGTGGTTGACAATATTGTTTACAGCGCCCGCGATGCCGAGGGTAAGAAATACTCAACCAGCGACCCTGATGATCCTGTGCTGGCGATGTTGCTGGTTGATTTGTTTGATTTCTACCATGACCTGTTCTGGTACGATGTAGCGCATCGCGCACGTTACTATGACGGTCGTCATTATGACAACTGGACTCCTTCAAATTCCAGCCGTTACAATACTGCCCATAAGAGCAGCAGCCGTCCCAAGGCTCCGGATGTAGATCTGACAGAGGTCGATGATGCCGCTCTGCTGGTAGGTGCCGTAGCCGTTGCGGCTGCATCGGCCGGAATGATTGTGGGAGTGGTTAAGAACTGGAATGTTCCCGATGAGCGTTTCCCCTATGTAT
>JAEEGJ010017817.1_pt1 | contig 15972 bp, 15 predicted proteins | sample 8958761 | NCBI WGS metagenome assembly JAEEGJ01 (sample SAMN16246546, study PRJNA631951) | gut metagenome | biome: gut microbiome; feature: rumen; material: RS-attached | host: Bos | place: Iran: Karaj | collected 2018-10
GGATATCTTGCGTCGACTCCTCGCTCTGTTCGGTGTCATACCAAAGGACATGCAGCTGTTTCGGCTCGATCCGCTCGACGGAGAGCACCTGACTGCGGTAGCTGAGGGCCATGAGGATGGACGAGACAAACGTCTTGCCGCTCTTGGCCTTTCCGCTCAAGGCGACCAGCTCGCCTCGTGGGAAACAGGGTTTGTGGAACAGCTGGAAGAGGAATTCCATCTTCGGCAGCTCCTTGTCGGGGGTGATGCGACGGGCTTCCAACCGGCTGAGCATCTGCTCTTCCTCCAGCGCCCGCTGCTGTGCCTCCCTGGCCGCCGCCATGTCAGCCTGTGTCATCGCAGCGCGCTGCACTTCCTGCGTAACAAGCGATGCTGCTTGGGGATTAATGTTCGTCATAAGCTTGGGATAGTTTTAAGTTTTTAAATTGTTCACAAATAAGGGTCATTTCTTGCGTTTAAACTGTTCTCGGAACACCTTGCCATGTTTCTGGTGAAATCGGTATAGTTCCCGGAGCCGTTCTGAGCCAAACTTGACAAAATCCTCCTCATCTTCGTAGGCACACATACCTTCCAGGACGCGGGTGAACTTCTCGAAGTCGTATCTGTCAGGATCGGGAGCCGGTTCAATCTCAGTATAGCGAGAACTCAACCCGCCCTTTGTGTGGAGGAATGTGAGCGACCCATGCAACTGTCTGAGGTGTTCGAGCCAGTGTTGAAGCCACTGGCGAGGAAAGTATTTGACATCATCTAATTCTTGCTCGTTATTCATAACGAGAGCAAAGGTAATAGAAGTTGACGAAATGACAGTGACAACATGTTGTCGCAAGTGTTAATGGCGTTAAGAACAATTTGAATAAATTAGCATCATTCGCAGCTGTTTTAGACTAGATTGGCATAAACGAACTAAGGGCTCTCGCAATCATGTTGCGAGAGCCCTTAGCCCGTTTATATCGTACAATAAAAGCCTCAGTCGGCTCGATCATCCATCAACCATCAACCGTCATCCATCTTACATCTTCCTTCATCCATCGAAGTATTCCCCCGCACTCTCCCCTGATGAAAGAGTCCGATAGCAAACACTCGGGGACGGTTCTTCCTGTTTGACCCGCTGCGCCGTCAGCGGAATCAGTCAAACAAAAAAGAACCGTCCCCGAGTGTTTGAAAAAAGGCCGATGCCATTCAGCACCAGCCCTCATCCATCTTACATCTTATAATTCAACTCATTCAGAGCAATGGCCGTATCAATGGCCGGGAAGAACTTCTCATCGCATAGCGCATAGTTGCTGGCATCCTCTATTGGATAGTCATACATATCAGCGCCATCCATATAGACATGATACTCTTTTCTCCATTTCTTGAACATACTCAGATGGCTCTCCTCCCACCCCATCGCAAGGATGATGACATGGGCCAGCGATGTCAACTTAATATTTGACGGCACTGCAATCTCCCGCCACACTCTTGGCGAGGAGCCAACGAGCGAGACCCGCAGCACATACTTCACCGCATTCCGAGGCGGATACTTGTACTCCACCGACTCAATATCCGCCCATCCCACATGCTCCTGACAGGAGGCCATCTCATTATTCTGTCCCATATCCATTCAGTTACAATTCTACATCTAACATCATCCTTCAGACATCTTCCCTCTTACATCTACTCATACTGATTCTTCCTCCTATATTGTTCCGTCATTTCCAGAAGTTTTTTAAACTTCTCCACTCTCTCCGGCTTCATCTTCCCTGCATTCAATACTTTCCTGTTTGCTTTCAACCAATTCAAATGGTCGTGTTCCTCAATGCGATGCTTCGACGGATTGCGTTTATTTGAATCAATAAACGTTTTCACCTCATCGAATTGTTTCTGCCAGCGTTCGTCTTGTGTCATTCCGTTTCTTTTGATATATCCAGGCACTAGACTATTCATTACTTATATGTTCACCTTAAACAAATGATCAAAGAACGGGCTCATTCTCTTTTCTACATTTTTGAGAAGGTTTTGAAAAGTTATTGCTTCAATGTGCAGATTCAGTTCGGGGTTAATTTTGTAATAGGATCCAAAAGGTGTTCTTTTCCATCCGTGGGTCAAATTATAATCTTCCAACTGCTTGTCAACTACATCTAAAATAATATAGCCAAATTTCTGCGTAGTCTGAGTAATATTCACGTAATTGCCTCTGTAATTTTTTTTTGTACCATACAAAAAGGCATCAAAATACTTATCCACTAAGTCTGAGAACTCCCATGACTTATCAGCCTTCTTTTTCTGATGCGCAGTGTGACCAGGTCTTTTAAACTCAAAGATCACCATAGACTCCACATCACCTGCATCCCCAGAACCATAGGATATTGGATTGTCAACAAGTGCCTTTTCATTGTTAATCAACACCAAATCTGGCTCCAAACTACTTTTCACCTTACTGAATGATGTTATGCTTTTGTCAGATGCAATAAACTGATACGTTGCGAAGCGCTCATCAAGTAGCCACAGATTGTGATATTGGTACGAAACCTCTTTATTCGTCAGTCCCATTGGGAATATCAAGTTGTGTATCAGTGATTCCAATTCATACTTCCCATCATCTTTTGCATCAAGCATCTTTCTGAACAACTTTATAACAGCCTTCCGTCTCATCACATAGTCGGTAAGTTTATCCATGTCATATGCACTCTTCTCGCGCATATTTCTTACCATCTGCCCAATCTGTTCATCATTTATATCCTTCTGGTTGATAAAATCATTTATTTTTTCTTCAAGTTTTTTCTCTGCCAAAACAGCTTCTCTGTGAAAAAACTCTTCTTTCTTTTCTGCACTCAAATGTGGGGGCAATCTATTAAGCACATCCTGGCGAAGTAGGAAACTCCTGTATTGGGGCGCTTGGGTCTCAATATACTCCATTGCTTCCTGTACCGTTCTTTTCTTGGTCTCAAGGACAAATGTCTCATACAGACCTGCCAATTCTTCAGCAATCCTAACAAGTATCTCTTCCATCGAGATCTCCGTATTAGGATCCCCGTCAAACTCTCCGTTACTGTCTGGTATCTTGAAAAAAGTTCTTGAATTATTGATGTGCGAATCCAAATAGTTCGAGACGACATAGATATCCAGAAAAACGCTCTCTCCATTTTCAAAAATGGGGTACAGAAACAGATTGTCCACTTTAGACAAATCCCTTTTTCCTCCAACGGTTCTCGAGTTAGCACAGAAATACACGTAGTTGTATTTCCGATTATTCTCCTTGGGCGATTTGACAATGTAAAGTAGGAACTTCTCGTTTCTCACCTTTATTTCCTTCTCTTTATCCTTCTGTTCGAGTGTAAAATAACTCTTAACATCAAGAGACTTTAGTCCTTCTTCTGTATTCTCTATAATATTGATCATCGGAAGTTGTCCACACAGATAGTATATAAAACAATGATTCTTCACTCCTTTTGCAATATCTTCTGCGTTTCTAGCTGTATAGGGCTTTAGTTCCTGATTGATACACTCTACGAGTTTCACCTTTGTCTGTAGTTCATGCTTTTCACTGGCATCCAATTCGCCTTTAAAATCATAAATCAGTTCTTTTGTACCATCAAATGCAAACTTCCTCCTATACCAGACATCGTTCTCTTTGTATGTGCTTACAACCTTTATCTGACTGAACATTGCAAGCATAGTAAATCGGCCTATACCTTTACACCCATACTTCTTGTTAAGTTTGGTATATGGAGCATTGAATGATTCAAAATTCTCTTCCGTAAATCCTTCGCCATTATCTACAATTTCTATTGATTTAATAGGAGAAACTTTTTTGTCAAACAGATCAGGCTCCTTATCTACAAAGGGTTCTCGCTCTATGAACACATCAATCTTACCATCTACCCTACCAGTTCTCAACAAACTGATAATAGAGTTGACAATAGATTCATAGAGTGGCAAAAATGCCTCTGATTTACTCAAATCAACGGAATCTACAATATCTTGTGCTCTAACTTCCATACAATACGTTTATTAATAATTGCAGGCATTTTAGCCTTTGTCATATCTCGATCCTATAACTTCCAAATGTGCCATCTGTATCGGAAACAAATGTACCACCCTCTCTGCTACTTTATCTTCATCAAACTGTCAATCTCCTTATAAATTTTATCGTTCACTTCCTGGTGCCTCAAATAGAACGAACAGCCGTCTTTCAATATTTTCACCAGCTGGTCTGTCAAATCGTTATTCTGGAACACACGCCCTAACAGCTGATATTTAGCCGGGTTCTGCCTTCTATAATATCTGCTGACATCATTTAGCACAATATCAATAGGAGTGTTATTATGATTACGTGTTGCGAAATCCTTAATCTTCACATCGTCCATCTGAGTCCTCTTTAGAGCTGCCAGTTTTTGAGGAGTTGTTTTGCCATCTATTGCCACCCCACTCATAATCTGAGATATTGTATCCATCATACTCAGCGTGTCTGTCGAGGCGTTAAAGTTATTCTCGGTCAGTTGTATAATGTTGTAGTTTATCTTTTCAGAGTCTAATTTCAGGTTCATTACAGATAAGCGGTTCGCAAATTTCACCGGCGGATAAACATAATAACTGTTCCTCTTAAACTGATGTACAATTGCATCTCTGAATGGGAACATCGATCTGTCCAAAGAAATTAGGAATGGCATTTCCGACATATCTGTTTCTGTATTGATAAAATTACTCTCATCCGACAAATACAAGGAGCATAATATATCATTAGTTCTTGCTCCGAAACCTTTATTCTTTATTTTTATATCATCCAGTACTTTTATATATACCTTATGATATTCATCCATACTCTCTGGTACTTGCACATTGACTATAGTTATTCCTGCATTCATAAATATCTCGCTCACAACTTGATATATCGAAGTCATGAAACCATTATGATCTCTAGGTATTGCATCCTCATAGTCCAACATCTGCGAAAGAAAATCATCAAACCCTTCAAAGCTCATGTTTTCTTCATTCCTCAAATGTAAATAGAAGTTGAAAAAAACATTCCTCGAAGGCCCCATGTCAATAATATATGGTAATGATAAGAATCGGCTCAACGAGTTCGACTCATACAGATGGTTCACCACCTCCTCAATGTAGTTTGAGGTAGTAAATAGTCGCACATAATCTTTGGCTTCTTCAAATTCTCTGAAAAGAATCTTTACCGAGTCGTATGCAATGTCTTTGTACCCTGTGTCCTGAAATAATAAACACAAATACCTCAGAAGAATTTGCGTATCAAGGAAAACTATGCGCTGCTGGGTATTCATATATGATTCTAACTCGTCAGAATTAAACATACTAGTGAACATTCCTGTTAGCGCCGTTTTATTCAAGTATTCACTATTGCCTACCACTTCCAAAATCTCTTTGGCTATTTGTCGGGCTTCATCTTCTGACGTACCTGTAGAACTTAAAAGCTTCAGCAACGTATTATAGTTCCTTCGTTCTCGTTCTAACTTCTTTTCTTCATTATTGAATGGACTTAATTCTCCGTCGTAATAGGCTTTATACATGGCCTTTATGACATTCATAACTTCTGTTGATTTACCATCAAGCCCATATTTGTCCAAGCAATCTTTAAACTGCTGATGCAATAATTCTTCTGTCTGTGAGGTAGAAGCTACTATTTTGTCAAGTTCCTCTCGAAACTTGTCAGACAAGGAAAAACTATTTCCAACATATTCAACTCTTTTAGAGTTCATTTCCATTTCAATGGTAGCATCATACACCTGTTCCGTCAAGTTCTTTAGATTCTTTTTTACTACTGATTTCAGCTCAACTGGGCTCATTTTGTCCTGTTCATAAAGAGCCAGCTGTACATAAGACGACACAAAACTATATTTTATGTCTGCCACCTTCGCACCCGTCGTAAACAAGTCAAAGATAATCTTGTCCTGTTTCTTAAAATTATACTTTTTCTCAATATCCTTTGCTCCTGGTAATATAGCCCTTAGTACCGTTTCATGTTGCTGTACATCGTCAACAATAGTATTAATATCATTAACACATAGGACTACCTGATATTTATAATCTGCTATATCATTAAGACGTTTGGAATCAGTAACTTCATTAAACACGTAGCATTCCAATCGGTTAAAGATTCTGTCTATTTCACTACTTTTTGCAGAATACTTTATCACATTCTCTATCTCCTCTGAGCAATTTGCTCCCTCGCATATTATCATAACATTACGAGTGATTTTCAAATCCTCACGTTCAAAAACAGCCTTATATCCACATTTCCATCTGAGCGTAGAGAGGATGCACCCTCTTGCTTCATTTTTCATTTCAATAAGTTGCTTTACGAGTTCCTTCTTCTGCTCTTCATTAAGCGACAGAATTATCCTCTTTAATTCTTCAGAATCCATAGTCATTCCTTTACAAATTCTATTTTATCTATTTTGCTAAACACAGCTATCGCTCCCGACAACACTTCATACATCATTTTCTGCTCTATTTGAGCTTGATCCTGCATTTGTGCTAATTTTCTCAATATAGCTAAGGTGTTGTCCGTTTTAATATCAATAATGGTTTTAAAATCCATCTCATCTAAAAACACATCATTGCAAATCAAATCATCTAAAGCATCATCATACACTGCAATAAGTGTCCTTATACTCAGTAATTGGCTTTTGTTGATGTCACAATAGCCCTTACCTTCATATTCCATTCTCGTCGTTTCCAGAAAGGCAGCCTTGGCATCCGTTATAGTTGCATTGCCACACATACTTTCAAGAAATGAGGTTAATGCCGTTTTTAGTCTCTCAACTTGTATTTTCAGCCTCGTCTTTAAATATCTCTTTTTCCTGAAAAATGGTATCCTTTCAGAAAACACATAGAAGATCACACCTGCTATGTAACTCAACGCTATGCTCTTTCCTATGTCATTTAGTTTGCTTACAGTTATTTCGCTCAGCGGGAGTTTCACAAAGCACAACCTTTTGAATTCTGCTGCAAGCACCATATAGATACTTAACATGAGCAAAATCCAAATTCCGTACTTTACAAACCACTTAAAAAAAGAATAAAAAGCTTTCTTCATTTTATAGTGCCTCGCGATTCTATCGTGCTTTTCTTTGCCACCGCCCCTACAGTAATACGTAGCTTTGGCGCCCCTTCTCTCCATCTCACTCTTCACTCATCTATAACTCTGTATCTTACTCTCCGCCACTTCAAGCGAATACCCGTACTGATGTCCCATATAGAATACCTGCATCAGGTTTGCGACCATTTCCTTCATGGCCGATCCAACTATCACTTTTTTCAACTTAAAAGGATAATCTCCGTCATCTGGTTTGCCCGTTTTACGAAGTTCAAACTCTAAGTAAGGTGTCAATATTCCGTTGTCACTATTGACGAACCATCCGTCAGGCTTGTCACTTCTCACCAATAGTCTGTACTCTTCCTCTGTGTCGTAGTCTGCATGCTTCAAGAAGTGACGATATTTCTGCAAAAGATTCAGACGGAACCTGATGCCTTTTTCTTTCAAGGTATCCATCAGGTCAGATACATTCGTCAGTTCTTCTTTCGCAGGATCTATATAATTAATCTTATACAGCCCGTCATCCTTATTTGTATCACGTTCAAATACCATGCAAACGCCACGGCCATTATCACCATAAAATCGCCACATATCCAGGTCGTCTATGCGTGTCGTAAACGACGTAATAAACTCCTTGTCAGCAAACAGGTATTTGTCATAGTCTTGTTCGTATTCTTCCTTATAACTCCTTAACACCTCATCCAAAAAGTCCGTCTCTGATTTATCATTCATCGACACGATGCTATTCATTCGCATCTTTCCTGATTTCAGAATGGCTACCAAAGTATCGAACTTGGTGTATTTTGCAATCTCTATGATGTTTCCCGCTTTCTGTGGTATCAGTTTGTCCAACATCCGACATTCTGCATCTTCATCAAGGAGATAACATTCAGAAGCAGGATCATAGAAGATGTCCTCATTCGCAATGCTGATACCAAGTGTCTTTTCTATTTGCTCTTTTATCTGCTGCCGGTGTTCAGTAGCATTATCCGGTTCCTTAAACACATCCTGCATCCAATCCCCAAACGATTTTCTGTCACTCAGCAGTTGATTATTCCGGCGAGTAGACAAACCACCATTCATAAAATCAAATTCCCAATTGGGTATATCATATACAGTCAATATAGGGTCAACCTTAAAGCGGTTACCCAAACGGTAGACCAGCTTCATAAAGGGTTTCTCAAAGACATAGTACGTATAAGAAGTGCTGCAATAATCAGCAAGATTATTCATACTCCTATCTCGCCTTATATTTCCTGTTTTTGCAGGGCTGCAGTCACGTCCCTCAATACCCTTTAGATAATCCTGCAATATTCGCCAAGCTTCAGCCGTGCTCTCCGCATATCCTTTCAATCCCTTCCGTGCCTCTGTCTGTGCTCTTTCTATATGTTCCTTCCTTAAACTATAATCAGCAACCCTTTCTTCACCCGCTTTTTTAAGCGTCAATTCCATCCTTTTTGCTAGTACCCGCGATTTAAGAGTATTCACATCTAGGTCATATTGAACAGCTAAAGGAATTACTTCATCATCAGACATCTTTTTCAATGTGCTATTAGACCCCATGTCATATTGATAGAGGGTCTCATCCATCAGTTTCCCAAAGCCCCATGAGCGTATATCACCAGCCTTGACAGGCCTCTCAGCATGCCTAAGTTGCTGAAATAGTCTGTCAAAGTCAGGAGATGGTACTATTTTATGTTCCTCAACCTCCACGTCTGTACCATCCGTATTCATCCGCAACAGATAAAGCTTATCAGGCATATTCAGGAACATTTCCAAATCCTCTGGCAATCTACTTATTATCATTACTTTTCAGATTACTCACTCAACATATCGTTTGCATGATGGTAAATACTTGATTGACACCATAGTCTTTACAACCATTTTCAGTTGCAAAAGCATATCTACTATATCAAGCGTTGCGGTTCCAATCTCAATATTATCTAAGGTCTGATAAGCTTGCACTTTCGATTTACAACGCATCATGCCCAGCATAGATGTAGCAAAGCAATCATCAAACACTTCTATTGTGTCATGACAATAACTTCTGAACAATGCTCTTTGCTGTATAAAATCAGTTCAACGCCGACTATTATACTTATCACATAAAGTATCTATCTGTGCCTCAATATAATCAATCTCTTTTACGGCGACGAATATTTCATTCATTTCCATAACCCTTTTATAAATGTTTGTAGTTCCTACGGATAATCATTCTTAAGACCACAAACAGCTACAGTCCTATAGACCGCAGCTGTTATCCTTATATCATTCCTTCTCTCCTCCCATCTCCTTAGGCATCAATCATAAACCATTACCCCTTCACCATTAACCATAATTGGCCTTCAGCCTTCAAACCTCAGATATTTGCCTGCACCCTTCGCAATTTCTCCACGTCTATCTTATCAAAGTTTTTGTCACCTGGACTCAGATGATAGCCGTGATACTCATGCTGTGGCGTGTCCCCTTGGTTCTCAAAATATATATAGCAGCCGTTCGCGTCATCATGATACCACAAGTCACCTTCTGGCGATTCACCAACAGCTTTCTTAAGCAGAACTCTTGTGGCGGCTGTGGTAGTTCGCAACTGCGCTGCTCGTTCCGAATGCCCGTGTCTGTTGGTATAAGTACGCGATGGTTGATGTGCATCACCATGCTTGGGATTGGACACATAGTGCCTCGACGGGAATCGGTGCATACTGATCCAGTCGTGCAATTCAGCAATGCTATCAACACTCTGAATCTTCAATTCACAGTTGGTCGATGTCACCGATACCACTCCTTGTACCGCTGAAATCGCTCCTTTCTGCAGCAACACACATGGTTCGTATTCCTTTTGTTCCGGTGTCAACAGGTGCTGAGTATCTTGTTTCACTCGTTTCAGCACCTCAATATGGTCATTTTCACGTTGAGCCATATCGCCCAGGAGGTCGTTCGTCACATCATAGCCACCATAATGATAAACATCCGTTCGAGGAGCGGGGGCTGCCTTCCATGAGGTCATACCCAGTGTTTGTATCTCTGAAGTGACAATGTCAACAGCCCCAGGATATTCATTGGGGAAAAGACGGGCTACTTCCAACAGACCTTCCATGTTTTCCTCGTCATAATATCTGTTAGCACGTTCATACGAGAAATACCTCAGAACATCAAATAGCTCCGTCCAGTCTTGGAGCAGAGCATTCGTATCTACCAGATATTCCGCACTGTCTTGAATATAAGGAGCCGACTTGCCACGACCTGCAGGATCGGGATACTCCTTGAATAGCACATAAATGGCGGTTTTCTTACTCATGGCGTGAAGGTGGAGCATAGAGGGCACGCAAATCTATTGAATACTGTTCAAAGAACTGTTTTGGTGGATTTAGGATGTGGCCCATCTGGTTCAACTCTAGATTCTGCACACGTGCTTCCACGTGCTCCTCATCATCAGTATGGTTATAAAAGAATAGCACCTGCAAATCTTTCAAATCCAGCTTATGCTCTTTCACTGCTCGCAATGAGGTATTCAGAATATGGTCGCTATGCGTCTCTACAATCAACTGTATCCTACGCTCTTTCGCCACGGCTATCATCTCGTTCATCATCTTGGCCTGCGCTGAAGGATGCAAGTGAGCTTCTGGATTTTCCACAATAATGAAACTATCATTTGGCGCTAGCACCATGGCAGTCAAAAGAGTCAGGATATAGCTGTACCCATAACCCACGTTCACAGGCTGATAGAATGAACCGTCATCAACAGAGTTTATCTTCAGTGTCACACGGCTGCCATCCGTTTCCAGTTTGAGCCCGCCCCCGTCAAGAATGCGTTCCAGCAGTTCTTGAACTTTCTCTATACAACCACTTTCGCGGTTCATCCACAACGCCTTGAGTACGTTACTGCCGTTAGGAGCCAGATATTCAAAGGGGGTAGCCTCATCTATCGGCTGGCCTTCAGGTGCAGCCACACGCTCTGCTGCCACATAAAACATTCGCTGCAAACTCATCAGCGCCGGGAAATCACTCAGCGAAGCCAACAAGATATTTTCACTTCCATCATCCCCATCTTCATCATCACTGCTACTAGAGTCACTACTACCAGAGTCATCGTGTATAGGCCTCCCATTCACTCTCACGCTATCCACTTCTCCCACTGAAGGGGTGCTAGCGTTTTTCTTGAACAGCAACATATAATCATTGTCCACCTCCGTATCAGTCGTGATGTGAAGCCCTATGGTCTTATCTTGGTCAAACGCATTCACGATATCATCATATTCACCCAAGTTCTTCCAAACCCCGTTGGGCAGCAGATTGTCCATCCATCCGCGTCTCCACGTCTGTGAGAGGACTAGCAAAGCCTGGCAAAACGATGATTTACCACGACCGTTTGCACCTGTCAGTAGAGTCACCCTTCCCATCTCTGCCGGCAAAGTATGTCGCAGACTCTTGAAACGGTCTATCTGAATTGTTTTTATCATATCTCTTTACTGTTGTTTTAACCATTTCCAGAATGACTTTGGCAGCCATCCCTGTCGGGGTATACCATCTTCCACCTGCATCACAAACACATGGTCGTGTGCACTATGGAAATGAGCTTTAATTCTCTCTGAAATCTCATCGGCACCAATCGTTTCCGACACCCTTACAAACCACAGTGGTTCCATCGGGTGCTGATAGTCGCCTAATGACTTTATGGTCTCCTTTAGATCAGAGTAATCGAATTGCGCTTCGTTTACCTCGTAACTAATCAGATATATCTTTTCATTCATAATGAACGATTTTTTTATTGTTTAATTTGCAAATTTAACAATTTCCCCTCACTCCAATTGCATTTCTTTGCGTATATTATTCTTTTTTAACCCCAAAACGGATAATTTGGAACATATTTGCACTACCAACTCTAATTTTTTCCAAGAACAACTCCAATTACAATCCCGCCAGCAAATCATTTGCATTTCTCCTCCTTTGTATACTCAAATCAATCTGTTGTTTCAAGGCCACGGCTGCGTCTGTATTGATATGCGTCCCAACATGTCCATCTCTTGTTATGAGGAAATTCACAGAGTCATACACAAATTGACTATCTGCGCAATCATAGATGCTCTCAACCCGATACACCTTATTCTCGGGGAATCCTACAAAAACACTTCTTCCTCCACTGCCGTTATAGAACCTGCACAGCGGATCGTTCTTTCCAACAAGCATAAAGAGTAGCCTGTTCAGCTCTGAGGTACTATTGTAAGTTACAAATCGTCTTCCACCGATAGTCATACTCATCCCTGACCAGTAGTCCCAATTCTTACCCTCAGGCATCAGCTTCCAGATACTTTCCATGCTCTCATCATCCGACGAAAGAAAAGCAAATACCGCTTTATTCTGATACACTATTTCCAGTCGCTCTTTCACACTCTGTGCACTTATGCCAGACACTTCAGCATAATTTTCCTGATAATAACTCAAATAATCCGTAACTATTCTATTCAACACAGAATCCCTGAATCCCACATAGTCTATGTCATAATAGATATCGAACAGATTAATATACCGACTCATCCATTGACTTTGCAGCATCCTAACTAAAATTGCATTCTGACTATCTCTAGCGTCTTCATGGATGAACATGGCAGCAAAATATTCCTGCATTGACTTATGAATCCACCGATAATAAATTCCATCCTTGACAAATAAAGGAACTGCGGTTAGAATATCCTTGATAAAGTCTTCACTTACAAACTGTTGACCAGAATACTCATCTTGTATTTCAGCTAAAAGTCCGATTAGCTCTGCTTTCGAAAATTCTATTTTAAATTGGCGCTTCAGACATTTGAATCCCAAATACCGAAGAACCTTCTTGAAGTCAGACATATTCAAACCAGACTGCTTACAGCGAACGAAGCCCCCACCTTTGGTCAGATCATGCGACTCGAAATAAGCATCAAACACCTGTTGGTAAAACTCGTCCTTTCTGATGGGCACCTTTTGTTTGTAGTCAAATGCCGTAAACAGCAACGATGTCAGCAAAGGTGTTCGTAAAAAATCCTTTACATTTGCATAAGAAATATTATTCAGTTTCTCAATCAGGATATTCGAGACCTCGCCATGATTGTCATACTTCCTCAAAAGTGCTATTGCCTCTTCCTCTTTCAACGGTTGTATGGTGAATACCGAAAAATTGCCAAAGGTTACCAATGGTAATTCTGGACGCGAAGTGATAACATATGTGTTGTCCGGTGCCTTGCTAACCAGCGATTTTATCTCTTCTGTCACCATTGACTTCTGTTCATTGGCCACCTCGTCATAGCCGTCAAAGAAAAACACGAAACCGCCCTGGTGTATCAGTCTTAGCAGCAAATTGTGGTCAAATGCCTCAGCCAAAGAATCTATCTGTCCCTGAACGATATCTAGCAGGGAATTCTCTTTCGAAATTCTCCTCAATTCAACGATTACAGGGATTGCCACTACATCATCTATTGCCGACAGGAAAAGTCTTTTCACCAATGTCGTCTTGCCCATGCCTGCAGTATCACGTATAATCATTTTCGGATGCTTCCGCATGAATTCCATAGGATACTTCTCTATGACAATTTTTTCTTCAGTGTTGTTCTCCTCCTGTATAGTTAGCGGCACATAGATATCCTTTAACCTACGCTCACTGTTTCTCAACACCATTGTACTGACAACAGAATGTCGCTCATACGCACTTTTTAGATATTTCTCAAAGTGTGTAGTCATAGGCACAAGGTTCTGTTCATAGTCTGCCTTAAAGCCCTCATATAACTTTTTCATACCAGCGACAGCTATTTTTTGAACCACCTCTTTTACGACTCCCACTCCTATAGACTCTGCTATCATAATTTCAGGCACATCAATCTATCCTACCTTTACTTTGTCAAACTATTCACCGTAAACCTTTCACCATGAACCATCCCAAACTCTCCCCACAGTATTATGCATCACATCATCCGTTTCCGCAAATCCTCTTTGGAAGAAATACTGCATAAATGAAACTCTATACCATCTCGATCAACATCTGGTAGAAAACTACATAAACACTACATGTTTCCTGTATGTGCAATCATATTTTGCAATGCAGTAACAACTTCTTGACTTCTTAAAATTGATCCCAAGATTCGTTTAAAATCATCTGCGTTATTAGCCGTTATACCATTATTAACCTGATTATCATTTACGCAATTAATAACCTCACACGGATAAGCCCTTGCAATAAAATTGTTCACCTGAACTAAGACTAGGCTATAATTGATAAGCTGAGGACTCGTCACAATCAGTTTTGAGGTAAAATCCTTATCAATTCCAGGAATAAAAACTCCTTTTGTGGAAACTTCTGAAGAACTCACCTCACATTCCAAAATGCCTTTCATCTCTCTATTAAAAATATCAGCTTGTGCTTTCAATATCTGAACAGGCACATCTTGTGACAAATTCCCTAATTGAGGCCATAAACTTTCCATAGACATTGTTATTTTTTAGTTTTAATTGCAAATTTAATCGGCAGATGATCTGAGTAAATCGTACGCATTGTATGATTTACCGTCAAAAGACTCATCGATTTTGTTCCAGTCAGGATACGCAAATACTTGTCAGAGAAATAAGGAATTACTTCTGGACGAATAAGCACTTGGTCAAACATATTCCAGAAATACTGAACATGACGGTGAGGATTGTAAAAATGAGTGCCCGACACAATACTGCGCCCATTGTCGCCAAGTAAACCCCACATAGGATTATAGAACATTTTGAATTCTCTTTCATTCACTGTCCGACTCAAATTCATTGCGATTGTCTTATCCATCACAGCATTGAAGCATGAAGAGCCAACCATTCCTTCTTCAAAAGGATTCATATTCAGGTCACCACATACTATTGTCAGACAGTTTTCCTCCGTTTTCTCCATCTCAGAAATTGCCTGAACGACATATCTAGCTTCTTCTGCTTGATTGATTTCTGCATCTGAATCATTTATCTTACTAATCAAATGGCATAATACCAAATTGAAAGTCCTATTCAAGGTTCTGCTAATATAACGTTTAACTGTAAAACGGCGCTCATCATGTATAGTGAATAATTCACTCGCGGGAAGAGTTGAAAACACCTCAACTTTAGCGGGTACAACAGATCGCAAATAGCGGAATGTAGGATATACCTTTTTCAACTCATTCAAAAGTCTTTCCTGTTCGCCATTAGGAAATTCTGCAAACATTGCCACCCCGATAGAGTTTTCCTTCACCATCTCACAAATGACGTCAAAGAAAGAGTTATCCTTTTGAAGATTCCAAAATAAAAAGTTCATTATTTAATATTGTTGCGTCACCGTCTGCTCAGCAATACCAGATAGCTAATCTCCAGTTCTTATTATGATAATTCTCCCATTAAACCCCTCCATCGAGGCATATCCTCTCCGAATACTTCACCTTCTTCATATATCACCACTCCCAAATACGCCATCTTTTCACAAGACCACAAACCCTCTTTTCCACACCTCAACCCATAAAACATTAAGATTCAGTGCGTTATAAACAATTAACAATTATTTAACAAATGTACTAAGGATTACAACAGATATCGATATCCTTTTCCGTTGGTCAAAGTCAGTGCAAACCAAACCGACGGAGCAGTGAGCGCAGAGACGAAAGCTCGTTTTCTGGCTCTGCCGAGTCGCGTCGGAGGTCGACAACGTCAATACAGCGAGCCTGCTCATTGTTGAGGTGCAGCCTGACCTCGAAACCTTTCGGTTGCAAATATACGATAATAAATCGAAACTTCCAAATAAATCGCCAAAAAAGAATAAAAGCCCTCAAACATACTGCCATTAAGTGATAGTATCGGAATAAATGTGCCACTTGTATCGGAAACAAATGTACCACCTTCAACGGAATGAAATGTGCCACTCGTATCGGATTGAAATGTACCATCCGTATCGGAAT
>JAEEGJ010017821.1_pt1 | contig 15969 bp, 9 predicted proteins | sample 8958761 | NCBI WGS metagenome assembly JAEEGJ01 (sample SAMN16246546, study PRJNA631951) | gut metagenome | biome: gut microbiome; feature: rumen; material: RS-attached | host: Bos | place: Iran: Karaj | collected 2018-10
CTACTGCCCTTAGGTGCAGCTTTGAATGTAGCTGTAACACTCGCTTCATGAGCAGGCATCTTAAGATTTGTGGCTGCAACATTAACGCTTGCGATACCAAGGTCATCTGTTGTGGGAACCCACTTGTCAAATACCTGTCCTGTAGGAGGATTGGTACAGGTAATGATAACCGTAGCACCTGCCGCATAGGAACCGGAACCGTTACCGTTGGTAACTGTCAGTGTATAGAACTGAGTTGCGGTACCTGAATTGCTTCCGCCGTTATTGCTTCCGCCGTTGTTGCCCGAATTATCTCCCTGATTGTTATTTCCGCTGGGGTCTGGTCTGTTTTCTTTAATAGGCTCGTAAGTCGCAATGATAATAGTATCCTGTTCAATCTTAAGGCCCTTTAAAGCCGGTTTCCAGCCTGCAAAAGTATATCCTGCGCGGGTAGGATCTTCAGGAATGTCATCCATCGAAACGGATGAACCTTTGTTAACAAATATAGTAGGTCCTATAGGAGTTCCGTCGTAATCGTAGAACTGAACCTTAATAGCATCGTCAAGAGTTGTGGATACATCAGCACCTAAATCTCCGGCCGCCTTTCTTACCGCTGAATCCTTGTAAGAAATAACAGTCTTTCTGTTAACATACTCATCAGGCGAACCGGGTGTACCGAAGGCATCACCGGGAAGGTATACTTCTTTGCCGTAAACCACAAGTCTCACACCTTCCATACATCCTGCAAAAGCATCATGGCCCACTGCAGTAATGTTGTCGGGTAATGTTACCTGCTGTAAGTAATCACAATCCTTAAAGCAGTTGTCGGGTATTTCGGTCAAAGCATCCATTCCGGTAAAGTCTACCGATGTGATACCGTCACAATTTTCAAAAGCACCGGGAAGAATCTCTTTAACATCATAAAGAAGAGGATCCGAAGCGCTGGGAGAAACAGACATACTGCCTACCAAAGTACCTCTGGTGGAAAGAACTTCAACAATGTTATAAGTTCCGTCGGGGTTCTTTGAATAAACGATACCGTTTTCACAAGCAAAATTCTCCGTGGTACTTCCGATACCCGTAAGGTTGGTACATCCCGTAAAAGGAGCATCTCCCATTTCCGTAAGTTCGGAACCAAGATTCAAATTGCTGAGGCCTTCACAATCATAAAATACATAATCGGGAAGATATTTAACGGAATTCAAGGTAACAGACTGAAGTCTGTCGTTACCGATGTCCGCCTTTTCTCTTGCATCTCCGTCAGGGAACTCTCTCTTACCGTCGTTTCCGTTTACCGTTCCGTAATAGTTACTGAACAGTCCGCCGTGGTCGTTGGCCTTATAAGCGGGATAATAAGGACGTTCCAGGAGATAAGTGTTAACGTTATAGCTGTTGGAAGCAAGATCCGAAAAACCTTCTGCCGTAGGTGTAGTATTGTTCATAAATCCGTTAACATCAATGGATTTAATACCCGAAGGCACTACAAGGTTAATCGCAGCCTGAATCATTTCTTCTTCCAATCGGTTAACCGAATAAGTATACATATTGCCCGATGCATCGGTTTCTTCCTGACCCATCTTTTCATATCGCAAAATAACGGATTTGCGGGCCGGATCGGTTTCTTTTACGATTCCTTCAGCTTCGGCATATGCATCAATCTGGTCAAAGTGCAGGTAGTCTACCAAAGTAGGATAACCGTTTCTGTTATCTACAATAATAGTCTGATATGTAGGGAAACCGGTGGTGTAGCAAACTCTGAGTCCTGTGGATTCGTCAACATAATTGTCAACCTTTGTAGCCCACTTAAAAGGACCGTAGCTCTCATCCACATCGCCTTCGAAAATAAGCTTGGAAGCTCCTGTACTGAAGGCTTCCGAACCAAGATTCTCCATAGGGAAGCTTGCGTATCCGCCCGAAGGAGTCTCAAACTTAACGTATGTAAGTTTATTACAGTCTTTGAATGCGGCATTTCCGATGGAAGTTACGCCGCTGCCGACTGTAACTTTCTTAAGCATCGGGCAGCTTTCAAAAGCAGACGCGCCGATTTTCTTAACGGAATTGCCTATTACCACTTCCTCAAGAAGAGCACATGTCTTAAATGCGGAATCGGCAATTTCGGAAACAGTGTCATCTGACAAAACAAGCTTCTTTATTCTGTTTAAAACGTCCTGACCTTCTTCGCTTGCAAAGCATCCGCCCGCAATACCTGTAACCTTGGTATCACCTACGTAAGTGGGGATAACCATCTCTTCGATTACTGCAGGCTTATTCTGAGGGTCGGCAAATACACAGGACTGCAGAACACCCTTGTCATCAATAATGAAAATATAGTCACCGTTACTTAATTCTACATGCTCGCCTGTAGCGTCTCTGTAAATATAAGGAATATCGTTTTTAAGGCCCGACTTAAGTCCCCAGGTGGATTTTCTGGGAGTTGCGGTCTTGCCGGCATTGTCTTTTGCAGGGCCGTATACACAGAATTCTTTGGTCTGAATGGTATCAAAAATAGTTCTCTTGGCATCGCCTTCACCTACAGAGCCGAAAGAAACGTATCCGCAGGAACCGCCGCCGTCATCGGGGAAGGTTACGGACTGTAAGTTAATACAGTTATAGAAGGTTCCGAGAGGAAGCTCTACCGCTGCACTGCGGCCATAATCTGAAGGCATGGTAACAGTCTTTAAGTTGGTTCTTCCTGCCAGAACAAAGTTACCGATGGCAGGTACGGACGTATTGTGAAGTGCGCAGGTATGGGAACCTGTAATATGGTCGGGGAACTTAAAGTTCGTAAGGCTTCCGGTTACACCTCTTCCGCAAGCAAATGCACAGTCACCGAGTCTGTTAATGTGATCGGAGAAAGAAACATTTGAAAGCGAAATACAGTTATAAAATGCATAGTTATCAATACAGCAGTTACTCTGGTTGATAGCGGACAAATCAAGGGCTGAAAGAGCGGAACATTCTGCGAACGCACCGGGTCCTATATAACCTATTGACTGAGGAAGCGTCAGTGACTGAAGTGTATTACAGCCATAGAAAGCTTCCGTACCGATATTAACCGTAGTATTACTTAAGTTAACGTTTCTGAGTCTTGTACAGTCCTTAAATGCTCTGTTACCGATATCCTGAACGTTGTCAAAAGAAATGGATTCTACAAAGGAATTGTAGAAAGCATTGTCACCGATATACTTAAGCTCGTCAGCAAGCTGTAATGCGGTAACGTTTGTGGTGTTGGCAAAAGCTTCGCTGCCGATACCAAGGATAATGGTCCAGTCACTTCCAAGGAAACCGAATTCATCGTTAACGTCGATGGAGTTGACTGCTTTATTGGGAACACCCTTAGGCATGTAGCAATACTGAAGGGGTGTCTGTGTGCCGTTTCTTGAGTCAATAACCTTTTCAAGAGCGAACTCTCTTGCCGAATTAAGTCCGCCGAGTGCATTCTGGTAGAAAGGATGTGAACCGCAGAAATACTCATACTTGTGGGTAACTTCCATGTCGGAAACCCAGAAGTCCATTTCGGGTGCGGGACCGGGATTGTTCACAACCGTAGGTTCGGGGCCGGGATCGGGCTTGGCTACGGGTTCAACACCCACTTTACCGCCTTCAACCCAGGCATTGTATGCATCTACATAAGCATCGTATTCAGCCTTCTTCTGATCCCATACAGCTTTGGCTGCAACGTATGTATCATAATTGTCTTTATTGGCTTTCCAGGTCTCGTAGTTGCCCTTATAAACAGCATACTGCTCGGGAAAATACAAAGAAGCCATATCCTGGTCCGACTCAGGATTATAGGAAGCCTCAATTTTGTTTAAGTGGAATTTGGCCTTCATGGTTCTTGTGGAAGACGCATCACTCGGGTCATACTGAACCGTTGCGGTAGAACTGTTTGCTTCTTTTGCCGCATACATTTTGGCAAAGAAAGCTTCATAGAAATCATTCTCCACAACGTTATAAGAAAGGGGAAGTGTCGCTGCTATGTTAAGGGTACCTGTAGCATAAGTGGAATTGTACTTGCTGATGATACCTTTACCGGAAGCAGCGCCACTGGGAATTTTATAAACTTCAAACTGCCACCCGAGTTCATATGCTCCGGTGGAAAGTTTTTTAACCGTTAAAGTTTTGTATATGGTGGGTGCGGGAGTTTTTAAGTGAGCCGCAAGATCGATTCCCACAAGGTTGGCATCAAGTGTGGAAAGATCCGTTATGTCATTGTCGGATATTCCGTATGCATAAGACACATCCGCTGCGGTGAAAGTGGGCGCCACATAACCTCTTGTAGGTGTAGCGGGTATAAGTGCGACAATCAGTGCACTTGCAAGACAAACGCCGGATAAGGCTTTTCTAATGGTACGCTTTACCCTTCTTGACATTTTCTTTTTACCGGTTTTAACAGCCATGAGCTATCCTCCTAAACCCTTAGACTAATCAATTCTTTTTGCCACAACCACAAATCTTCCGTTCTCCTCCTGATAATCACAGGTGGAAAGGGTTAAAAGCTTGTCTCCGTATGTGGCAGATACTCCCGTGTCGATTAACGACATTTTCTCCATTTCTTCCATGTAGGAATCAAATTCCTCGGAAGAGTTTGCATCAATAAACTGGTAATACTTAAAAGTGATTTCGTTGGTGTTGTAAATTCTTGAGCGGAAAGCGTACATAACTTCGTAGGTACCCTTTTCGTAAATTGTGTCAAAGCGTATATATTTGTGCTTCTCGTAGTAATCCATGTCGGCGTATTTGATAAGCGAACTGAACATCTTGCCGTTCTTCATGTGATGGCCGTAGAGTATCCAGTTGTCGTTGCCAAGAATTACATCACAATTGCAGTCAAGAAATATACAACCGTTTGCATCATTCTTCTGATTAAAGTCATGCTTAAGGTAATATTCGTTGTCCTTAGTCTGCATAACAGGGTAATCAATTATAGTATCGGCTATTTCTATCCATCCTATTAGGCTTTTATTCTTATTAAATAAAGCTTTATACTCGTCCAGGATGTCTGGTATGACCACACTTTCATCATAGTCTTTCTTAACAACAGGCTCAACGTTCTTTAAAACGTCAGCAAATCTCGCATCTTTTAACTCTGAAAATTCGTCCGATTGTTCCTGAACTTTTTTTGCGTCGGAGTAATATTTTACGTAATATCCGATGGATGCGACTGCCACAAGAAGCAAAATGCTTATCAAAATGTTTCTGATAAGACTCTTCTTCTTAAGCTCTCTTCTGACTGCCTCCTCCATTTTTTTGTCCATGGGACGTTCTTTTGCGGTCAAAGGAGACGTCGTTGAAGAAGCTTTGGTCCTGGAAGTTCGAGACGATTTTTTCGCGGCAGGTGCCGGTGTCTGAGGCTTTAGAGACTCGCCGCGTCTTATGGTTTCAAGCTTCTCGAATATTTCGTCGTCAAAATTGTCTCCGACTTTGGTCTGGAAATGGACGGTCCGTAGTTCTTTTGAAACATCCAGAAGTCCTTCTTTGGTGGTCAGATCATATTTTTTACGCAATTCATCTATAATTTTCTTGTCGGAAAGTCCCTGTTCGTACTCGGCCTTTCCGTTAAATCCTACGCCTTCAACAAAAAGCATTTATGTGAAAACCTCTGAAATAATACTAATTTTTGCTACTGTTTATACAAAAGCCCTTTAATGGGCACACTTTCACCATTTTTATGATAGTTCTATTATTATTTTACTATATATTGAAAAATTTACAAGAAAAAAATCAATATATAGTAAAATCTTTGTGTGACAATTCTTGCTGTTTTTAATCGATTCAAAAGAAAATACCCGTAAGATTAATCCTACGGGTAAAATACTACAAGGTCTTTATTGTGGAGATAGCTTCAGTGTAAGCTGCCTTAAGCCTTTCAAGATTATCCGTGTCATAATCCATGGAGCCTGCCCTGAATACTTCCGTGATTTCGCGAAGCTCAATAAATAATTTATTAAGTCCCAAGTTGGCCGAAACGCCTTTAAGGGCATGTGCCGCATCAAAGGCTTTGTGTGCATCCGTTCCTTCTTCGATGGCCTCACACAAAAGGGAATAATTTTTATCGTCTGCCAGTTTGTTTAAACATCTGAAAAACAGTTCTTCGTTTTCCACGAACCTTTCTAAGGTTTCTTCTATGTCTACTCCAAGTCCCTGGAGACGTTCTCTTTGCAAATCCGTCATAACCTGCTCATCCTTCTCTCATCGTAAACGTACAAAGAAAATATACTCATATACTATTTGCAAATAATTAAAGCGACTGCCCGGTTAAAGGCAGTCGCAAATGGTCGGATTAAGCATCCACGTTACTCTCGGCAACCTTTGAAGCTCTTTCTTTAACCTGAGCCTCCTGAATGTCGCTGGGAGCCTGCTCGTAGCGATCGAATTCATACTCGAATTCGCCGCGTCCGCCTGTCATGGAACGAAGGTCGGTGCAATAGCCGAACAAGCTCATCTGAGGAACGGAAGCTTCAATAATCTGTCTTCCGCCGGGTACGGGGTTCATGCCGAGTACACGTCCTCTTCTCTTGTTAAGGTCGCCCATAACGTCGCCGGTGTAAGCATCGGGAACATTAACCTTTAAGCTCATGATAGGCTCAAGAAGGATGGGGCCGGCTTCCATGAAGCCTTTCTTGAAGGCCTGGCTGGTAGCCATCTTGAAGGCCATTTCCGAAGAGTCTACAGGGTGATAAGAACCATCGTAAAGAATAGCTTTAACGCCCACTACGGGGTAAGCTGCAAGAGGGCCTCTCAAAACGGATTCCTGCAAGCCCTTTTCGACTGCGGGGAAGTAGTTCTTGGGAACTGCACCGCCCACAACTTCTTCTTCGAATTCATAAGGAACGGTAATGTCGGAAGCGGGCTCGAAACGCATCTTAACGTGACCGTACTGACCGTGTCCGCCTGACTGCTTCTTGTATTTGTATTCAACATCCGATTTCTTTTTAATGGTCTCACGGAAAGCTACCTTCGGCTTCTCGAGGGTAATCTCAACCTTGTACTCATTCTTAAGAATGGATGTTACGATATCAAGGTGCATGTCGCCCATACCGTAAAGAAGTGTCTGTCCGTTGTCGGCATCGTTAACGTTCTTAAGGGTAAGATCTTCGTGCATCATCTTCTGAAGTGCCTGAGAAATCTTGTCAACATCGCCCTTGTTAACGGGACGGTATCTCATGCAGGTATAAGGCTTGGAAATTTCAAACATACCATACTTGATGGTGTTGGCCTTGGTGGACAAAGAATTGCCTGTTCTTGCGCCTGTGAGTTTCGCAATGGCACCGAGGTCGCCGGCATGAAGCTCTGCCACTTCAACAGCCTTGCCGCCCTGCATGGTGTATAACTTGCTGACTTTTTCTTCAATGTCCTTATCAAGGTTGTAAATCATATCGTCAGACTTAAATACGCCGGAGCAAACCTTGATAAGTGAGTACTTGCCGATGAAAGGATCCACAATAGTCTTGAAGATAAATGCTGACTTGGGTTTGGAGAAGTCGTAGTTGGCTTCAAAGATTTCGTTGGTCTTCATGTTAACGCCCGCGATCTTGCAGTTTTCGGGGCTGGGCAGATACTTAACAATATCGTCAAGGAGTGTATAAATACCGTAGCAAAGAAGGCTGGAGCCCATGGTCATGGGAACTACGCTGCCGTCGATGATGTTGGTACGAAGAGCGGATCTTATTTCTGCTTCGGAGAAGGTCTCGCCTGCAAAATAACGCTCCATAAGGTCTTCACTGGTCTCCGCAACGGTTTCCATCAGAGTATCTCTGTACTGCTGAAGGTTGGGCTTGGAGTAATCGGGAACGGGAATCTCAACCGCTTCTTTGCCCTGCCACTTGTTACCGGTTTCGGAAATAACGTTTACGTAACCGATAAGTTTCTCATTCTCACGGATGGGAAGATGGAAAGGAGCCATTCTCTTACCATACTTCTCGGTCATGGTCTCTAGTACGTTCTTAAAGGATGCGTTGTCCACATCCATATCGGTTACGAATACAAATCTGGGAAGTTTGTGTTTTTCGCAAAGGTCCCATGCTTTTTCGGTACCTACTTCAAATCCGGACTTACCGGAAACAACGATGATAGCTGCGTCTGCAGCCGCTACAGCCTCTTCAACTTCACCTACAAAGTCAAAGTATCCGGGTGTATCGAGTACATTTATCTTAACGCCTTGCCATTCAAGGGCGATAAGTGACGTATTAATTGAAAACTTTCTCTTCTGCTCTTCTTTTCCAAAATCACTGAGGGTATTCGCGTCATCGATTTTGCCCATACGGGATGTTAATCCGGCAAGATACGCCATTGCTTCAGCGAGTGAAGTCTTTCCGCAGCCGCCGTGTCCCAGCAAAACCACGTTACGTATTTTGTCTGTTGTGTAAACGTTCATGTTAAAATTCCTCCAATGTATTTCTTTTGAGCCTCTTTGTAAAAAATCCCCAAATACATTCTTTAAAAAGAAAAACTCATGTCTATATTTTACAAGAACATGGGAAAGATTACAAGAAAATTGTAGCCAAACAGTATAAAAATTTTGAAAATTTCAGCGCAACCCGCGAAATAGAGAAAACACTTTATTTTATGCAGTTTTATGTGCAACAAAATAAGGCACCCTCTTGCGAGAGTGCCTTTAAATCACTGTAAATTACTGTCCGTCTTTGCCTTCGTTAATCTCTTCCACTATCTGGTAGGTCTCAATTCTGGCTGCGTCCATCTCCGGCATGCCGATAAAGATGGCTCCGTATGCATAACCCTCTTCAACCTTCTCAATACGAATAATTTCAAGAAAAGCATGAATTACTTCACGGGTCCATATTGTAAGATAGGCTTCATAAACGGCACCTATGGAAAGAGCCTTTCTGGATGTAAAGCCCACGCCTGATTTGGACACGTCCGTAATGTCGATGGATGCTTCCTCAACTTTGGAGCCGTCAAGTCTTTTCAAAATAAGTTTTGAAAGAAGCTCTGTTCTCTTACTTTTTCTTTTTTCATTCATAATGAGTAACCTCCGAGTTAAAACATTTCCCACCCTTATTTTAATCAATTCTGTCTGATATGTAAAGAAATTGAAACCAAATTGTCAGAATTATTTTGAAAACTTGGAGTAGTCAGGCGTATAATTTTGCTCGACGGTTTTTATTTCAATACCGAGGGCATCGGCTATATATTTGTAGTAGTCGGTGTCCATAATCTTCTGAGACATGTTCCAGCGGTTGTTAAGAGTCCTCTTGCAATTCTTTAGGTACTCCTCGTCGGGAATTTCATCCGTAAGATATGTGTATTCGCCGGTTTTGGAATTGTACATAACTTTGTCGGTAATGTAGCTTCTGTTAATAAAGATTATGAAACCTTCGGTGTCTGAGAATATGTCTCGTCCCATAAAGAGTCGTGAATCATAATCGAAGCCGAATAAGTTCATAAGAGTAGGCACAATGTCCATACTGCAGCACTGCTTGGTAATGTGAACGGTTTCTTTGATGGCGCCGCTCCACAAAATAAGGTCGCTCTTATAAAGTTCGAAGTTTTCCTCAACGGGATGACCGATAATTTCGGAAATTTCTTCATTGGTAAGACCGTAAGGCCAGTGGTCGCCGGTAAAGCAGATAACTGTTCTGTCGGCAATGCCCTTCTCCTCAAGCTGCTCGATTAAGTACTTCATGGCAAGGTCGAGCTCCATGTTGCAGGCAATATATGCCTTACAAGGTTCGGAATAGGGAAGGTCCTGCACATCGTCATAGTGGATCTTTGCGCAGTAATTGCCGGTAAAGTTGTAATTCAAGTGACCGCTGACAGTCATATAGTAGATGTTAAACAAGTCATCATCAATGTACTCGTTTAACGTAGACTGCATCATCTCAAGGTCGGACTCGGGCCAGTGTTTGCCCACTATTACGCCGTTACCCACACCCTGATAGAAATAACCCATACCGGGATATGTGATGTCACGTCCGTAGTATTCGTAGTCATTGTCGTGATATGCGCGGCTGGTGATACCGTATGTACGGTTAAACATATTACCGAGTGAGAAAGGCATGGAGTTCTGTCCCACTATCTTAAAGTTTTTCGCACCGCCGTTGGTGGGTACCAAGCTGGTGGAGCAGACAAACTCACCGTCACTGGTGGAGCCGCCGGTTCTGGGATTGTAGAAGTTGTCAAACACAAAGCCTTCATGAACCATCTTATAAAGGGTAGGCGTATGTTTCTCATCCACCGCCATTCTTGAAAATCCTTCAGCGGTAAGGAAAATAAGGTTAAAGCCCTTAAACATACCCGTATACTCATTCTTGTAAGAAGGTTCCACGGATGCAAAATATTTATGAATGGCCGCAACTTCTTCATTGGGCTCGTTCTCAGCCAGAGAAACAAAGTCTATATCAAGAATATTGGGCGAAGTATCGATTTTTTTGATAATCTCCGTAATAACTTCCGCATCGCTTCCGGATACATCGGAGCCTGAAACATCCCCCGAAACATCGGGCACTGAAGTATCTCCGCCATGCTCGTCGGGATTGTATACCCATACTCCCAGGTCTTCGGTATCCATGTTAAGGGACCTGGGCGAAATAAGGTTTCTTATCTGAATCTCGCTGGTACAAACGGCACCCAGATATTCAAAAGAATAATCCGTGTCGTTTTGGAACTTCATAAGGTCGTAAGGGGTAAACTCATCTTTGCCGTACAAAGGCACAATAACACAGGTAAGCCCTATAAGCACTGCAAGATAAACCACGGGAATATAGATACACTTTACCGACATGGGCTTGTACTTCAAAACTCTGAAGGCATTAAGCAGAATAAGCGCAACCACCGGTATCACTATTGCAGCAAGAAGAATCAGCGCATTGTCCTTGATACCCTGAATAATCTCTCTGTAATACTGAACGATCTTGGCATTGTTCTTGTCTACGAATTCAATTGAGAAAAATACTTTAAAGATTGAGTGGTACAAAATCTCGACACAATAAAGAATTATGAGAATGACCGTCAGAATCCAGGTTATGACTTTGTTGGCTTTTTTGCCAAAGAAGGAAACAAACATTGACAAAATTACAGCCGTGGGAAGGCACATGAAAATCTTTAAGATAAACTGTGACTTAATACCGTCAAAGGCCCAGAAATGAAATATGGTCTCTTCATAGAGCAAAAGAAGGAAGAACCAAAGGATTCCCCGATAAGAACGTTTAAGACTGTCTGTCAGTATTTCTCCGTAGGTCTTATCGTGCATATCGGGAAAAGAAGGTCCCTCATGATCGTTATCCATATCGTAAAGATTAATAGAATTCATTGAAAATCACTACCCCTGTTTTTGATTGAATAAGCCGGGTGCTTATTCGGATTTAATAAACATAGCATCCCCGAAGCTGAAGAATCTGTATCTTTCTCTTACCGCTTCTTTGTACGCGTTAAGCACATTCTCTCTTCCTGCGAGAGCAGAAACCAGCATGATAAGAGTGGATTCCGGCAGGTGAAAATTGGTAATGAGGCAGTCAAGCACTTTAAACTTGTAACCGGGATAAATAAATATCTCAGTATTGCCTGAGCCGGGAATTACCTCTCCGTCATCCGTTGAGGAGCTCTCAATGGTACGGCAGCTGGTGGTGCCTACACATATTACTCTGCCGCCGTTTCTTTTGGTCTCGTTAATCTCATCCGCCGCTTCACGGGTCACCTGATAGTACTCGGAATGCATGTGGTGGTCTAAGATATTGTCTTCTTTGACCGGGCGGAAGGTGCCCAGACCCACGTGAAGGGTTACGAAAACAGTCTTAACTCCCATGGCTCTTATTTCGTCCAGAAGTTCTTCGGTAAAGTGAAGGCCTGCTGTGGGAGCCGCCGCACTGCCCTCGTATTTGGCATAAACGGTCTGATAGCGGGATTTATCCTCAAGCTTGTGAGTGATATAGGGAGGAAGGGGCATTTCGCCGAGCTTATCAAGTATCTCTTCAAAGATGCCTTCAAAATGAAACTTAATGTGACGGCTGCCTTCTTCGCCTATGCTTAAAACTTCGCCCTGCAATAAACCATCGCCGAAATCAATCAGGCGGCCGGGCTTTAATTTCTTGCCGGGTTTAACAAGTGCCTCCCAGGTGCAGTCGTCAAGTCTCTTCAAAAGAAGAATCTCCACTACCGCACCGGTATCGTGGGTGGTACCGTAAAGACGCGCGGGAATAACCTTGGTATTGTTAAGTACCAGGCAGTCCCCGGGCTTTAAATATTCTTTAATGTCGTAAAAATGTCTGTGAGTGGTCTCTCCCGTGTTTTTGTCAAGAACCATAAGTCTTGAATCGGAGCGCTTTAAAAGCGGGTCCTGAGCTATGAGTTCTTCGGGAAGATCATAATAATAGTCGGATTTTAAAAGCTTATCCATTTAATTACATACCTGTTCCGTTAAGGAATGCCACATATCCTCTCATTGTTTCATATACGTCTGCCTTGCTGGTGCATTCGTAAGGTGCATGCATGTTAAGGACTGCAACGCCTGCGTCGATAACATTCATACCGTATTTGGCCATAATGTAAGCGATGGTGCCGCCGCCGCCAAGGTCAACTTTACCAAGCTCTGCAAACTGGAAGCAAACCTTTTCATCGTCCATAATCTTTCTGATATATGCGATGAATTCTGCATTGGCATCGTTGGAGCCTGACTTACCTCTGGAACCTGTAAATTTATTGAATACCATACCTGCGCCCATGATAGCCGCATTCTTTTTCTCAAATGCGCTTGCGTAAGTAGGATCGAATGCTGCGCTTACGTCGGAAGAAAGCATGTGAGAATTTGCAAGACATCTTCTTACTGCAAGCTCTGAGTATTTGCCTTCAAGGTTAACAAGCTCTGCAATAACGTTTTCAAAGAACATGGAGCTCATACCGGTTGCGCCAACGCTTCCGATTTCTTCTTTGTCCACTAAAATGCAGCAAGCGGTTCTCTTAACGTCCTTGCAAAGAAGGAATGCATAAAGAGAAGTGAACGCACATACTCTGTCGTCCTGGCCGTAGCCCAAAATCATGCTTCTGTCAAAGCCTGCTTCACGAGACTTGCCTGCGGGAACCACTTCAAGTTCTGCGGAAAGGAAGTCTTCTTCGTCAATATCGTAATCATCCTTTAAAGCCTTTAATACCATGGCCTTAACGGGATCCTTTTCTTCCTTTTTCTCCTCTCCCTTTTTGGCCTTAACAGTAAGAGGACGGTTGCCTACGATAATGTCAAGGGCTTCACCCTCAATAACTTTGGCAGCGGTCTTCTCAAGCTGTTCCTGAGAAAGGTGGATAAGAAGGTCCGATACGAAGAAAACGGGATCGTCTTCTTCTTCACCAATTGAAAGTTCAACGGTGGTGCCGTCTTTTTTAACCACTACACCGTGAAGTGAAAGGGGAATGGTAACCCACTGATACTTCTTAACGCCGCCGTAGTAATGGGTGTCAAGATAAGCGATGTCTGTGTTCTCATATAAGGGATTGGACTTAATGTCCATTCTGGGGGAGTCGATGTGAGCGCCCAAAATGTTCATACCCTTTTCAAGAGGCTCTTCTCCGATGTTAAAAAGAAGAATGCCCTTATTCATGTTAACTGCATAAATTTTATCGCCTTTTTTGAGCTTGCCGCCCTTTTTAAGTTTCTCTTCAAGTTCAACATAGCCTGATTTTTCAACCATGTTGACGATGATGTTTACACATTCTCTTTCGGTCTTGCCATTGTCAAGGAAGTCTCTGTAGTCCTTATTTAAAACCTCAAGTTCCTTTAACTGTTTGGCGGAAAAATTTTCCCAAATCTTCTTGTGTTCCATAAACTTCTCCTTTATAAAAAGCTTTCGCTAATATTGTTCCTATGACAGAATACACTTAAATACTTATTAAATCAATGTCTAAAGTCTTAATCTTCTTCTAAGCTTTCCAGCTGACCTTTAAGGCCTGTTAGGGGCTGCTTACTAAGAATGCCTTTAATAAGTGGTCTGAAATACTTATTGAGGTTGTCCCCGAGAAACAGGAAATACATACACATGTAAAGCCATACCATTAAGATGATAATGGCCGTTAAGCTCCCGTACATGCTGAAGGCTCCGAACCTGTTGATGTAAAAAGAAAACAGATACGAATAGCCTGTCCATACCGTGGCCGCAAGTACAGCTCCCGGAAACTGTTCCCTGAACTTGTGCTTCTTGTAGGGAAGAAGGGAATAGCAAAGCATAAACAGAATCGACAAAACGCCTATTGATATAAGGGTTCTGAAGTGGAGCATGACCTCAAAGGCCCCTGAGAGCCTCGGGAAAGCTCCTGTTGATACTTCCATGATAAATTTACCGCAAACCACAACAATAAGCATAAGAAGCACCCCTGCCAGGAAAACAAGGGTGTACAGGCATGCTATAATGCGAACCCAGAGTCCGTTTCTTTTGTCAAAGGTTCTGTCAATTGCATTAAATCCGGCTATAAGTGAGTTAATGCCCTTGCCCGCCGACCAAAGAGTCACAACCGCCGATACGGAAATAAGACCGATGGAGCGATTGGATATTTCTTCAAGAACGGAAACTATAAAGCTGCCGGTTCCTGCGGGAAACTCTTCCAGCACCCATTTCGTAAGCAGTTCCGGATCAACCGGAGTATATGGAAGAATAGCCAAAAGAAGCATAATCATGGGAATCAGTGACAAAAAAATAAAGAACGCACAACTGCTGGCGTAGGCGGTAATATTATCTTCTTTGAGCTGTCTTCCGAAGCTGTCCAATATCTTTAAAAATTTTCTCATAATCTTTTGTATATACCCAAAAAAGGCAGCCACCGCCGCCTTTTTCGGTAAACTATAAAGTTTAAACCCCCGAAATGCCGAGCTCTTTTTGACTCCTAGAACGAATCTAGGTGGGCAACCGCATACATACTTCTGTCTTCCACTGCAAGGAGGCCTGACATAGGCATGAGAATATAGGAATCCCGTTTAAAGTAACTGTAGGTTCAAAACTAAAGCTCAAACACCCGAGGTTGCCATTATAATACCATAAATACTATGAATAATCAACCTTTTCGAGGCACAGGCCACAGGCCGGAGCCGTATCGCCGGCAAAGCGTCTGTCCTTGATTTCAAGGAGTTCTTTGACACTTTCGGGCGTTCTTTTATAGAATCCGACATCAAGAAGTGTGCCCGTAAGAATACGTACCATGTGCTGCAAAAAGCCGTTTCCGTGGTAAGTAAAAATAACATAGTCGTCCTTCCTGCGAATATCGATGGTATCCACATTTCGAACGGTAGATTTCTTCATGCGGGGATTGGAGCAAAAAGAAGCAAAATCATGCTCTCCCATTAAATATTCAGCCGCATCCTTCATGCGTCCCACATCGGGGCAGGATTCAAGGGCATATACATACTTACGGTCAAATACCGGCTTGGAATTGCCTACGTAGCATGTATAAACATAAGTCTTGCCACGTGCATTGTATCTGGCATGAAAGCGCTCTCCCGCTATGTTTACGGAATTAATGCAGATGTCTTCGGGAAGATATCTGTTCATGTATTTCTTGATGTCTTCTTCGGATTTTAAAGTATCAAGAACTACGCTTGCTATCATGGCTTTGGCATGGACACCCGCATCTGTACGACCGCAGCATTGAATATCGGGCATTGTACCCGTCATTTTCAATAGAACATTCTCAATTTTGCCCTGAATGGTCATGTCATTGCCGGGCTGATGTTCCCAGCCGTAATATCTGGTGCCGTCGTATGATATGGAAAGCTTATAGTTTCTTTTCATGAATACCCCCCGCCTGATGTTTATTAAGTTTATTCTATAATAAAAAATGACCGGAGGCAAACCGCCTCCGGTCAAAATGTTTAAAGCTATGAATTAAAGCTGGGGACCTGCTGCAACAAGTGCCTTACCTGCTTCATTGGTCTCATACTTCTTGAAGTTCTTGATGAATCTTCCTGCAAGATCCTTAGCCTTCTCTTCCCATTCGGAAGCGTTAGCGTAGGTATCGCGAGGATCAAGAATACCAGTGTTAACTCCCTTAAGT
>JAEEGJ010017830.1_pt1 | contig 15962 bp, 12 predicted proteins | sample 8958761 | NCBI WGS metagenome assembly JAEEGJ01 (sample SAMN16246546, study PRJNA631951) | gut metagenome | biome: gut microbiome; feature: rumen; material: RS-attached | host: Bos | place: Iran: Karaj | collected 2018-10
TGTACATGGCGAGCACGTTCTTGTTGCCCGGAGTCTTGGACTGAGCTTCACGCTGAGCGGTGAGACCACCGTAGCTGTAAGAGAAGCCCTTGACCTGGTTGTCATAGAACGTAGCGAGCGTCTTGGCTTTGCCGTCGAGCTTTTCCGGGTTCTTCGGGCCGTCAATGATATCATTGTTTTCGTCCCAATAGACCACCTGCTTCTTCGGAGCAGCCTTCTTGTTGCCCTTCACGATTTCGATGTTGTCAATCCAGACTTCGAATTCGCTTGCAGCGCTCTTATCAATGGAGAAACGGATTTCAGCAATCTTGTCCCAGTCGATACGAGACGGGAATTCGGACTTGCGGGTGTTGTCCCAGTAGAGACCACGGTCCGGGAAGTCCACGAGAGGAATGGAAACCTTCTTCCAATCCGTCGTCACAGCGCCGCCTTCGATGTACTTGTTCATCGGAAGCACGACCTGAGTCTTCTTGCCATCAGAAACTTCTTCGTCGAGGAGGCCGACCTTAACAGCTTCGCCACCGTTCTTGCCCTTGATCATGAATTCGACCTTGGAGTCGAGCATGTACTTGTTCAAGTCGAAGAATTCGTTGTAAAGGCAGATGGAAGCACCGGAGTATTCCTTCGGGTCCAACTTGATGTTCAAGGCAGCCTTGGACTTGTAACCACCAGACTTGGTGATGGTGACACCCTTGCTCGTGCCGCCGTAAGAGTAATCGTATCCACCCGGACGGTACTGTTCATCGAAGAACTTGTACACAGCCAGATGCGGACGTTTCGGCTGAGCCATTGCAGCTGTAACACTCAAGCCGAGGACGGCGAGCGAGGCAACTTTCAATGATTGCTTAATCATAATGTGCATCCTTTTGTTGTTTTTGATTTAAAATTATAAACCTGCGAAATAAAAAGCGCACACGTCCATCAATTTAACGTGTACGCCTGAAAACGTAATTACTTGGCTTCCTTCAACATCTTTTCGACGAGACCAGTGCTGAAGCGATCCTGACGCTTGCCGTTGATGTAGAAGTTCGGAGTTCCCTGAACGCCGACCTTGACACCCAACTGGAAGTCCTTGTCGATGCGGGCGTTCATAGCGGAATCGAGAACCATGTCCTTCTTGAACTGTTCGATGTTGAGGCCGACTTCCTTAGCGACTGCAATGTAGATGGAGTCAGAGAGTTCACGGGAGTGCGGTGCGAGAGCATAGCGGTATTCCCAGAACTTGCCCTGCTTCTGAGCAGCGATAGATGCAGCGGCAGCAGCCTTGGCGTTGGCATGGAAGCTCAGCGGGAAATGCTTGTAGACGAACTTGATTTCGTTCGGGTACTTCTTGTTGAGTTCCTGCATATCCGGTGCGATACGAGAGCAGTACGGGCACTGGAATTCCGTGAATTCAACAATCGTGAGCTTCGGGTTCTTGGTGTTGCCAAAGACCGGGCTATCTTCATCAGGAATGTCCCAGACCTTGTTGTCGGCTTCCATTTCGGCACGGGCCTGTTCAAGAGAAATGCCACGCTTGTCGAGAGCATACTTGATGATTTCAAATTCTTCCTTGACCTGCTTGAAATCCTTTTCAAGGGAGTCGAGGCGAGCCTGCTGGTTGAACGAACCGCCAGCGGAAGCTTGGTTGCAAGCAACGAGGCCGGAGACTACGAGAGCCATAGCAAAGAGAGAGAGACGTTTCATTTTAGTCCTTTGAGTTAAAACTTGAGGGCACAATCAGCCCACGATGTGTGAGAAATATAATAACGAAAACTTACTTTGATTGAAGAAAAACATCAAAAAAGCATACACAATCGTCTCATCTGTATCCGACAAAATCAATTGTAAAATCCGAATTTTTGACCATTTTTCGTCAATCAGGATCCGTAACTATATACAAATCAACAAGTTACAAAAATGAGGGCATGAAAATCGTGACTGGAATCGCACGAAAAGAATTTACATTGCCGCGTTATCCTAATCCTTGACACATCGGACGGAAAATCCAATCCTTTTTCCTTCCATCCGCACATGCATGCCATTTTCATACCAGTAGGAATAGGCCGCATAAGCGTAATCCTCAGCATAATCAAATTCATTATTTTTGTAATCAGATTGCGTAGAAGTCCAGAAAAAAACTTCGCCATCTTCATATTCACATACATAAAGACCTTTGTGTCCAGCAGGGAACGCGGAAAAGCGATATTCATCAGTACCCGATTCAGCAAACCATTCAGGGGTAGTTTTAAGCTTTAGACCGGCAACTTCTTCACCACCCGCAAATTCAATTAAAGTTTCCCATTCTGATTTAGATGGCAAATGAAAACCATTCGGGCAAATTCCACGAACGTTCCCCCTCGGCAAAGAACATACATGTCCATATCCACATTCTTCTTCTGATTTTCCTATAGCATCCGCCCATTTGTAATGGAAGCCATGATCACTACAACGAACACTGCTATCTGTTTTAAAGTTCAGATTTTCGGCCATCCAAACTTGATTGCCTATTTTTGTCGTTGCATAAACCTGATTATCGCGAGCATCAATGATAAACCGATCCGTTTTACTGGGTTTGTATGCCACAGGTTCATCCCTAATGCAGCGGACACTATAGGCATAGTATTTATCCTTCCAATCCACTCTCACATCATCATAAGTAGTGCAACTATCCGGAACAATAATCAACATAGGGTCATCTTCAGAAATTTTATGACAATAATCCGTTTTCTCCGCCTTTAAACCCATGTAATAAGCCCTGCTATCACCATATTCTGTTGAACTCCAAAAAAAGGCACGGTCACCAAGGTCTCTATGATAGCGTCCCCACTCCACGTAACCCGCGGGAAGAGCCGAAAACGAATAGGCATCTGTTCCATTACCGTCTTCATTCCACCCTTCGGTTGATTTAAGCTCAGGCCCTGCATGCAAATGGCCCCCAACCATAGAAAGAAGCCTTTGAAACTCATCTTTAGACGGCAAATGCCAACCAGCAGGGCATACGCCCTGAATATTTCCTTCTGGAAGCTCACATTTTGAAGGAGCGGACCAACCACAAACGCTGTCAGGTTTTCCGACTGCAGTGGCCCATCGGTAAAGCCTTCCGTATTTGGAGCAGTTACTCTCCTCGCCATTATAGCAATAGCTGCTATCCACCTTGTAATTGAGATTTTCGGCCATCCACAATTGATCGCCAATCTGCACGGTTTTGTATGTTTTGCCGTTACGAGAATCGACAAGCGTTTCACCATTCCAGGCAGAGCCAGAACGAGTAGAATCCCCATCATCGACAGGATTACTCGACCCATCATCGCTACATGCAGATTGCATTAAAACAGCAAAAACGGCAACTAGACATTTGTACCCAAATCTCATCCAAGACTCCTTCTTATTCTTATTTTGTTCTAAAATATAAAAAAGTAAGCCCACGGAGTCAACTTCGCTATCAAGTATAAGCACGGTATTCCAAAACCATCTTTCCTAGTGTCTACCGCCTACTTCCTACTAAAACTTTACTATCTTTTATGCATATGAGTGAATATTTGCATAAATCGTTTGGTCCCGTAATCCCCAAGGATTTCAACAAGGATTATGGTGAACAGGGCTTTTTGCTGGAAAGCGGCAAGACGCTCCCGGCCCTGACCATCCGTTACGAAACGTACGGCACATTGAACGCCGCCGGCGATAACGCCGTGTGGGTTTGTTCGCCGTTGACCGCCGATGCGCACGCCGCCGGCTGGTACACCGAAAATGACAAGAAGCCCGGCTGGTGGGACGAACTCATCGGACCAGGCAAGGCTATCGATACAGACCGATTCTTTGTAGTTTGCAGCAACATCCTTGGCGGATGCAAGGGCTCTACTGGCCCGGCAACAATCAACCCGCGCACGGGCAAGCCCTACGGCAGCACCTTCCCTACCATTACGATAGGCGACATGGTACACGCCCAGAAGGAACTTGCAGACGGTCTCGGCATCAAGGAATTCTACAGCGTCATCGGCGGATCCATGGGTGGATTCCAGGCGATGAAATGGGCCATTTACTACCCGGAACAGGTGAAGCGCATCATCGTGATTGCTAGCTCGCCCAGATTCTCGAGTCAGGCGCTAGGCTTTGAAGTCGTTGCCCGCGATGTCATTACGCAGGACCCGAACTTCCACGGTGGCGACTATTACGATGAAGGTAAGACAAGACCGGACATCGGCCTTGCGAACGCCCGCAAGCTTGCGCACATCACATACCTCTCTGCCGTTGGCATGGAGAAGAAGTTCAAGCGCGCCCAGGACCAGGAAAACAAAAGCCACGCCGTCACTTACTCGACGCCGTACGACTTGAACCTCCCGATTGAAAGCTACTTACGTTATCAGGGAACGAAGTTCGTGGACCGCTTTGATGCAAACAGCTACTTGCACATCGCGCATGCGACCGACGCATTCGACCTCGAAACGGAATACGGCAGCATCGAAAATGCGTTCAAGGGCATCAAGGCTGAAGTCCTGAACGTGAACCTTTCGACCGACTGGCTTTTCCCGCCGCACGAAAGCCGCCGCATTACAAGCGCGCTCCTCAACACCGGCAAGACCGTGACGAGCCTCGAACTTGACACGCAATTTGGCCATGACGGATTCTTGATTGAAGTGGGCGAACTCGGCAAGGCCGTGGGCCGCTTCCTCGATTCAAAGATTATCCCGCAGAACGGAACGCAGGCATTGCCAGTATTCCATGACCAGAGCGACTTCCAGCGCATCAGCAAGCTCGTGAAGGAAGGCAGCCATGTGCTCGATCTCGGCTGCGGCAGTGGCGACTTGCTGGATTACCTTATTCGCAAGAAAAACATCACGGGCTTTGGCATCGAAAAAAACATCAAAGGAATTCTCGACTGCCTTGAAAAAGATGTGCCGGTCATCCAGCGCGACTTGGACGAAAGCGGCATTGCCGACCTCAAGGACGGAAGTTTCGACTACGCCATCATCAACCGCACGATTCAGGAAATCCGCGACCCGGTGGCTCTTTTGAACGAACTTTTGCGCGTAGCCAAGCAGGTGATTGTGACGTTCCCGAATTTCGGCCACTGGTCTGCCCGCGGAAGCCTGATGCTCCACGGCCGCATGCCAATTTCCAAAGAACTCCCCTACGAATGGTACGATACGCCGAACATCCGCCTTTTGACGGTGAAGGACTTCTATACGCTGTGCAACAAGGAAGGGTTCAAGATTGAAAACTTGCACTTCCAGAATGAACACAAGATAAGCAAGTTCCTGACCGCCATTGGGCTGCCGAACTTTGGCGCCGAACATGTGATTGCGACAATTTCGAAAAAGGTTTAGAATGTCTATTATCTCCATGACCGGATTCGGCAAGAGCGAATCCACATTGCAAGGAATCACGTGCGTTATCGAAGTGCGCAGCGTGAACAGCCGTTTCCTCGAAATTTCGAGCAAGATTCCAAAGAACTTTGCCTACCTCGAAAACGATTTCAAGGCACAAATCAAGGACAAGCTCGTTCGCGGTTCCGTGAACTTTTCGATTACGCTTGGCGCAGGCAACGCTGGGAACATTCCCGTTTGCTACAACGAAGCCGCTGTGGCAAAGTTCGTGGAAATCACGAAGGCAATGCAGAAAAAGTACGGCATTGCAGGCGACATCAAGCTCGAACACGTGCTTGCCATCCCTGAGGTTTTGCAGTTCACGGACGGCAATGGCGACAACGAAGTCTGGGAAAAGCACTTGAAGGCAGAACTCGACAAGGCTTTGGACGGCGTCATCGCCATGCGCGAAAAGGAAGGAGCCAACCTCGCCGTAGACCTCACCCGCCGCGTGATCCACCTGAACGAAGTCATCGACAAGGTCGAAGTTCTCGATCCGCAGCGCATTGAAACGTGGAAAGTCAAGTTCCGTGAACGCATCAATACGCTCATGAAGGATTCCGAAATCGACGAAGTCCGCCTCTTGCAAGAAGCCTGCATCATGGCCGACAAGCTCGACATCCACGAAGAAATCACGCGTTTCCGCAGCCACAACAAGCTGTTCCTCGACGCGCTCGCCAAGGGTGGCGCCCAGGGCAAGAACCTCGGGTTCATCCTCCAGGAAATGGGCCGCGAAGCGAACACGCTTGGCACCAAGTGCCAGAATGCAGAAATCGCAGCACTTGCCATCGAGCTCAAGAACGAGATCGAGTGCATCCGCGAGCAATCGATGAACGTCGCTTAATTTTCAACACCATTTCTCAACATGGATTTTTTATCCATAAAAAGCCCTACGAAAGTAGGGCTTTTGTCGTTAAAACAATCTAACTTATAATCAGAAAGAATAAAACATCCACACTCCAACAACAAGCGCCCCGAGCAAATAGCCCGAGGCGCTTTTTGGTTATTACTTTTTCTTTGTGGATTTCTTTTTCTTGTCACTCATCTTGACGCGACGAGAACCGGAGCGGATGCGTTCCCACGGAGCAAAGGACATCGTCCCGAAGGTGAAACCGAAGAACCACACGTTAAACGAGAGCCAAAGAAGTGCGGCACAACCAATCCTCTTCCAGTCCACGACGACACTCATGTCGATGACAAGTGCCGAGAGAGCCAAGAGCGAAGCAATCATGACCGGAGCAAGCATTCTCTTGCCCGCCTTCACGAGAGCGCCAGCAGAGGGCGTTCCTTCACCGAGTTCCTTGCCTGCCACCAAGGCACTAGCAACAACGCCCGAGAACGCAATAGCGCTAAGTACAGCCCACATGAGCCAAGCCTTGCCAATCATCAGCGGGAACCAGCTTACAAATCCCGTGAGCAAGAGCCAAGAAAGCGCAAACGGGAACAACGCACAGGCAACACTCCACTTGGCAAAGAGCACAAGCAAAAGGGCAAGGCCTGCAAACACGCCAAAGAACATGAGAAGCATGTCCTCGTCACCGCCCAAGGCAAATAACGAACCTACAAACGCCGCAAGAGCAAGCAAGCCACCAAAGCCGCCGCGCACACCGCCAAATACAAAGTAGAGCACAACCATAGAAAGCGCGGCTACAAAAATGTACTGCGCAGAATTCCATGCCGACATGACATTTGTGAACTTTGCAATCCACATGCCAAGCGCTTCAGAAGCCCCCAGCGGGAGCGATGCCATCTGTTGCCAGCCTGTCGCGAGGAACGCCACAGAAAAGCCAACCATCAACAACACAAAAATCAGGCGAAAGCGGAGGGAAAGTTCCAAAAGCTTTTGCACTTTGCCCGGTTTTTCACGTAATTCCATTTATTTACCTCGAAATCAACAGTTTTTGTTTTTTAGTCCAAGTTTGAGTTTTAGTCTTCGTTTTGGTTTCCGAAGAGTTATCATCGTTCGAAATTTTCGTCTTGCTGCGAACAACATAGTGATAAAGTCCGTTAGCAAGCAGGCGTCCGAAATTATCGCGGCCATCCCAGTGCGTTACGCCAGACACCGCATTCTTGATAACCTTGACAAGTCTACCGTGCTGGTTGTAAATGAAGATGTTCACATCGGGGTCCAAATCAGACGAGAGGTTCTTGAAGTAGAACGTCGTTCCCTTCTTGCCCATCGGGTTTGGGACGTTGAACACATCGGCAAGGCCAGCTTGCATGTTCTCTGTAATATCGACAACCACGGTCTTTATAGAAACATTACCGAGAACATCCATGGCACGGACCCTGAAGATATAGCTTCCCGGCGGATAAAGTTCCGTTGTCAACGACTTGCGGGCTACAGCGCGTTTTGAAGACTGTTCCAGGAACGGAGCCGGATGATACGGGTTTTCAAGCCCAATCATTTCAAACGAGATACCTTCATCAGCCTGTTCACGGTAATCCAAGGCGGTTTCATCTTCGACAACAACCTGCAAGCATGCCGGAGTCTGGAGCTTGATTAGCTGATTGTCGGCAAACGAAGTCTTTTCACCCGAATTGCACAACTGGATTTTAATCGTCGGCGGGGTCTTGTCGTTCAGCGTATCCGCATAGTTCGACACGCCGGTAATCCTGATATTCTTTTCGAAATAGCGACCGATAGCAACATCCTTTGACGAATAAGCCCAGGCACGCAGTTCCGCAAGAGAATCCCCGATATTCAGTTTTTTCGGAGTCACAAATTCCGTTTCAAAGCGGCCATTCACGACAGGGACAATTTCGGAATAAATAAGCGGGCCATCGTACTTGACATCGGCATAATGCGATGTCGAAATCATATCGAGACGCTTGGTATAACGCCCTTCCCTAAGAGTCAAGGCGATACTCCCTGACGACATTCCAGAAACCTTTCCAGACAACTTCATCTTGTCCAAAGCCTTCACTGAATCAACCGGGCTGTCAAGCGATATTTTCAAATCGGCAAGAGGCATGCGAACCACAGGTTCGCCCATAAACACGTAGTGTTCCGAATTAAAGACATTGCTCGAATAGGTAGGCTCCGATTTCTTATGCAGGAATACGTTGTCCTTAGCCTGCATGTAAGCCACACCCAAATAGTTTCCATTCTTGAGCAAGGCGCGGCTCACAAAGTTCTTCGCAAAGATTTCATTGGGATTTGCGTATGTTTCGCGAGCGGCACCTACGGCTGCAATTGCGCCCGCCTGCGGCAAGAGCACTACAGCTTCAGTCATCGACCTCGTATCACCTTCATCAAAACGGCCAACCGTACAGGAGTACGAATTCAGCACAGTATAACGATTCTTGTTCGTAAACTTCGGAAGGTACGAAAGCTTCAGCAAACCTTCGGATGCCCAAGCCACCTTGGATCCATGCCCATAGAATATGGTCATCAAGGCGCCCTGGTTCAAAATGCTCAAGAAGTCATTTGCGGCTTCTTGCTTTTGACCTGCGGCATCGGCTTCGTAATCCAGAAGGTAAATCTTTTTCATGTTCATTCTAAAGCCAAGAGCTTCGGCGGTCGTATCAATCATGGTCGCCAAGTTTTCCTGGTAAATGGTATGATCCATCGGGTCATCAGATACGCCGTTCTTGTTGTCATCAGCAGCGAGCAACAACGTCGATCTCCATTCGCCATGGTCGAACCTCTGGATTTCGTCGTAATCCCTAGCCTTCTCGTTATAGTTCTTGAATTCCTGAACAGAAGAAACCGGCAAGCGCCCCACAGCAACATCGACATCATACGCCTTGCCACTACGAACAACTTCTCCCGAATCGAGAACACCAAAGAAGTCCTCGGTCACCGAAGATTCCTTCTCGAACGGAGGCATATAGTTCGGGCCATGCTTGGTTCCGCGGTAATCGTAATGGCCGGACCCGGCAAGCAGGACAAAGCGTAAATCCGGGCACACGCTACGGGCATACGCGATATAGTTTCTAATCGCAATCGGCGAGAGCGCACCACCCGTGTAATGCCTGTAAATGTTTTCAACAGGGACAACCGCAGTCACAAGCGGAGTTGCCGACTTGTCGCTAGAGCGGAACACAGCCAAGGATTCTGCAGGAGCAAGGAACTCCTCGGGAGTTATAATGAGGTATTCCGTCTTCGAAGAGATATTGGCAAGCTTCTGGACGGCATTCTCAGACGACGTCACAATTCCCTTCAAAGTCAAAGTCTTTCGACGGTCGCTATCACGATAAAGCAAGTAACGGACATCTTCGTCTTTTCCAATACTATCGAGAGCCACACCGTCAGTCACCTTCAAAAGTCCCAATGGAGCAAAGTCCTTGAACTTCATCACGCGAAGGTCGGAATCCTTCCCCACCGGAATTTTAACAACGCCAGTCGTAAAGGCAGGCAACATCCATTCCGCAGAATCAATAGAAACCTTTGTCGGGTCCCACTGGTAAGCCACGGTATAACCATCAAAGCGGTCGTTTTGGTAAGTATTGTCGAGGATAGTCAGTTCATATTCGTTTCCAGTCTCTTTCAATGCATCCGTCGACACGCTAAAGTTTCCGCCCGGCAACATGTCGCCATCGTTCCAGTAGAGTTCATCCCCCTGGACCCTGGAATACATCTTTCCGTTGACAGAAAGCTTAAAGTATATCGTGCTGTAGCGCTTGAAATAGGTGCTATCAGAGAACATGGTGCTGGAACTCTGCGAGCGGAGCGGGAAGAACGAGACAGACACAAAGCCCTTTCCGTCAGAAACCATCCCCGGCAAGTTGCTCGTCGTTGCCTTAAACTCTAGATCCTTGGCAGACAGTTCTGTGATTTCGCCCTGTTCACGCCATTTCCAGAAGTATTCCTTACCGGTCGTCTTTTCCCAATCCTGACCACGGCCATAATAGGCATCGCGCAAGAGCTCATCCCTTTCGGCGCGGACATAGCGGAGCCATTCGATGTTGTGGCCCGTAGACTTTGGCGCATCAAGCGTTTCCAGGCGTGCGCCCTTGCCCACTTGCTTGTAACCTAAAATAAAATGCTGGTAATAGGAATACGGCGAATACGAATGGAAATATCCCATGTTCGTCTTGGACACATTCTCAATTTCGTTCGGTTCTGAATCGACACGTTTCCAGAATGCGTTACCGTAGCCAACAAAATAAACCGAGTCCCCTTCATCGAAGATGCCATTGGAATTGCGGTCATCGACTTTGATGGGCAGTTCAAAGAGCTGGTTCGGGTTACGGAGTTTTGCACCCGGTCCCATATCGGGGAGCGTATCCGGAGAGGCCCCGTAAATGCAAAGCTTTTCGACAGGAATGCCCCTGACATCGCTTTCACCACGGCCAACTTTACTCAGCGCCGTGCGGACCGCATTGAATCCGAAGGCATACTGGCCGTCTTCGCTGAACGTAGCCATATTCTCGTCGCCTACGACGAGTTCGGCAAGCTGCACAATGCCGTCAATTTCGGAACTCGCTTCACGGCGCAAAGCAGACCTTGCAACGGGCGTACCAAACTGCGCAGCGGACTTTTCGTTCACGACCTGCATAAGCGCACGCGCACCGGGATTTCGACCGCTAGCCGTGGCAGATGCAAATTCGACATTCAAGCGGAAATTCTTACGAAGCGCAATGGAACCGCCTTCCTTGACGTAAAGCGGAACAAACACATCGACCATCCACAAGTTATCCTTGAGGAACGGGCTCGAGACATCGATAGACTGGATTTTTGCAGGCGTAGACTTGCAAGGAGATGCACCAAGAGACACAAGGCGATTATTCGTCACCGAGACCGAAGGCTTTGAGCTAGAAGGGAGTGCCACACGGTAATGACGGACAGGAACGCCGTCGTCACTCACGTAAAAGGCATTTTCAGGAACAAAGCGCAGTCCCGAGCCATCTTCGCAAGACTTCGTCGAAGCATCCATGACTTCGTCGTCAAAGACAAAACGCTTCTTGGAATCTTCAATAACAGAAGACGCCAAGCTAGAAACTGTTGCACAGGCAACAAAAAGAATCTGAAATTTTTTGATGATAGATTTCACGAATTTTAAAATAGAAAACTATCAACCTTTAGATGCACCGCTAAGGTCTAGTAATGACCATTTCGAGGAAACCATTCCCCGTTGTACGCATTTCGACCATTTCGCCGGTTGAAGCCTTGGCCTTAAAGACCGTAATATAGTCGGGACGCACACCCTTGGAGAGCATCTGCTCGATTTCCTTAGCCGAAATCATGTATTTTGAGTTCCACTTTTCCATGTACCAGTGCCATGGCTGCCAGTTGAAAATACCGCGGGTGGACTGGACAAAAGCGCGGAGCATCATGGAATACTCGTATTTCAAAAAACCGAGATAGTCGTTGACTTCGGCACGTTTTTCGACAATAGTCTTGGTCGCAAAATCCGGATCATAGCGAAGCGGCGTTTCATCGGGATTATCATACGTAAAGCGAATTAACTTGTCCAACACGGAGATTTTCAGATTCGGACGGTCCAAGTGTACAAACGCCTTTTCAGAAACTTGTCTGTAATCCCTAAATACAACGTCAGGAGTGAGCACCTTGTTCAACTTGAGCGCCACAGGCTTTGCATCGAGCTTTCCGATTTCATAAAACACAAGGACTTCGCCTGCACCCTTCGGCAAAAGGACCGCAAGTAAAGGCTTATCGCGTTCCGTGATGACCCAGATCATCTTGGGCTTATTCGTCGAATTCAGAAGCGGGTCCAAAATCTTTACCAAGGACGGATCACGGACGCCGTTTACATCCCATTCCATCCACGTTCCCGTGCCGCCAACAGAATCAAGCACGTCAAAAAGGCGCCCGCCGACAAAGCCTTCCTTCGCTTCGATAGCGCTATAGATTTTAGTCGCGCCAGTAGCGGACTTTGCCTTTGATGATGCGGGAGCCGCAAAAGACATCGCCGCCGAAACGAGAACAAGCGCACAGACCGCAAGAATTTTACGCATAAATTCTAGACCTTGATATTAAGACTGTTAAAAACCGATCGGTTCCAAGAGCGATTCGTCCAAGCGTGAATACTGCAAGTGGTACTTTTTGTCGAGCCAGTAAAGAGCGAGCTTGGCACCCGTCCAGTTTTTCTTGACGGCAGTCGCTTCAATGCCCTTTGTAATGAGCGGGAGCGTTTCAATCAGGTCGAGTTTCCACTTGGTATCGTCCCAGTTAAAGAGCATAATCGGCACCTTGGGGCTTGAGGCAAGTCCAACGCTTCCACGGTCGTTCTTGACTTCGAACGGCCCCATTTTCACGCGATCCACCACGTCCAGGAAGCCGCTATCGTAGAGGAGCAAGTAGAGCATACGGTAATCCGGCACGGTCCAGAGGTGTTCGCGTTCGAAAAGCCTGTAAAGCACAATGGCATAGGCCTCGTAGAACTGGCACGTATCCATCGCTGCGGCATCGTAAGTCTTTGCATGGCTTTCGATTTCATCGAGCCAGGCTTCCGACGGGTCCGTCAAAAAATCCAGCAAGACATCGTGCGGAGCGCGGTTCACGACAGACATCTTGAAAAGATCGTACATTTCTTCGAGCATGGCGAGCTTTTGGGATTCCTGGGCTTTGACTTTCGCGTCACGAACGGCGGCAGTCTCGGTTGGTTCATTAGCGGAACCGTTAGAAGACCCGGCGCAACCGGACATAATCGCAAAAACGCTTACCAAAAGCGCTAGAACTATTTTATTTTTCAGAACATGCATCGCGATACCTACCTGAAAATGAATCTGGATGAACTTTTACGCGCCTGTTCCCTGAAAGGCTACCAAGGCAGCGGTCCCGGCGGCCAGCACAGGAACAAGACCAATACCGGAGTCCATCTTTCGTTACAACAATATAATTTAGAAATTAAGTCTTCCGAAAGCAGGAGCGCAAAAGAGAACAAGATTCACGCGCTCCATCGCATGCAAATGGCACTCGCCTTAAACGTACGCGAAGAACCGCCCGAAGTCGAAATGAAATTCCCGGGCAGTAACGGGCATATCCAGCCGAGCAATCCACAGTTTCCGCTGTTTGTCGCCCATGTCTTTGACATTATGGCGACAAAGAATGGCGATACCAAAGCCGCGGCAGCGGCTTTCGGGCTTAGCCCGAGTGCACTCGTGAAGATTCTAAGGCAAGACAAGGCCTGCGCCGCGAAGTTGCAAGGCAACCGCGTCGAGAACGGCAAAAGCAAACTGCACTTGTAAGCGCTAGCTCCGAGTTTCTAAAATTTTACAATAAAAATCCGGGCCAAACGGCCCAAGAACGCGTGTTAAATAAGTAGGACCAACCAAATATCAGGAGGTTATATGAGTCCTACAATACAAAAACACGTCTGCCGTTATGCGGCTACCGCACTCACTGCCCTTACATGCTGGAACTGCTCCGGCGATTCGCAGGCAGAGTCCCCCATTGACACCATCCAAATTGGAGAATCGGCAAACATAGCCCTCAACCTGGACTACACCGAGACTCCGCTGCTCGATAGCCTTGTTCTAGACTGCTACGGCACGGACACGCTCCACCTCGTGCATTCCATTGATAAAAAGTCGTTCAACCTCGACCTTTTCCCAAGCGACAACTGGAAATTTAACGCCAAGCTCTACGCCAACGGAAGCTTGATGCAAGAAGGCGAAGTCACGACAGCGCTCGAAGCGGGTTCCGCTGTGAGCCTTAAAATTCCGATGCACGCACTTAACGGTTTTGTGTACGTGAAGATTCCGATTGGATTTGGGAACCCCGCGGGAATTAAGAGCGGCGAGATGAAACTCACAAGCGAAGAGGATACGTACACCTACCCCATGGTATTCGATTCCGACAACATAACATTCACAAGTGACAAGCTCAAACTCAATCGCAAGTACCACATTTCGCTTTCGATGCTGGACGAAAACGACAAAGCAATTTTCAGCCTGGAGGACGACTTTACGCTCGACGAAACCACGCCCATCCCGAGTTTTCAAATTGCATCGCTCCGCAGCAAAATCGAACTTGCCATTGACATCGCCAAAGAAGTGAATGTGCAAATTCCACTCACAATTCCGGCCATGAAGCGTTCGCCAAACGTAAACGACATCGTTATAAGCGAATTCTTCCTAAACGCAAACAAAAGTGATTCAACGCAATTTAACTTCGTGGAATTCTACAACGGTAGCACAGACACGCTCGTTCTAGATAAATGTACATTCGGGAAGACTTCAGACACAGATGGTTCTGCCGAATTCGGAGCAATCGAACTCCCACCAAACGAAGCGCTAGTCGTAGGCGAAGCCGAATCCGCAGATATCGAAGGAATATACAAGTACACAGAAAGCCTGCCCGCCTTTGTCAAATCTTCCAGTTCAATTGTATTGCAATGCGATGGCGCAATTCTTGATTCGCTTTATTACGGAAAGGCTGATTCTCTCACTACATCGCCAATTCCTGTACATACAGCAACAAGCGGAGTTCGCAAAAGTACCCAGCTCAACATTGAGCTTTGGGACAAACGCGATGAACCGAATTCCTGGTGCACGGACGCGCCCACGCCGGGTGTGATTTACGCCTGCAGGAATTAAAAAGCCGCCCCCGGAACAAGTCCGGGGGGGGGGCATAGCAACACGGCCGTCCCGTTTGGGGCGGCCGTATTGTCAAGTTTACTGGGTCCTTCGCTTCGCTCAGGATGACGAGAGTGAAGCGTCAGGAGACAATGCTTATGCGTGGATCTGGGAGCTGGCGCGTTCGATATCGAACAGGCGGCGCAAGTTTTCGGCCTTAGCCGGTTCACGTTCTTCCGGGAGCGTCAAGGGACCCATGTTGATGGCCACGAGGATAGAACCCGGATAGTTGTTCACGCGCTTGATGAAATCGCTGACAGAAACACCTTCGGTGTAGAAGTCCACGACGAACGTGTCCCAGTCATCTTCTTCGAGCTGCTGCAGAGCTTCTTCTTCGGTTTTCACCGTCTTGAAGTAAGCGCCCACGAGCAAGTCCGAAAGGACTTCGAGGCAGGCTTCACGGCGGACATCGTCTTCTTCCCAAATCAGGATGCGGCGATCGCTGTAGTCACGGACTTGCGGGACAAAGTTTTCTTCGGCGTTCAAAGCGTCAAGCATCGCACCGTTGGCTTCGTCCATTTCTTCATCATCAAAATTATCGATTTCTTTAGCCATGATTAAAATATAGTAAAAAGTTGGGTATTCGTTTTTAAGGGTTCTCGTCGAACCAGCGCTGGAGTATGATAGCGGCGGCGGTGCGGTCGATAATGGCCTTGTTCTTCTGCTTTTTCTTTTTGCTCATGTACGAGGTGAACTCCTGCGCCTGCACGCTGGAGTACGATTCATCCTGCGTATGGATTTTCATTCCCGGGAATCGGAGCGCCAAATCCTTGATAAAAGCCTCCACCACCACGTTTTTGCCATCCTTGCGGCCATCTGGGTGGTAAGGCATCCCGACGACAAATTCGTCAATCTTGTTGAGGCGCACGAGCTGGTCCAGACGTTCGAACAGGTTCGTCGTCTTCTGGTCAATCGTCTCGCGCGAAAACGCCATCTTGAGCTCAGAATCGCCAAAAGCGACCCCGACACGATGCTCTCCGTAATCCAAAGCCAAGTAATTCACGCCCCTAAATATAGAATACGAACGCTAAATATTGCATTTTTCCACTCATTTTTCTATCTTTGCGCCGA
>JAEEGJ010017832.1_pt1 | contig 15961 bp, 10 predicted proteins | sample 8958761 | NCBI WGS metagenome assembly JAEEGJ01 (sample SAMN16246546, study PRJNA631951) | gut metagenome | biome: gut microbiome; feature: rumen; material: RS-attached | host: Bos | place: Iran: Karaj | collected 2018-10
TCATCGGTCTGCGAACCAATGTGCTGACAGCTTCTCAGGGTGAGGCCATCATGGCACATCGCTTCAAGGAGTACCAGCCGTATAAGGGTGAGATTGAGCGTCGTGTGAACGGTTCGATGATCTCAATGGACACGGGTAACGCTTTTGCGTATGCTATCGACAAGTTGCAGGACCGTGGTAAGTTCTTCATCGATCCAGGTGAGGATGTGTATGCTGGTCAGGTGGTTGGTGAGCATGTTCACGACAACGACCTTGTGGTGAATGTCTGCAAGGCCAAGCAGTTGACCAACGTGCGTGCATCGGGTACCGATGAGAAGGCTCGTATCATCCCGAAGACGGTGATGAGTCTGGAAGAGTGTCTGGAGTATATCAAGCAGGATGAGTTGGTCGAGGTGACACCGAAGTCCATGCGTATGCGCAAGGTCATTCTTGATCACGATCAAAGGAAAAAGGCTGCGATTCAGCGAGGATGAAAAAACAGTTTCTTAGACTGATGACGATTTTGGTGGCCACTGTTATGGCAGTGTCGTGTCGCCTTACGGCCAAGACTCCCATAAAAATGGAGACCACCAAGATCATTTATACCTCATACACGAATTCTGGAACGGCTATCGTCACCAAAATGGAGATCACTCGCGACTCACTGGTATGCGATCGGAACGATTATCGTCAGGGAGTCCACGAGAAGACAGGTGTGAAGATAGACAGCAAAGACTTTGACGAGCTGGTACGCCTGCTGTCGGCCATCAGCTTCAAAGTGAAACATATTGAAGATACCAGTGCAGGTGGCGATGGATGGGCCTATTCGTTCGAGACGGAGAAAGGCTGCTATATGTTTTTTAATAGCGAGGACCGGTTGTCAGGCCATTATGAAGATGTCATCCAAGCTATCGCACAATTCCTAAAGAATCACCCTCTGCGCCCATGATCTGTTATATGTCAGGTTACGCATCAGCGAAGATCTTGCCGTCGTCGAGCGTAATCTTCAGTTTGGTATATTCGCAGTGGAAATCATTCTGGAGCCGGTCAAGGTAGCGCGCACACTCCCATTTGCACATGGGCAGGTCGTGGAGCAGATAGTTGCCGCAGCTCTGTGGTTCTGTGGCAGGCACTTCTGTCTGCTTGAGAATCCACTGGAGGCATGCGATGGTGAGACGGCGCATGTCCTCAACGGTGTAAGTGCCGGTCATGATGATATACATACCTGTGAGACAACCCATCGGCCCCACATAGACGACATCGTCTTTCGCCTCGCTATTGCGGAACCAGGTGGCCATCAGGTGTTCGATGCTATGCATGGCAGCAGGGGCAACGGCCGGTTCCTTGTTGGGTTCGGTGATACGCAGGTCGAAGGTGGTGAAACCCTTATCCTCGCGAGAGACATAGATGCCTGGCTTGAGGTGAGTATGGTCGATGGTGAAACTTTGTATAACTTCCATTGTTTAAGGGAATAGGGAATAGTGAAAAGTGAATAGGGAAAAGTGAATAGTGAATAATTATAGACTTTCGATGAATGTCTTGGTGACTTGGAATGAATTCTCGGCAATCGTATCCCAGAAATTGTGATACTGGGAGGCATCGGTGTCGCGCAGGGGGATATCGCTGATGACACGGAACGAGATGAACGGCACCTTATAGATATGGCACACCTGCGCGATGGCACACGACTCCATATCGACAGCCTTGGCGTCAGGGAAAAGACGTACGATTTCAGCCATCTTCTCCTTGGAATCCACAAACCAGTCGCCCGTGACAATCAGACCAGGCTTCGCACCGGTCAGCTTCGCCTTCTCCAGCAGATAGGAGTCAGCCTGATAACGGGCGGGAAGTCCTTGTACCTGTCCATAGACGGTCGTGTCGTCGATGGCCTTGCCACAATACACATCGTGGTAGGTCAGTTCAGAACTCACGACGACATCCTGGAGGTTGATGTCATCGCCATTACCGCCGGCACAGCCGCTGGAAATGATGCAGTCGGGTTTGTACTGACGGATCATCTCTACGGCCTGTATGGCTGCGTTGACAGTGGCGATGCCGCTCTTCTGCAGGATCAACTTGTTTTCTGGAAACAACGGACGGAGTTGCTTGTACTCCTTGTCCATTGCTACAATCATACCTATTTTCATATCTTACATGATGGAATTAAAAGTCTGATACTTACTGTTTCTCTGTCTTACCGCCTCGTACATGAGAATGGCAGCAGAGACACTGACATTCAGGGAGTCGAGCCGACCCAGCATGGGGATGCGGATATGGGCATCGGCAGCCTCGCGCCATTGGTCGGTTAGGCCTGTTGACTCCGTTCCCATCACGATGGCGGTGGCACGACGCATGTCGTAGTCGTAATACTCATATGAGTCCTGAAGCTGTGCGGTCAGGATGCGGACGCCCCGTTCCTTGAGGAAGGTGATGCAGGCCTTGGAATCGCAGACAGCTGTCGGTACGCTGAATACGCCTCCGATACTGGCCCGTATCAAGTTGGGGTTGTAGAGATCGGTCAGCGGATCGCAGACGATGACGGCATCGACGTTGGCGGCCTCGGCCGTGCGGAGAATAGCCCCTAAGTTGCCGGGTTTCTCGACACTCTCCAGTACCACTACCAGTGGGTTCTCCTTCAGTTGCAGGTCCTCAAGCCGATGACTCTTGCTCCTGGCGATGGCGATGACGCCCTCTGTGCCGCTACGGTAGGCCATTCGACCATAGACCGCTGGTGACACCTCATAGGCCGCTGACGAGACCTCGCACAGTTCCTGCTCCCCTGTGAGATAGAACAGTTCCACTATCTCATAGCCGCAGGCGATGCAGTGCTCGATTTCGCGCTGCCCCTCTACGACAAACAGCCCCTCTTCACGGCGAAGGGCAGACTTCATCTGGAGAGCGACGACGTGTTTGATACGAGGGTTTTTTACGCTGGTAATAACAGATTCTTCCATAATCGCTGCAAAATTACAAAAAAATCCGTGAAATCCGTGTCATCCGTGCCTAAAAATTTGTACCTTTGCACGCAAATAACAAAACTTGCAAGTTATGACACTATTGAAGAAATGCCTGCCCGACGTGTTGGCAGTGCTGTTGTTTGCCGTTCTGGCCTTTGCTTATTTCTTTCCCGCCGATATCGAAGGACGTATCCTCTATCGCCATGACGCGTCGGCAGGAAGAGGCGCCGGACAGGAAGGTATCGAATATCTGCAGAAGACCGGTGAGCGTAGCCGATGGACGAATGCCCTCTTCGGTGGTATGCCGACCTATCAGATGGCTCCGTCGTACGGATCTACCGATCTGTTGACGAAGGCGGTGAATGCCTATCATCTGTGGCTGCCCGAGAATGTGTGGTTTGTCTTTGCCTACCTGCTGGGTTTCTATATCCTGCTGCGTGCCTTCGACTTCCGTCAGCACCTGGCAGCATTAGGTTCGATCATCTGGGCCTTCTCAACCTATTTCCTGATTATCATCGCTGCCGGTCATATCTGGAAGGTATGGGCCTTGGCCTACCTGCCACCGCTGATTGCCGGTCTGGTATTGGCCTACCGGGGTAAGTATCTGTGGGGCCTGCTCCTGACGGCGGTGTTTACCGCTTTTGAGATCAACGCCAACCATGTGCAGATGACCTACTACTACCTGTTCATCATCCTGGCACTGGTGATAGCCTGGCTGGTGGAAGCTGTGCAGCAGAAGCAGATGGCCCGTTTCCTGAAGGCTACTGCTGTGTGTGTGGTCGGTGCGACGATCGGCCTTTGCATCAACCTGTCGAATCTCTATCACACATGGGAATACAGTAAGGAGTCGATGCGCGGCAAGAGTGAGCTGGTGAAGCAGAATAGTGCCAACCAGACGAGCAGCGGTCTCGATCGTGACTATATCACGCAGTGGAGTTATGGTATCGATGAGACGTGGACACTGCTGATTCCCAATACGAAGGGTGGTGCTTCGATGCCGATGAGCATGAGTGAGACGGCGATGAAGCATGCTAATCCCGACTATGCGAGCATCTACGACCAGATCGGGCAGTACTGGGGAGAACAGCCTGGTACGTCGGGTCCCGTCTATGTGGGTGCCTTTGTGATGCTGTTGTTCATTCTCGGACTGTTCATCGTGAAGGGTCCGGTGAAATGGGCACTCCTGGCTGCTACGATTCTCTCTATCCTGCTGTCATGGGGAAGGAATTTCATGGGCTTTACCGACTTCTTCCTCGACTACGTGCCGATGTATGCCAAGTTCCGTACGGTGGCCTCAATCCTTGTTATCGCTGAGTTTACCATCCCTCTGCTCGCTATGCTGGCACTGAAGCGTCTGCTCAGTGGAGAAATGAAAAAAGAACAACTAAGGGTGCCGCTGATAGTCAGCTTCGCTTTGACGGGAGGTATCGCCCTCTTGTTCTCACTGATGCCCTCGTTCTTCTTCGACAGTTTCATCTCTTCCAGTGAGATGCGTGCCCTGCAGAGTCTTCCTGCCGAACATATCCAACCGTTGATTGCCAACCTCACAGAGATGCGCCAGGCCGTGTTTACAGCCGATGCCATGCGTTCGTTCTATATCATCCTGATCGGTACGGGCATTCTCCTGGCATGTCTCTATGGGAAGCTGAAGAAGGAATATACTGTCGGCATCCTCCTCGTGTTGTGTCTTGTGGATCTGTGGACAGTGAATAAACGTTATCTCAACGATGAGATGTTCGTACCGAAGTCGGAACGTGAGACACCACAGGAGAAGACGCAGACCGATGAACTCATCCTGCGTGACGAGACCCTTGACTATCGTGTGCTGAACCTTGCCTCGAATACTTTCAATGAGAACGAGACCTCGTATTATCATAAGAGCATCGGCGGCTATCATGCCGCTAAGCTACGCCGCTATCAGGAGATGATAGAGGCCTATATCAACCCAGAAATGCAAAAGCTATTCAGGGCTGTGGGTGAAGCTGCTGGCGACATGACACAGGTAAACGGTGACAGCATCTGTCCGGTGTTGAACATGCTGAACACCCGTTACTTCATCTTCCCGCTCGAAGGTGGTCAGACTGTGCCCATCCAGAATCCCTATGTCTATGGCAACGCCTGGTTTGTCGATCAGATCAGCTATGTCGATAATGCCAATGCAGAGTTGGAGACTGTCGGAAAACTCAACTTGCGTCATCAGGCTGTGGCCGATGCTAAGTTCAAGACACAGCTTGGCGAAGCTGCGGTGCAGGATACGGCCAGTGTGGTGACCATCACCTCCTATGAGCCAAACCGTCTGAAGTATGATGTGAATACCGGCAAGGGTGGGGTGCTCGTGTTCTCCGAAATCTACTATCCCGGTTGGACGGCTACCGTTGACGGTCAGCCGGCAGAACTGGGCCGTGTGAACTATATCCTCCGTGCCATTCATCTGCAGCCAGGCAAACATCAGGTGGAACTGGCATTCTTCCCGAAGTCTGTCAGCGTGACCGAGACGGTGGCTTATATTGCCTTTGTCCTCTTGCTGATTATTGTCGTGGGAATCGCCTTCATCGAATATCGTAACCGGAAAAAGGAATAGACCATGAAGAAGCTGCTATCCTTGCCACCCAACCTTGTTGGCAGTTTCCACGAGGTGACGGGCTTGAGCCGGACGGACTATTTCTGTACCAACGACCCTGTCGGACATAAACTTGGCAGTGGTGGTGGAACGACCTGGCTGTTGGAAGCCTGTGCCCAAAACGAAGGAGTAGGAGAGGCAGCCTTTGACGGTTGGCTGGCCCGTGAGAAGCGTATCCTGCTCCATGCGGGCGGACAGAGCCGTCGCCTGCCGTCGTATGCCCCCTCCGGCAAGATCCTGACGCCAATACCCGTATTCCGTTGGGAACGCGGTCAGCGCCTGTCACAAGACTTGTTGAGTCTGCAACTGCCGCTTTATGAGAAAATGATGGCGATGTCGCCTGATAACATCCATACGATGGTGGTTAGCGGTGACGTACTGATCCGGGCTACACAGCCTCTCCAACCTGTCCCAGAGGCCGACGTCGTCTGCTATGGTCTGTGGCTCGATGCTTCGGTAGCCAAGAACCACGGCGTGTTCGTCAGCAGTCGTCAGACGCCCTCCGTCTTGAAGCAGATGTTGCAGAAGCCCTCGGTAGAGACCTTGAACGAGGTACAGAAAGAACATTTCTATCTGACGGATATCGGTATCTGGCTGTTGAGCGACAAGGCCGTGCGACTGCTGATGGCCAGAAGCCGTAAGGGGGATCGTATCCAGGAATATGACCTCTATTCGGAGTTCGGTTGTGCACTCGGTACTGATCCGACTATTGCCGACGACGAACTGAGACAGTTGAAAGTCGCCATTCTACCACTGGCCGGTGGTGAGTTCTACCACTTCGGAACCTCGCGGGAGATGATTTCCTCGATGCAGCGCATCCAGAATCTGGTGAACGACCAGCGCGAGATTATGCACATCGACCGTAAGCCTCATCCTTCTATTTTCGTGCAGAATGCGACCGTAGAGGTGCCGCTGACGGCTGATAATACGAATATCTGGATTGAGAACAGTCACGTTGGAAAGCGTTGGCGACTCACTCATGACCATATCATCACCGGTGTGCCCCAGAATGACTGGGAACTCTCGTTAGCCCCCGGTGAATGTATCGACATCGTACCAATTGGCGAGACACAGTATGCCGTACGCCGTTATCAAATAGATGACCGATTTGCCGGCCCGGAACAACAAAAGCGTCAGTTCCCGACGGTAGAAGCCCCAGGCAAGCTGTCATCCTTGGAAGAACTGGACGCCCATACGCTCCGGTTGATGTCTGCCGAAGAGATTTCCACGGAGGCTAACCTGCGTCGGCTCTTCGAACAGCGGCAATCCTTCCGCAAGGGCAACTGGCAGGCATTGGCCAGCAACTGGGCACATAGCGTGTTCTATCAGTTGGATCTGGCTGACGCCAAGGCGGCCTTCGACGGTGAGCAGATTCCCATGCCTGCTCCACTACCGGAGGACGCACCGCTGATGACCCGCATCCACGATGCGATGTTCCGTGATGATAGTGACAAGGCATTCGCCCTGTTGCGTGAGGGTCTGACACAGAGGAGTGTCACCACCTACGAAGCTAACAAGGTCCCCTCCCTCTGTGTCGCTACCGACCAGATCGTGTGGGGGCGATCGCCTGTGCGTATCGATATCGCTGGTGGCTGGACTGATACGCCACCTTATTGTCTGTTGGAAGGCGGCAGTGTCGTCAACTTCGCCATCGAACTCAATGGTCAGCCACCCTTACAGACCTTTATCCGACCGTCGAAGGAACTGCGCATCGTGTTGCGGAGTATCGACCTCGGGGCGGTGGAAGTGGTGGAAACCTATGAGCAGTTGATGGATTTCATGCATGTGGGTTCGCCATTCTCCATACCGAAGGCAGCCCTGGTACTGGCAGGATTCGGTCAGATGACCAGTTCATATACAAGTCTCCGCACTCAATTGGAGTCGTTTGGAAGCGGCGTCGAACTGACATTACTCTCAGCCATACCGGCAGGCAGTGGTCTGGGGACGTCGAGCATCCTGGCAGCAACGGTGCTGGGTGCTTTGAGCGACTTCTGCGGCTTAGGCTGGGACAAGGCAGAGATCGGGCGTCGTACGCTGATGCTCGAACAGATGCTGACCACAGGCGGTGGCTGGCAGGATCAGTTCGGTGGTGTGCTCGGCGGCGTGAAACTGCTGCAGACAGGCAGAGGTTTCTACCAGAGTCCACAGGTGCGTTGGTTGCCGACCGATCTATGGTTACAGCCGGAGTATCGTGCCTGTCATCTGCTCTATTATACTGGTATCACCCGTACTGCCAAGCATATCCTGGCAGAGATTGTGAGGCGGATGTTCCTCAACGATGGACCGGAACTCCGTCTGTTGCGTGACATGAAGGCACATGCAATGGAGATGTACGAGGCCATTCAGTGTAATGATTTCCAACGGATGGGACAGCTGATGCGCCTGACATGGCAACAGAATCAGCAACTCGACAACGGTACCAACCCCGCCGCCGTCGCTGCGTTGACGAGTCTTGTCGACGATCTCTGTCTGGGTTATAAACTACCAGGTGCCGGTGGTGGTGGCTACCTCTATATGATAGCCAAGGACCCAGAGGCGGCAGCCCGCATCAAACATATATTGACCGAGCACCGTAGTAATCCCAATGCCCGTTTTGTGGAGATGACGCTCTCTACAGGCGGATTACAGATAAGTCGTAGCTGATGGAATTCCGTACCGTTGTCGATGTACCAGATCCGGGGTTTAGAATCGGCCCTTGTGCAGACCTGCTCTTCGTCGGTTCCTGTTTTGCCGACAGTATAGGTCGTCGGTTCCAGGAAGAGAAATTCCGTGTTACCGTCAATCCCTTTGGCGTGATGTACAATCCTGCGAGTATCCTCCATACCGTGGAGCGTCTGTCGGCACAGCCGTTGTCGCCCGCAGTGGCTTTCCTGACACTTGGCACCAACCATGTCTATCGGCTGAAGGAGACGGGCGAGATCGTGGATAACTGTGAGAAGCGCCCTCAGACACTCTTCATAGAGGAAGAACTCTCTGTTGATGACTGTGCAGACTATCTTGAGCAGACGATAGAACTCCTCCGACAGATGAACCCCGACGTGCAGGTCGTACTCACCGTCAGTCCTATCCGTTACCGTAAATACGGTTATCATGGTTCCCAACTGTCGAAGGCTACGCTGCTTTTGGCAGCCGACAAGATTTGCAGGTCAAATCCGGCAGTCTGCTATTTTCCAGCCTATGAGATCGTGAATGACGAACTGCGTGACTACCGCTTTTATCAAGCAGACATGCTGCACCCTTCCGACCAGACTGTCGAATACATCTGGCAACGTCTCACGGAGACCTGGCTCAGCGAGGAGGCACTCGTGTTCCTCAAGGAGTGGGCACCTTTGAAAGCCGTGCTGAATCACAAGCCCTTCCATCCCGATTCGAAGGAATATCAGGCCCTGATGGATAAAACTATGTTAAAAGTACAGGAATTGCAGAAAAAATACCCTAACTTTGCACTTTGAAAACAAACAACTGAAAATGAATTACTCAATAGAAAAGATCACGACGCTTATTGGCGCACGTCGCATTGGTGAAACCGATGCCCAGATAGGTTGGCTACTGACCGATAGCCGTTCACTCTGTTTCCCAGAGGAGACATTGTTCTTTGCCCTGAAATCAACACGTAATGACGGTCACAGATATATAGAGGATTTGTATCGTCGTGGAGTGCGTAACTTCGTTGTGGAAGCCAAGGGTATCGCAGAATACTGTCCGAATGGCAGTGTCACCTCGATGGCCGATGCCAATTTCCTGATTGTGCCGTCGCCGTTGGCTGCCCTGCAACGACTGGCAGAGCGCCATCGTGACGAGTTTAACATCCCCATTGTCGGTATTACGGGCTCCAACGGCAAGACGATGGTGAAGGAGTGGCTTTACCAGTTGCTCCTACCTTCCCAGAAGATCGTGCGTTCGCCTCGTAGCTACAACTCCCAGATCGGTGTACCCCTCTCCGTTTGGTTGCTCAACGAGCAGACAGAGATCGGTATCTTCGAGGCAGGTATCAGTCAGCCCGGTGAGATGATGGCCCTGCGCGATATCATCCAGCCTACCATCGGTGTACTGACCTCCCTGGGTAGTGCCCATCAGGAGAACTTCCGTTCGATGGAAGAGAAATGTCTGGAGAAGCTTGAACTGATGCACGATACGGAGGCGATGGTCTATTGTTCAGACAACGATATCGTCAGCCGTTGCATCCGTCGTATGCAGTATAAGGGAGAGAAGATTGCGTGGTCGCAGTGTGACGAGCAGGTGGCCCTTTTCGTGAAACGCATTGAGAACAAAGGACAGTCGGCCCGTATCACCTATATCTGGCAGGGTGAGGAGAATACCTATTCTATTCCTTTCATCGACGAGGCTTCTATCGAAGATACAATCACCTGTGCGGCCGTAGCATTGCGCCTCGGACTGACACCCGGCCAGTTGGCCGACCGCATGCCTAAACTCGAACCTGTTGCCATGCGTCTGGAGGTCAAGGAAGGTCAGCGTGGTTGCCTGCTCATCAACGACTCTTACAATAGTGATATCAATTCGCTCGATATTGCCCTCGATTTCATGCAGCGTCGTGAGTCGGCAGGCAGTCTGACGAAGACGCTGATCCTCAGTGATATCTTCCAGACCGGTACGACCTCAGATAAACTCTATGCTCAGGTGAGCGACCTGGCGGTGAAGCGTGGTATCAACAAGTTTATTGGCATCGGTCCCGAACTCTCTGCACAGGCTGATAGAATCCAGATTGCCGACAAGCAGTTCTTTGCTGATGTGAATCATTTCCTTTCCAGCGATGCCTTTGCAGCTCTGCATCATGAACTGATCTTGCTGAAGGGTGCCCGTCCGTTCGGGTTCGACCAGATTACGGAACAGCTGGAACAGAAGGTTCACGAGACCATTCTTGAGGTGAACCTCAATGCCGTGGTGGAGAATCTGAATTACTATCGCTCGTTCCTGAAACCCGAAACGAAGATGGTGTGCATGATCAAGGCCGACGGTTATGGCGCTGGTGCGGTAGAGATTGCCCGTACGTTGCAGGACCATCGTGTCGATTATCTGGCGGTGGCTGTGGCCGACGAGGGTGTCACCTTGCGTAAGGCTGGCATCACGGCCAACATCATGATCATGAACCCCGAGATGACCGCCTTTAAGACCATGTTCGACTACGACCTGGAGCCTGAGGTCTATTCCTTCCGTCTGCTGGATGCGCTGATCAAGGCCGCCCGTAAGGAGGGTATCACCGGCTGGCCTGTCCACATCAAACTTGACACGGGCATGCACCGTCTGGGCTTTGACCCCGTGGATGACATGGACGAGCTGATCGACCGTCTGAAACATCAGAATGCAGTGATTCCCCGTTCGGTGTTCAGTCATTTTGTGGGTTCCGACAGCGACGACTTCGATGCGTTCTCGGCTCAGCAGTTCGCACTCTTCGAGGAGGGCAGCAGCAAGTTGCAGTCTGCCTTCTCCCATAAGATATTGCGCCATATCGACAATTCCGCCGGTATCGAGCACTTCCCCGAGCGACAGCTCGACATGTGTCGTCTCGGCCTCGGTCTCTATGGTATTGACTCCCGTGACAATCGTATCCTGAATACCGTCTCTACGTTGAAGACCACCATTCTGCAGATGCACCATGTGCCAGCAGGCGAGACTGTAGGATACAGCCGAAAGGGTAAGCTTGATCGCGACTCCGTGATCGCTGCCATCCCTATCGGGTATGCCGACGGACTGAACCGTCATCTCGGCAACCGGCATGGTTATTGTCTGGTGAATGGTCAGAAAGCAGAATACGTCGGTAACATCTGTATGGATGTGGCGATGATCGACGTGACCGATATCCCATGTCAGGAAGGTGACCAGGTGGAGATCTTCGGTGAACACCTGCCCGTGACCGTCTTGAGTGATGCCATCGACACCATTCCCTACGAGGTGCTGACAGGCGTCTCCAATCGCGTCAAGCGCGTCTATTTCCAAGATTAATATAGTCAGGATGATTATCTATGATGAGAAAACTTGTATTGCTTACATTCCTCTTGTCGTTTGTCGGACTTGCCCATGGTGGGCCTCGTAGGTTGTGGTACGACAAGCCTGCCAGCAACTGGCTGGAAGCGCTGCCAGTGGGAAACTCGCATCTGGGAGCGATGGTCTATGGTGGACCAGACACAGAACAGATTCAGTTGAACGAGGAGACATTCTGGTCGGGTTCGCCCCATCAGAACAGTAGTGCGGAGGCGAAGGCTCATCTCGACGAGGTGCGCCAGCTGATCTTCGACGGTCGGGAGATGGAGGCGCATGGGCTGATTGAAAAGTATTTCTTCAAAGGTCCCCATGGTATGCGTTTCCTGCCGATGGGCAATCTGTTCCTGAAATTCTGGAATCATCGCAATGCAACCGGTTATGAACGGAGCCTGAATCTCGACGATGCCGTGGCCAATGTGCATTATCAGGTCGATGGCGTAGGGTATCACAGACAGGTCGTTGCTTCGCTGGCCGACAATGTGATTGTTGTCAGGCTGGAGGCCGACAAGGGTGGCAGGCTGGATTTCTCGGTCTCGTATGAGAGTGAGTTGGAAAACCGTCAGCAGGTGGTGTCGCACTGTCTGGTGACCACCGTGAAGGGCGTAGAACAGGAGGGTGTGCCCGGCGGTCTGAGTGCCGAATGCCGTGTGTGGGTAGAGACCGACGACGGTACGGTCAGTGATGAGGCACAGGCCATCACCGTTCGGGAGGCATCGTCCGCAACGATTTATATCACGGCTGCCACGAACTTCGTAAACTATCAGAATGTCAGTGGTAATCCGTCGGCCAAAAATGAAGCTACCATGGCTTCACTGAAGGGACGAACTTTCCAAAATCTGTTAGAGACGCATGTTGCCAAGTATCATAATCAGTATCAGCGCGTGTCACTGACCTTGCCAACTTCAGAAAAATCCACTCTTCCTACGGACAAACGACTGGCGGCTTTTGCCGGTGGATCGGACATGGATCTGGTGGCACTGATGTTCCAGTATGGCCGTTATTTGATGATCTGTTCGTCGCAGCCTGGCGGACAGCCTGCTAATCTGCAGGGGGTGTGGAACGACAAGCTGATGGCGCCGTGGGATTCGAAATACACCATCAACATCAATACCGAGATGAATTACTGGATCTCGGAGGTGGGTAACCTGACGGAGACGGCACAACCACTCTTCTCGATGCTCCGTGATCTCAGTGAGACAGGGGCTGAGACGGCGCAGCAGATGTACGGCTGCGACGGTTGGATGGCCCACCATAATACCGATATCTGGCGTGTGACAGGACCGATAGATGGTCCGATGTGGGGGATGTTCCCGACAGGTGGCGCCTGGCTCTCGACCCACCTCTGGCAACACTATCTGTTTACGGGCGACAAGGCCTTCCTGCGTCAGTACTATCCCGTATTACGCGGTGCAGCAGCTTTCCTGCTCGACTACGTGCAGCGCCATCCGAAATACGGTTGGCTGATGACGGTACCGACGGTATCGCCAGAACACGGTCCGGCAGGTAAGGGTACGACGATTACGGCTGGTTCGACCATGGACAACCAGATTGTGTTTGATGTGCTCAGCCAGTTGCAACAGGCGATGAAGGCCTTGGGTATCAAGGATGCGGCACTCAGCAAGCGACTCTCAGAGACACTGACCGCACTGCCGCCCATGCAGGTGGGACGCTACGGCCAGCTGCAGGAGTGGCTGGAGGATGCCGATGATCCGAAGGATGAACACCGTCATATCTCACATCTCTACGGACTCTATCCGTCGAACCAGATATCACCTTATGCCCATCCGGAACTGTTTGCGGCGGCAGCCAACACCCTAACACAACGTGGCGACATGGCGACGGGTTGGAGTCTGGGATGGAAGGTGAACTTCTGGGCGCGTATGCTTGATGGTAATCACGCCCTGAAGATCCTCTCAAACATGCTACATCTGTTGCCCGACGACAGTAGGGTGAGCCAATATCCAGAGGGACGAACTTATCCGAATCTCTTCGATGCCCATCCACCATTCCAGATTGATGGAAACTTCGGCTGTGCAGCTGGTGTGGCAGAGATGTTACTGCAGAGTCACGACGGAGCTGTTCATCTGTTGCCGGCACTGCCTGATACCTGGCAAGACGGCGAGGTGAAGGGACTCTGTGCCCGTGGCGGATTCGTGGTGGATGAACAGTGGCAAACAGGCAGACTGATACAGGCGGTCATTACCTCAAGGATAGGTGGCGTACTTCGCTTGCGTTCGTATGTCCCTCTGACGGGCAAAGGACTGAAACCGGCTCGCGGTACATGCCGGAATCCGCTCTTGGCAGTGGCGAAGGTCAAAACACCTGTCGTGGCTGAGGAAAAAGCGTCGGGCGATATGCCTGAGGTTCGCAAAGTCTATGAGTACGACGTACAGACCAAGGCGGGAGAAACGATACTTGTGAGACCTCAGCTCCAATAGTCCGATAACGTTAACGTAAGAAAAATGACGAAAAATATTTCTTTTCGTCATTTTTTTATTATCTTTGCAGTCGAATTAGCGCTAAAACAAATTAATATCGATATTATAACAATGGAACAAGTATTTAGTTACATTATCAGTCTGGGTGCATCAGTGATGATGCCAATCCTGTTTACTATTATCGGCCTTTGTATTGGCATGAAGTTCGGAAAGTCGCTGAAGTCAGGTCTTTACGTGGGTGTCGGTTTTGTGGGTCTTGGCATTGTGACGGCCCTGTTGACGAACAACTTCGGTGGGCCGCTGAGTGAGATTTCCAGACTCTACGATCTGCAACTTGGTGTGTTTGATATGGGTTGGCCTGCAGCAGCAGCCGTAGCCTATAACACAGCTGTGGGCGCGCTTATCATTCCCATCTGTCTGGGTGTGAACTTCCTGCTTCTTATAACAAAATGTACCCGCACGGTAAACATCGACCTGTGGAACTATTGGCATTTCGCCTTTATCGGTGCGGTTGCCTATTTCGTGATGGATCAAAGTCTCGCATGGGGGTACTTTGCAGCTATTGTGTGCTACATTATCACGCTGGTGATGGCCGACCTGACTGCAGAGAAATTCCAGAGCTATTATGACGATATGGATGGTATCTCCATCCCACAGCCTTTCTGCCAGAGTTTTACGGCTTTTGCCATCGGTATCAACTGGCTGCTTGACAAGATTCCAGGTTTCTCGAAGCTTGACATCGATGCTGAAGGTCTGAAGAAAAAGTTCGGTGTGCTTGGTGAGCCTATCGTACTGGGTGTCATCGTAGGTGCGCTGATAGGTACTGTAGCCCAGCTCGATATCAAGAAGGTGCTCTTCCTGGGTGTGACGATGGGTGCTGTGATGGAACTGATACCGCGTATTACGAAACTCTTCATCGACGGTCTGAAGCCGATTGCAGAGAAGACCCAGGAGGTGGTACAGAAGAAATGGTCAGGCAAGAAGGTGTATATCGGCATGTCGCCTGCTCTGGTGATCGGTCATCCTACCACTCTGGTGGCCTCGCTGATCCTGATCCCGCTGGCTCTGTTGATGGCAGTAGCACTGCCTGGCAACGAGTTTCTGCCACTGGCATCGCTGGCTGGTATGTTCTATGTGTTTGTCATGGTATTGCCCTACACTAAGGGTAATGTGGTGAAGACGCTGATTGTCGGTATTATCACGGTTGGTATTGGCTTATGGTTCGTTACGGACATGGCTCCAGCCTTTACCCAGGCAGCGCAGACGGTATATGCTCAGACACAGGATCCCGCCGCCAAGATTCCGGAAGGATTTCAGGCTGGTGCCCTCGACTTCGCATCGAGTCTCTTCGGCTGGGTGATCTACAAGTGTGTGAATAATCTGGCCTATATTGGTGCCGGTGTCCTGACGCTTATCACCATTGCAATGGTCTTTTGGAATCGACAGCGCATTGTGGCTGACGAGAAAGCAGCGAAATAATAAACTTAAAACTAAATAATAGAAATGAAGAAAACAATTCTAACGATTGCAGGGGCAATAGCCCTCTCGCTTTCTGCTGCTCATGCACAGGAAGCTGACAGGTTCGTTGGTGCACAGCACGTGAAGTTCCAGACAGCCTGTCATCCTGAAGACGTGAAACACTATGACACGAAGTTACTGCGTGAGCGTTTTGTCATGGAAAAGGTGATGTCGCCAGACTCTATCCTGCTCACTTATTCCCACTATGATCGTTTCATCTTCGGTGGAGCGATGCCCGTTAATACAACGCTGACGCTGGAGAACTTCTGGGAACTGGGTCTTGATGTCGATAACACCATCAAAGAGAAGTATTTCATGTACAATCGTGAACTCGGTGTGGTGAACTGCGGTGGCGGCGATGGTGTCGTGATCGTCGATGGCAAAGAGTATGCCCTTTCTCCAAAAGAAGCCCTTTACATTGGTCGTGGTCATATCGGTAAGGACAAAGA
>JAEEGJ010017836.1_pt1 | contig 15959 bp, 7 predicted proteins | sample 8958761 | NCBI WGS metagenome assembly JAEEGJ01 (sample SAMN16246546, study PRJNA631951) | gut metagenome | biome: gut microbiome; feature: rumen; material: RS-attached | host: Bos | place: Iran: Karaj | collected 2018-10
GTCGGGAGCGAACATGGTATCCCACTGTCCCTGGACAAACCAGGTAAAGATAGGACCTTCGTCACGCCACTTGCTGAGGTCTTCTACAGGTGCCGACCACATACGGATATCGGGTCCGCAGTAGGCGGTATAGGTCACATCGTGCGAACCGATGATGTAGGCACGATACTTTCCTGGATGGTCGGGGTCTTCAAACACGCGGGGCTCGCCATCAGGCAAGTGCTCCCAAAGGGGGAGGTAAGGGTTCTGTGCCTTCGCCATCAGAACAGCGAAGAGCGCACAACCGAGAATAAGTAATTTCTTCATTTATTGTTGACTGGTTATTGTTTAACGTTTACTGTTCCTCACCTCATTGAGGAAGTTCACCATCTTCTGAAGGTTCTCCTCCGTGTACATGGCAGGTCCACCGTGACTACCCTCAGCAGGGAACGTGCCCTCGGTCTTGACACCGGCAGCCTTCAACAGTTCGAAGAACTTCTTGCCCTGACAACCAGGAACGACATTGTCCTTCTCACCGTGGAAGATGATGATGGGAGGATTATTCTTGTTGACATAGTGTACGGCGCTGAGTCCGATATACTTGTCGGGCTCCTTGCTGAGCTTAGACTTCAGCAGCAGATCCTCAGGACTGTTCTCGCCCATCGACATATGTTCGCCACAGTCCATGGCCGTAAGGTCCACAGGGCCAGACCAGTCACAAGCCGCATTGACGGTGCTGGACTGGTTGGTATAGGCTCCCAGAGAACCCTCCAGGTCGAGTTTCACCTGACCGATGGTGGCCGTCTTCAGACCACTGGTGGTAGCAGCAATTGACGACAGGTGGCCGCCGCTGGAGAAACCACTGGTAGCAACGAAAGAAGGATCGAAATGATACTTCTTAGCCTCACCACGCACAAAGCGGATAACGGCACGGATATCGTTGATCTGGGCAGGCCACTCTGCATCCATGCTGCTGCGGTGGTTAGGACACACCACTGCGTAGCCGTTGTCGAGCAAGGTCTTCACAATGGTACCGAGGTCGGCCATGCCCTTGCTGCTGTTGCTGAACCATGCACTGCCATAGATATGGATGACGACAGGATAGCTCTTAGCCTCTTTCTTAGGCAGATAGATGTCACAGGTGTGATAAGCCTTGTCATCACCAGCATAGTTCACATCCTTCCACTCTTGGGAGGTCTCCAGTTTTGCCTGCTGCTGGAAACCGCCAAAGCCTCCAGCGGGCTGTGCCATGGCACCTACGGCAGCCAGACACATCACGAATGTTGATAATAATGTTTTCTTCATAGTTAGTTGTTATTTAAACTGCCAATAGTCGAGGCGGACATCACCCTGTGCCTTGTCGAAGCAGAGGTAGAGGTCGTGAACGCCAGTAGCACCATTGACCTTCGTATTAAATGTCTTGTATTTCTCAGCAGAGCCTGTGCTCTTGATGGTTACCGTACCGATGACGTCGCCCTTCACATTGTCGAGGCGCAGCGTAACGGTGCAGCCAGCCTTGGCAGCAGCGGCAGCAATAATGCTGAACTGTTTGGCGCCCTTGCCGAAGTCGACACCACGCAGACGGATATACTCTCCGTCGTTGATGTCGAAGATGTACATGTTACGCTTGCCGGTAGACTCGGACATATCCTTGACGACACCTGTATTGGGAATACCCATCTTGGCAGACTTCAAGCCGTAGCCCCAGTTCATGGTCTCTGCCTCCACACGACGGTAGGGGTTCAACCAGTGGAGCTGCTTCATTGGCTCCTGATCCATCCAGTAGGGAACCTCCTGGATAGTACCATCGGCATTATAGGTAATCTCCGTAGCAGAGACGGTACGACGCTCATGGTGCTCATAGGTATCAAGGTGCATCAGGTCGTAGTTCTGACCAAAGACATACGAATGTCCCTTGAAGTCACAGATGCCGGGGTGGTTACCACGGTCACGCTGAGTGGGCTTCATGATGTAGTTCTTCCACTCCCAAGGACCTGTGGGACTGTCGCTCATGGCATAGCCCAAAGCCTCCGGACAGCAGGTCGTGGCATAGCTGAGGTAGTATTTGCCATTACGCTTATAAAGCCACGGACCTTCCTGATAGTTCTTCACAGTCCATGTAGCCTTCTCGCTCCAAGGAGCGCGGAGATTGGCCTTAGCACCTTCCTGCTTGACAGGACGCATGATGCCATCCTTGGGATTCAGCACGAAGATGTCACCCTGGGTAGAGATCATGTCTTTATTCAACTTGGTATAGTAGACATGGGGGTTGCCCCAGTACATATAAGCCTGACCGTCGTCGTCCGTATAGACAGTAGGATCGATATCATCCCAGTGCTCTTTCTGCCATACCAGCGGTTCACCGAGGGGATCCTTGAAGGGTCCGTAGGGAGAATCGCTCACCAAGACGCCGATGCCATGACCATGCAGGGGCGCATAGAGGTAATACTTACCATCGCGCTCAACGGTCTGAATTGCCCAGGCGCCATTCTCACGACTGCGCCATGAGAACTCCTTCAGCGATGCTACAGCACCATGCTCCGTCCAGTTGACCATATCAGTGGTTGACCACAGCAGCCAGTCGTACATATAGAAGCCAGCATTGTTGCGCTCGTTAGGATCGGGGATGTTCTCATGAGAGGCGTCGTGTGACGTATATAAGAATAAGGTGTCGCCAATCACAAGTGGTGAGGGGTCGGCGGTGTACTTGGTCTGGAACAGCGGCATATTAACCTGCTCCATGCCACGCATCTCCCACCAGTCGAAGTTGAAGAGCTTCGGACCCTTACGACCCTTGAAGACCAGATAGAGGTCACGGGTATGCAGACGAGAAGGATAGCTGTCGAGGGCTGCCAGGTCAGTAGTGATAGTCTGCCACTTCTCCCAGCCACCAGTGCCAGGAATGTCCAGTGTGCCGAGGAGTTTTCCTCCGAGGCTATCCAAGCGGATTTCAATCTGTCCACCACGCAGACCACTGGCCACACGAGCCGTGAAGGTTCGCGGTGTCTTGTAGCAGAGGTGTACATTCTGCAACTTGATATAGTCACCGTTATGGATATCGGTGACGTAGACACCCACCTCATCATTTTGTTCTGTCTTCACACCCTTTGAGAAGGCCATGGTCTCAGCCTCCACCTTACGGTATGGGTCGAACTTGGCAATGGGTTTCACACCCTCGTCGGTGGGCATGATGGTGGGGAAGCTGCCGTCGGCATTGTATTTAAACTCCTCCACAGCCACACTACGGCCAAAGCCACCACCATTGGGCAGCTTGCCAGTGTGGTAGAAGAAATAGGAGTGACCCTTATAGTCGGCCACACCACAGTGGTTCGTAAACGACTTCGTATCAGACAGCGGCATAATCTCACCGGCATACTTCCAAGGACCTGTAGGATGAGGTGCCGTACTGTAGCTGATATGCTCGGGAACGCCACCAGCAGCATACAGCAGTTGATAGACCTTTGAACTTTCAACTTTGAACTTTGAACTATCAACTTTTCTGAGCCACGGACCTTCCACATAAGAGTCCTTATACTTCTTGCCTTTCTCACGCTTGCTCATGATGGGACCGCCAAAGGCTTCCTCCGTCATGTCGAGACGTCCCAACTCACCACTATATGATATCATATCGCGGTTGAGCTTCAAGTAGTAGCACTGCGGGTTACCCCACATGAGCCATGCCTGACCATCGTCGTCAATCATCACCGTCGGGTCGATATGATCCCAGGAACCGTTCTCGAAGAGCGGTTTTCCAAGGGCATCACGGAAGGGACCCGTAGGAGAGTCACTGACAGCTACACCGATAGCCATGCCTCCAGACAGTTTGGAGTGGGCACAGATATACCAGTAGAACTTGCCGTCGCGCTCGATGGTCTGCGAGGCCCATGCACGGTCGTCAGCCCACGAGAAACTCTCCAAGGCCAGCGGTGAACCATGATCCTGCCAATTGACCATATCCTTGGTGGAGTAGACGCGCCACTCCTGCATCCAGAAGAAATCGGCATTGTCCTCGTCATGACCCGTATAGACATACATGGTACCGTTATGTACCATTGGTGCGGGGTCACTGGTAAACCATGTCTGCACAAAGGGGTTTTGCGCAGCTACGCTGCTAATTGATAATTGATAAATGAGAACTGATAATACTAATCCAAGTCGTTTCATTATAGTGTTCTAATTAGTGATTGCGGATATTCCACTTTGAGTTGTCGCTGCTATAGTCATAGACGGCCAGCGTCGGCGTACTGTCGGCAGCCGAATAGAGGCAATAGCGTGTGTTGACACCCTCCATACCAGGGATCTGCTTAGGCATGATGCGGTAGGTGCCGTCTGTCAGCTGCTCGATACGCCAGAGCTGCTCATCGCCACCATTAAAGGCAACAGTAGCCAGCTCCTTGTCGGCAGTAGCTGTCAGGGCACGGTCGGTACCGGCAATGGTAATCTTGAAATAAGGATTACTCAAGTAACCGCCAGCCTTCTCCACAGGCGTGATGTCCCACAGCTGATGGGGACGGAACATATAGTCGCTGCAACGTACTGCCACGGGAGCTTTGGCAGCAGGCCATGTGCCGATGACCTCCTCCAGCTTCTGGTTGGGTACGGGCTTCGGAGGCTGCTGCATCTGGTTGCGGTCGCCCCAGCGCTGACGCTCCTGCTGCATGCGGACAAAGTCGACAGCCATCTCCAGTGAGTAGCCACGGCGCTCAGACAAGATGGCAAAGGTACCGCCACGGAGACGCTCGCCGGCAACAGGCCAGCCGTTCTTCCACACGATAGGACGTACGGCAAGGACGCTACGGCCACCCATATCGAAGTCTGCCTCCCAGTGAAACGACATCACCTCTACACCTTCATCGATGATATAACGGCCAAAGTGTCCAGCACCCGTGCAACGGTCACCGGCAGCAACGACCATACGGCCACCGCCATGGAACATGTCACGGCCGACATTGTCTACATAGGGACCTTCTACCGAACGAGAACGGCCTACCACGATATTATAGGTAGAGTTGACGCCATCACAGCAGGTGCCATGAGTACCCAACAGGTAGTACCAGCCGTCCTTGTACATCAAGGCGCTGGCCTCACAGTCGATAGCGACATCTTTTTCTACGTTGCCCTTGACGCGCTCACCAGTCTTGGGGTCAAGCTCGATGAGACGGATATTACCGAAGTAGGTACCATAGGTAGCCCACAGACGACCAGTGGTAGGATCCAACAACAGACAGGGGTCGATGGCGTCGCAGTCCTCCATACCGTCGGACGAAGCCACCTCTATAGCTGTCGACCACTTGAAGTCGGGCGACTTCGGGTCGAGGGTCTTATTCCACATGGTGAGGATGCGACCGTTATGGCCACCGAAGAGGCCACCACCCGTAGCACCATAGATGCAGAGATAGCGGTCGCCAATCTTCAGCATATCAGGAGCAGCACCGCCACCTGGGCGCTCAGCACCACTATGCCATGACCAGCCATCATCAGAGATGATGCCTCCCCCACCCGTTCCAAAGGTGTACCACTTACCGTCACACTCTGCGAGTGTCGAGGGGTCGTGGATATAGGGAGCACCAATTTGCGCCCTTACAGGGCTAGTGAATAGTGAAGAGAGAATAGTGAATAGTATAGCTACTATTTTCACTGATAAAATATCCTTGATTATATTATTTCTTTTCATTGTTATAATGTCTGTTTTAAACTTTTCACTATTCACTTTACACTATTCACTAGGGTGTAGCCCGTTACAGGTTTTCCTTTCTCGTCAATGAAACGGGCGCACAGATCACTCAGGCCAGGACCGTTGACCAGCGCAAAGCGCAGGATGTTACGACCCTTCTTCAGTGTCAGACGCTGTGATACACAGTCGTCTTCCACCATACGGCGGTCGCCGTCCAGTGTCAGCACACGCTCACCGTTGAGCCACCACATAGAGGCGCCATTCGAACCGATGGCCAGACGGACACCGTCCATATTCTCAGGACAGTCGATGACAGTAACACCCCAGAAAAGGGAGTTGTAGGGCTGACAGCCATAAGACTCGGCGAAGCGGAATACCTTGACATTATAGGTATTGCTCTCCAGAGCGTGCCAGCGCAGGGTCTGCTTAACCTCCTTAGTCTGGGCAGGACCCATCTGCATTCTTGTATCTCTCGGTCCACCAGCCAGTGCGATACCTGTAGCGGTGACCTTCTCACCGTCGCGAGGCAGCTTCTTGTCGTCAAACTGTCCCTTGAAATACTGCTTGCTGAGGTTCTCATTGAGATAGCTATCTGTCAGGATGGTGTTAGAACGTACGTTATAGTCGATGGGCTCCAGCAACATCCAGCGACGGATAAAGCCGTTGGCATCGGGCTGTGCTGCTGCGGCATTGGCAGCAACAGGCTGGAAGTAGCTGTTACGGTTCTTGAACTGTACCCAGTTGATGCTGACTTCTGCATCACCCTCACAAGTGACACACAGGTCGGTAACACCCTTCGGCACATACTCCAGATTGACGGTCTGTGTGAGCCACTGGTTACTCTGGTCACGACGGAACTGTCCCATCTGGGTGACGACATTCATCGTCACACGGGCAATAACCTTACCCTTGGCATTCTTCTCGCGGATGCAGAACTCGGTATTACCACCAGCCTTGGCATTGACGATAAGGTAGGCATCGGTAATGGGGCTGAAGTCTACATCAGCATAGTGCAACCAGCTGCCCTTCTTAGGCAGGGTGGCCTGATAGCTGCGGAAGGTATTGACAGTATCGATGAGGGCTGTCGTCACATCACTGCTGGCAGTGCTGTAGCGGTCTATCTCAATCTTCTCGGTAGCCTTGTTGATACCCACACCACGCATGGTCTTCTTCACCTCCTTGATGGTACCATCGGCATTGAAGTACAGTTTGTCAACCTGTACGCTACGGCGCTTGTCATCGCGGGGCGAGAAGGCGTTCTGATGATAGAACAGATACCACTGACCCTTATAGTTGACAATGCTGTGGTGATTGGTCCAACAACCATTCTCGTGCTCAGGCATGATGAGTCCCTTATACTCGTAAGGACCCATGGGGTTCTTACTCATGGCATAACCAAGTACCTCGGTATTCTCTCTCACATATGGATAGGTCAGATAATACCAGCCATTAGCCTCAAAGGAGAACGGGCCCTCAGCCTGACGGCTGGGCAGGCCCTTCAGACAGTTGACACCATACATCTCAAACTCACGGTCGCGGAACTTAACCTTCTCTTTGGGTGTGTCGTCAGCGAGTTCCTTCATGTTAGGTTTGAGCTTGGCGCAACGGCCTGCACCCCAGAAGATGTAGGCATTACCGTCAGAAGCCAGGAGCACACAGGGGTCGATACCACTGATACCCTTGATAGGCTCCGGTTCACAGATGAACGGACCTTCAGGACGGTCGGCAACAGCCACACCAATGCCAAAGCCCATGCCATTCTTTGGAGCTGAGGGGAAATAAAAATAGTACTTGCCGTTACGTTCCACACAGTCGGGAGCCCACATGGAATAGGAGTCCGGACGCACCCAGGGTACTTTGTTCTGGGTGACAATCACTCCGTGATCTGTCCAGTCGGTGAGGTTCTCTGAGGAGAAGACATGATAGTCCTCCATACAGAACCAATCCTGTCGCTGTCCAGCAGGCGGCTTGATATCATGCGACGGGTACAGGTACACCTTATTATTAAATACGCGCGCCGTAGGATCGGCAGTGAACTGGTCGCGAATAATAGGGTTCTGTGCTTGGGCAGCAGATGCCGCCAAGCACAGAACAACAGTTGATATAATAGTTAGCTTCATTCTCTAATGTCAATGTTCAACGTTACTTAAACAGCTTCTGAGCCATCAGATACAAGCAACGGCGCCATGTCAGGAACTCATGGGCAGTACCTTCAGAAATCAGACCTTCGGCATTGAAACCGGCAGCCTTCAGAGATGCTACGCTCTTGTTGATACCATCAGGATTCTCCTTAGAGCCACAGCCTTCGAAGATATACTTCACACACTTAGGATCCTTAATCTCCTCAGGAGCATACTGGCCACCACTGAGCAGTCCCCAGTAGCCGAAGACCTCAGGACGACGCAGGGTGATGAGCTTTGTCGTCATGCCACCCATAGAGAGACCTGCCATAGCACGGTTCCACTTGTCGGTCTTGGTGAGGAAGTTTGCGTCAACATAAGGAATCAGCTCGTCGATGAGCACCTTCTCGAACTCCTCGGCAGTGAACTTACCAATAGTGCCGAACTTGAAGTCGTTGGTCAGACCGTAAGCCATCACGATGATGAAGGGCTTGATCTTGCCGTCAGCAATCAGGTTATCCATAATCAGACCGGCTTTACCCTGTACAGGCCAGCTGGTCTCGTTCTCACCCCAGCCATGCTGCAGGTACAGTACGGGATAGCGCTGCTGCTCCATCTTACCGTTCTTGCCCTTCACCAGCTTACCATAGCCATTGGGCAGATAGACGGTAGCCTCCTGCATCTTACCCAGACTCTTAGAATAGAACAGGATCTTCTGCATGTTGCCATGAGGAATATCTGTGCGTTCGGCATAGAAGTCCTGATCGGGAGCAGGAATCTCGATACCACTCTCCCAACGGCAGCTGCCGAAATAGTTATGCGTACCAGGATCGTTGAAGACACCGCCGTCAATAGTCAGATGATAGTAGTGGAAACCAGGATCCATCGGACCTTCAGTGGTTCCTACCCATACACCGTCCTTATCTTTGCGCAGTACCGTACCGCCACGGCCACCCAGACCGAGGCTGACAATGACCGACTTGGCATCGGGAGCCTCTACACGGAAACGGGCATAACCCTGACTGTTCACCTTGGGCCACTCCTGACCAGGCTGGTTGCAGGGATTGGGCACGAAGTCCTCCTTGGGCTGAGCTTTGTCCAACTTAGCATCGAAGTTCTTGATAGCGTAGTAAGCCTGCTTGGGCTTGTAGTTCTCATCGAAAGGCAGTGGATGGTTATTGACACCCAGCCAAGAGTCACGGTCACCGAGGTTCCAGAAGGTCACACAATCGATGACATCCTTGTGTTTACGAAAAATCTTGAAGATACGGTTGTACTGATCGGTCAGCAGGGTGTTCATATAACCTGCCACGGGTTTGTTCTCACCACGAGAGAAGCGTAGCTGACCACCCATCTCCGTGTTCATACGAATATCGAGCTCAGTCACATGGATGTGCTTCACGATGGTTTTATACTTCGTGATGGCAGCATCGATGTCCTCCTCAGTAGGTCCATAGACATTGTAGTGACCCTGCATACCGATACCATCGATAGGCACACCGGCATCCTTCATCTTCTTCACCATGTCAAAGATACGGTCGCGCTTGCCGGGGTCACACTCGTTATAGTCGTTATAGAACAGCAGGGCATTGGGGTCAGCCTCACGTGCAAACTCGAAAGCCTTGGCAATGAACTCGTCACCACAGAGCTGGTAGTGGCGACTGTCGCGATAGGGGCTGCCTGGTGTGAACTTACCATTGGCGAAGTTAGGACGAACATTATCAGCCATAGCCTCGTTCACCACATCCCAGCAATAGACGACGTCCTTATAACGGTTCACAACAGCATGGATGTGCTCACGCAGACGCTGGTAGAACACTTCCTTCTTGACGGGTTTACCCTTCTTGTCAGTGAACATCCAGTCAGCAAACTGTGAGTGCCAGCAAAGACAGTGTCCACGCAGTTTGATACCGTTCTGACGACAGAAGTTGGCAATCTTATCGGCCTTCTCCCAGTTCCACACACCCTCCTTTGGATGCAGCTCGCCGGGTTTCATGTCATTCTCGGCAGTGATACTGTTAAACTCGGCCTTTACCAGATTTACCTGGTCATCATTGCTTACATTACGCTGATTGAGAGCAACGCCAATCATAAAGTAATTCTTGTAAGCATCCTTCAGTTTTACGGTTGGGTTAGGATCGGCAGGTGCACCCCACTGAGCCCACAAACCCAAACAATTCATGGCCAACACAATGGCCAAAGCAGTCTTAAAAGTCTGTTTCATTTGTGTGATGTTTAGTTGAGTTAATAGTTCATAATAATTACGCTTGCAAAGATACAAAAGATTTGTAACATCAGCGTTGGCTGATGTTACAAACTCTTTGGCTGGTGTATCATGAACGGAGAATCCGTTTCCCAATGTTACAAACGAACGGTCTGCTGTATGCCGTCGTAACGGACGGTCTGTTGTTTTCCATCGGGCAGAACTATGGTAAACTGACGGTTCTGGAGCATGCCCGGATAGCTACCTTGACGGTCGCCAATGGTCAATGTGTGCGTCTTTTCATTCCAACTGAACTGGATGACACTATACACACCCTTCTCATAGTTATAGTTGTCACCTTCGTCCTCATAGAGTACGAACTGACCGTCAGCACCCGGATAGATGCGCAGTTCCAGGTTGTCCCATTTCTTCTCACCGACCCACTGCATCTCAGGACCCAATGGCAGGATACTACCGGCACGGACAAACATCGGCACACGATCGAACGAAGTCTCTAAGGTTATCGTCTGACCACCCTTATATTGTTTGTTTGTCCAGAAATCATACCAGGTGGCACCTTTCGGCAAATACTTCACAGCAGTCTTTGTAGCACTCCAGTCAATCATATCTCTAACCTCTGACTTCTCACCTCTCACCTCTTTTCTGTCCCAGCCCGTCATGGCATCGGTACGGATAATCTTCTCCTCCGTATACTGCGGATTAACGATGGGTGCAGCGAGAATGCTACGCCCGAAAAGGAACTCATCGGTCACGTCCCATACCTTCTTGTCGGCAGCAAAATCACTGAACAACGGACGCATATAGCTGTCATTGTTAGAGGTCACCTGCCAGGCAGTACTATATAAATAAGGTAAAAGACGGTAGCGCAGACGAATCTGCTTCTCGATGGCATCATAGACAGGCTCGCCTTTCTTGCCAAACTGCCAGATCTCACGGGGTGCATCGGCACCATGACTACGGAAGACGGGACAGAACAGGCCATACTGCATCCAACGAACATAGAGTTCCTGGAACTGTGGATTCTGGGGGGCAGAACCTTTTCCCTTGGTGTTATACGAACCACAGAAGAAACCACCGATATCCGTATTGAAGTTAGGATTACCTGTCAACGAGAAGCTCAGTCCAGCAGGCACCTGTTTGCGCAACATATCCCACGAGGAATTCACGTCACCACTCCACATATTCGAACCATAATGTTGCTGTCCGGCATAGCTGGAACGCGTCATGATGAAGACACGTTTAGCCTCCCCCATCCCCTCCAAAGGGAGGGGTGCTTTACGCTGTGCCTCATAAACGCCCCTCACTGTTTCCAGTGGGAACGCATTTCTCAACGAGCGCCATGTCGCTGTTGAGTTCCCCTTCCCTTTGGAGGGGGATAGGGGGAGGCTGTATTCATAGTCACTCTCACGCGGATTGAAGAAGTCAGGATCGGTAGAATCCATCCACCAGGCATCCGTACCATAGTCGTACAGCGTCTTCAGATACTTCCAGTAGATAGCGCGAGCCTCAGGATGGAAGGCATCATACACCTTCACACCCGACGGATATTTCATCACCGGCGGCCAGACGTGCGAGATACCGCTCTGAGGCCATGTTTCAAAGGGCAACAGCAAGCCCTTCGCGTCGAGTTCGCGGAACTGCTGCGTCATGGGGCCGAAGCTCGCCCAGATACTAATCATGAAATGGGCATGCTTCTTGTGTACGTTCTGAATCATCTGCTTTCCATTGGCAAAGTCTTCCGACAGGAAGTCCATAGCATTCCACAAGTAGTTCGAGCCCCAGTACTGCCAGTCCTGAATGATACCATCCAAGGGTACATTCAGCGCACGGTACTGGTCAACGATGCTCTCTGTCTCCGCAGCGGTCTTATAGCGTTCCTTCGACTGCCAGAAGCCATAGGTCCACAAAGGAAACATCGGCACATCACCTGTCAGGTGGCGCATCTGGGCAATGACGCCATCGGCACTACCACCATACATGAAGTAGTAGTCGATGCCATTACCAACCTCAGCATCGAAGGTCATGCCGTTGGCATTGTCCTCAAACAGCGTGGGCGAATAGTTCTCCCAATAGAGTCCCCAGCCCTTGATGCTCTGTAACACGTTCTGGAAGTCCTCCAGGTTCGACTGCTCCATGCGCTTCGTCTCACCACGACGGTTCATCTTACCGTTCTGGATGGTTCCCAGACCGTAGATAGCCTCATCCTTATCGAGGGTGAACGTCTGACGGGCCTCAGTCACGTCACACGCTTTTTCCCTAAGCAGTATCTTACCCTTAGCAGTCAGGAACGTCAGATTACCCTGAGCATCCTGTTTGACAGTGAGTGTACTACTCGACCAGGTATTCCCTTTCTGTTTCACTGCGACCTGTTCAGGCTTTGCAATGACAACAAGACTCTTGGTGGGTTCACCTTTTACTACATGCACGATGGAGGGTGTCATAAACTCCACCTTCACCTGCGACCAAGTAACTGTTACAAACAGCAGGGCGGCAGCCATCATCATACTCTTTTTCATCATATCTTCAGTTTATAGGTTTTTCCTGCAGTGGTGTCAAGGTCATACTCATAGACCGTCGGAACGGAATGAGGGGTGAGAGGTGAGGGGTGAGTAGTGAGAGGATTTTTAATGTGAGCAGGGGCAAACAACGGGTTAGGACAAGCGCCTTTGGCAGGGCGCAGGCCCTTACCCTTCAAAGGTACATACGAGCGCAGGCGCAGCGTACCACCAATAGTACTACGGATGGTTGCAGTGCGAAGTTTCCCTTCGCTCCACTCCTCATCAACAATGAAACCGCCACGAGCTCTCAGACCCTTGACACTACCCTGCTTCCAGTCGTCAGGCAGGGCGGGCAACAGATGTACGGCACCGTCGTGACTCTGCAACAGCATCTCACAAATACCGGCAGCCACACCGAAGTTACCATCTATCTGGAATGGTGGATGGGCATCAAAGAGGTTCGGATAGGTACGTCCATCAGGATATTGTCTCATCTTGCTGTCGTCAGGCAAGATACGAAGCATATTCTTAATAATCAAGAAGGCATGGTTACCGTCCAACATACGTGCCCACAGATTGGTCTTCCATCCCAGACTCCATCCCGTAGCCTGGTCCCCACGCTGTGTCAGTGTGGTGGCGGCAGCACTATAAAGGTCGGGGTGCGTAAATGGTGATATCTGGTTAGAGGGATACAGTCCATAGAGGTGTGACACATGGCGGTGCTGGTCGTTAGGATCGTCACCGTCCCACAGCCATTCCTGCAGCTGTCCGTGCTTGCCAATCTGCATGGGAGGCAGTTTGGAGAGAGCTGAAGAGAGACAAGAGATGTAAGCCTTATCCTCACCGAGAATGTTGGCGGCAGCAATGGTCTGACTCAACACGTCGAATACAATCTGGTTGTCCATCGTAGAACCTGCCGTCACCGTGGTATGCTTACCGATAGGACCATGTTCAGGCGATACCGTCGGTGCTGTGACCAGCCAATGATAGGTCGGATGCTCGCAAAGGTAGTCCAGCAGGAAGTCGGCAGCACCCTTCATCACAGGATAGTACTCACGCAAGAGTTTCTCATCACCCGTAAACAGGTACTGCTGCCAAATATGGGTTGTCAACCAGGCGCCACCCGTAGGGAACATGCCCCACGTTGTACCGTCGATAGGTCCGGCAACGCGCCACAGGTCGGTATTGTGGTGGGCCACCCAACCTTTACAGCCATACATCACCTCTGCCGTCTTACGCCCAGTCTCGCTGAGGTCACGAATCATCGAGAGCAACGGTTCTTGGTTCTCCACAAGGTTACCCACCAGCGATGGCCAGTAGTTCATCTCCGCATTGATATTGATGGTGTACTTCGAGTCCCACATGGGATAGGGTTTGTTGTTCCACACACCCTGCAGGTTGGCAGCCTGACCACCAGACTGCGACGAGGATATCAGCAGGTAGCGACCGTACTGCATCATTAGAGCCACCAGTCCCAGGTCACTGCCGTCAAACGCCTCTAGGCGTTGGTCGGTAGGCAAGGAGGCCGTTGCCACTGTTCCTGCCACTACTCCCGCAGCGTCAGCTGCGGGCTTTCCTGCAGGCCCAAGCTCCAGGCTCACCCTGTCATACTGCTCCTTGTAGGCCTGCTCATGGCGCTTCAGCAACTGCTGATAGGTTTTCCCCTTGACAGCTGCCAGTGTCTGATTGTTCTTCTTCACTGGGTTACCCGTAATATCTTTATAGTTTACGAAATTAGTAGCAGCAGTGATATACAGGGTGGCAGTAGTGGCATTGTCAATCAATAACTTGTCTAGGCCACGTCCCACCTTACCATCAGCTTCCACCATGATGCGACATTCAGCCTTCAAACCGGCCTTGATGCCCTCATGCTCTACTCCATCCACAACGGCAGCAAGTTCGTTGACCTCACCGCTGATACCCTCGTGTTTGGAGACAGTAAACACCTTTGATTGCAAGGGACTGTCAAATGCCACAGCAAATGACAGGGCACCCTTCTTGCCAGCCTTCAGCTGAACAACGATAACGCCGTCAGCCAGCGAGGCGAAGACGGTACGCTCATACTTCACACCATGATAGGTATAAGAGGTGGTGTTCAGTGCCGTACCGATATTCAGTTCACGGCGATAGTTCGTGACATCCTTGTGTCCCAGATTCAGCTTCACGCTACCCACTGGCAGGAAACGCATGCCGTGAGGCCCTTTGAAGAAATTCTGGTCGATGATCTTGTGGGCAGCCTCTTCCTTACCAGCAAAGATGCTGTCGCGCACTTCTTGCAGGTGGGCCTTGGCGGCAGGACTGTCGTTGTCATGGGGTGAACCGCTCCAGAAGGTCTCTTCGTTGAGCTGTATCTCCTCGGTATCGGTACCGCCATAGATCATGGCGCCCAGCTGTGAGTTGCCGACAGGCAGTGCCTCCAGCCAGTGTCCGGCAGGTTTGTCATACCACAGTTTATACTCTTGTGCAACTGTTGGCAATACACAGACAAAAGATAGGAATAAGAATATTTTTCTCATAGCTATTATTGAATAGTAACATTTAGGCGTTTCAGGTCTTTATCCAATGAGCTGTTACCCACCAGTACCTCATACTTGCCGGGTTTCACACGCATGGTATTCGTCTCGCTGTCCCAGCACTCAAAGCTCTCGCGGTCGAGACGTATCGTCTCGACTGTTTTCTCTCCAGCTTTCAGCGTCACACGCTTGAAGCCACGCAGCGTCTTCAGCGGTCCCTCCTTATCGGCGGTGTTGCGGATATACACTTGTACAATCTCTGTACCGTCGCGCTTACCGGTGTTCTTGACTGTTAAGTTGATGGCGATGTCATCGCCATCAACGGTACTTCTGGCCTCTCCCATCTCGAAGGTGGTATAGCTCAGGCCATATCCGAAGGGGTACAACGGACCGTTTACCTCGTCCATATAGCAACTGACAAATTTCCTGTATGAGTCATATTCCCCGTGCGGACGGCCGGTATTCTTATGATTGTAGTACAGCGGGAGCTGCCCGACGCTGCGCGGATATGAACTCGTGAGCTTTCCGGAAGGGTTGACGTCTCCGAAAAGGACATCGGCGACAGCCCGGCCGCCCTCGGTGCCCAGGGCCATGACATTCAGGATCGCATCCATGTCCCGGTCCTCGTCGACCAGCACGAGAGGGCGGCCGGTAAACAGCACCAGGACCACCGGCTTGCCAGTGGCCTTGAGGGCGCGGAGCAGCTCCCGCTGCGCGTCGGTTATGGTGACATCGGAGCGCGACGAGCCCTCGCCGTTCATCTCGGACAGCTCTCCGACACAGGCAATGACCACGTCGGAGAGCCTGGCCTTGTTAACGGCATCGGCTATCATCGCCTCCTGAGGTACCGAATGGACGTCCGAAGCCTGGAAATTGCGCATGAACATCCTCATCAATCCGTAGCGGACGCTCTCCTCCAGTTCCTTGTCCTTGAATATCCAGCTTCCCTCA
>JAEEGJ010017839.1_pt1 | contig 15958 bp, 16 predicted proteins | sample 8958761 | NCBI WGS metagenome assembly JAEEGJ01 (sample SAMN16246546, study PRJNA631951) | gut metagenome | biome: gut microbiome; feature: rumen; material: RS-attached | host: Bos | place: Iran: Karaj | collected 2018-10
AGCAGACGCCTCCTGAGCTGTCGGCTGATATTTACCGCACAGGTATCTACCTCACTGGTGGTGGTGCCTTGTTACGTGGCCTTGACAAACGTCTCAACGCCAAAACCAAGCTACCCATCCACGTGGCCGATGATCCGCTGCGCGCCGTGGCCCGTGGTACTGGCATCGCCCTGAAGAACTTCGACCGATTCACCTTCTTGATCAAATAAAATGCGGAATTATGAATGCGGAATGCTGAATATCGCAATGCGACGTTGGGCTTTGCCCTATTCTGCATTCCGTATTCCGCATTCCGAATTAGATAGTTATGTATAACCTTTGGCGTTTCATACTGAAACATCACTTTGTCATTTTGTTCATCTTGCTCGAAGTGATTTCCATTTTGTTGCTCGCTCGCAGCCAAAACTTCCATCGCAACCGTGTGGTCAACACGACTAACGATGCTGTGGGCAAGGTGTATGAATGGAGCAGCGAGGTGGGCAACTATTTTCGCTTGAGCAAAAACAACCGCCAACTCGCCGAAGAAAACGCTTGGCTGCGACAGCAATTGGCAGTAACCAACGACACCACACAGAACGTATACGACGTTATCGAGAGCGACACCATCTATGAGTACATTCCCGCACAGGTCGTCAACAACAGCATCAACCAAGTCAACAATTACATCATCATCGACAAAGGAAAGGTCAATGGCTTGGAACGCGACATGGGTGTCATCTCGTCGGACGGCATTGTGGGCGTGGTGGCTGATGTGAGCCAGCATTACGCGTCTGTGTTAAGCCTGCTTCACAGCCATTCTGTGGTGGGTGTACGTTTCAAGAACAGCCAAGAGTTGGGTAGCTTGAAATGGCGCACCAATAACTACCGCTATGGCATCGTTGAGGACATCCCGACCCATGTGGTGCTACACGAGGGTGACACCGTTTTGACCAGCAGTTATTCCAACATTTACCCCGAAGACCTCATGGTGGGTACGGTGGAAGAGTTGCGCCCCGCCTCAAGTGGAGCGCTCAACACGGCCAAAATCCGCTTCGCCACCGATTTTGCCACGCTTCGCCATGTCTATGTCATCCGTAACTTGCACAAATCCGAGCTTGACTCACTCAAAGCCAAATTCCAATGAACAAAAATGCAGTCCAAATCATCCGTTTCATCGTTTTAGTCCTTATGCAAGTGCTGGTCATCAACCATATTCGTTTGGGCGGCTATGTGCATCCTTGTATTTATTTGATTTTCATTATGCTGCTGCCCATCAACATGCCTGGTTGGCAACTGCTGCTGCTTGGCTTTGGATTGGGTTTCAGCGTCGATTTGTTTACTGGCACTCCCGGGCTTCATGCTGGTGCTACCACCTTGATGGCTTTCTGTAGGCCTAGCATCATCAAACTCATCTCGGGAACATTGAAATTCGATAACATCCATGAGCCAAACTTGACCCAATTGGATGGGATGTGGTTCTTCCGATATGTGTTTTGTATGGTCTTCATACATCATTTCGCGTTGTTTTTTCTAGAATCATTCAGTTTCCACCTCATGGGGCAAGTGCTACTGCGCATCCTGTTGAGTGTGCCCGTTTCGGTGTTCCTCATTATGATGATCCTTTATATCTTCAAGTCGAACAAGAGAGGAGGAGGAAGATGAACATTGCTGCATTGGTTTCGGGGGGTGTCGACAGTTCCGTTGTGGTGCCGTTGCTGAAAGAGCAGGGCTACGACCCGCATATCTTCTATATTAAAATAGGTATGGAGGGCAAGAAAGACCTGTCAAGCTGCCCGTCTGAAGAGGATATTGAGATAACTACTTATATTGCAAAAAAATACGGCTGTAAATTTGATATTGTCGATTTGCAGCATGAGTATTTTGAGACCGTTGGAAAATACACCATGGAGATGGTGCGAAAAGGTCTTACGCCCAACCCTGACGTGATGTGCAACCGCTGGATTAAACTCGGTGCTTTTGAGGAGAAGGAAGGCCACAATTTCGAAAAAATCGCGACGGGCCACTATGCCCGCTCGTGGGAAGATGAGGACGGTGTTTTTTGGCTCGGCACTGCTGCCGACACCTTCAAAGACCAGACTTATTTCCTCGGGCGCATTACGTATGCCCAATTAAGTAAGGTCATCTTTCCCATCGGTGACATCCCCAAACCCGAAGTGCGTCGCTTGGCTTCCCAATATAAGCTGCCTAGCGCGGAACGGCATGACAGTCAGGGAATTTGCTTCCTTGGCAAGATTAACTATAATGACTACATTCGTGAGTATCTCGGCGAAATGCCTGGCGACATCGTGGAGTTGGAAACAGGAAAGAAACTGGGGCGGCACAAGGGCTTTTGGTTCCATACCATCGGGCAGCGCAAAGGCCTCGGCCTTAGTGGTGGACCGTGGTTTGTGGTGAAGAAAGACATCCCGAACAACATCGTCTATGTGTCGCAGGGATATGACCCCATGGCACAATATACCAACATCATCCCTCTTGGCGACCTACAACCGATGAATCCTGCCTTGCAATTCGTTGACGGTCAGCGTATCCGCTTCAAGATTCGGCATCAGCCGGAATTTACATACGGTACGATTCGCCTCACTGAGCGCGGTGCCGACATTGAGTCGGAGGTCGCTATTTCAGGAGTGGCACCTGGACAGTTTGGAGTGGTTTATCATGAGACGGAGCCTTATGTTATTGGCAGTGGGGTGATAGTTGAGAGTTGTTAGTTTTGTGTTTGAAGTTAATAGTTATGAGCAACATATCTGACAGAATCCTCTACGAAGACAATCACCTAATAGTGGTGAACAAGCTCCCCTCGGAAATCGTGCAGGGTGACAAGACAGGCGACATCTGCCTGCTCGATGATGTGAAGCAATACATCAAAGAGAAATACGACAAGCCAGGGAACGTCTTCGCTGGCCTCGTCCACCGCATCGACAGACCTGTGAGTGGTGCTGTGGTGTTCGCCAAAACGAGCAAGGCCCTGTCGCGCATGACGGTGAAGGTGAAAGACCGCGACTTCCGCAAGACTTACCTTGCTCTCGTGAAAAACCATCCACCCAAACAAGCCGATGTATTAGAGGATTACCTCGTCAAAAACGAGAAGATGAACAAGTCGTTCGTCGTGCCTGAAGGTACAAAGGAGGCCAAATTGGCACGTTTGAGTTATCGTGTAGTCGGGAAATCAGATACATTTTATCTGCTTGAAGTCGAGTTGTTTACAGGAAGACATCATCAGATTCGCTGTCAGTTGGCACATATCGGCTGCCCCATCCGTGGCGACTTGAAATACGGTTATCCGCGTAGTAATCCCGATGCTTCCATCAGCCTGCACGCATGGCGGATTGCCTTTGAGCATCCTGTGACCAAAACGCAAATTGAAATCATGGCACCTCTGCCTGAGATTGCGCCTTGGACAGCATTCGAAGTATAAAGCACTTAAAGCAGGTTTATAATTCCTTTCAAGAAAATGAAATAGATACCGCAAACCACCAACAGAACACCTGCAACGCGATTCATGATGGTGGTGCGTTTAGGATTAAAAAACACTTTCAACTTGGCTGCACCCCAAGCCTTCAGCAACTCAAACGTCAAAGTGGTGCCAAGAATAATGGCAAAAAAGATAATCGTACTCACTTTATTGCCGCCCATACTGCCCGCCACAACAGCAACTGCTGAGAACCAGAAAATCCAAACAAAAGGATTCAACAGGTTGATAACAAAGCCTTTACCGAGCATCAAAAGCCATGAAGGCCTGTCTTCCTTTTTCTCCAAAATCTCGTTGGTGCGTTTCTCCAACAATGATTCCTTTTCCTCCACCTTTCGTCGGAATGTAAAAATACCGAACAGCACCAAAATAATGCCTGCTCCGATGCTGAACAATGTCACCTCAAGCGGCGAACGCATCACCACTTGAACAGAGGTAAGAACACATATTGCAATAACCATGGCATCATTCAAAATAACACCCGAAATAAACCATGCTGCCGACTTGAATCCTCTGTGAAGGCTGGTCTGCACCAAAGTGATAAAGGCCGGCCCCATGTTCACAACAACAGAAAGAAACAAACCTATCAGAATAGCCCAAATCAGGAAACTGAACGACCCAACACGGCTAAACTCAGGCATTCTATCAAAAATATCAGTCGTGTTTTCCATATCTAATGGGCATATTTTTTCTTCCAATAATTGGTAGTTTCATAGCAATTCTAAAAAATCGGTGCAAAAGTAATGAAAAAGCCTTACTTTTGCGCCATAATCTTTCAAATCAAATTACGATGAAGACACGTTTTTTATTGTGCTTTCTGTTGGGTTGCCTCTTCGCTAAAGCCCAAAACATTGAAGTAAATGGCTTGCAATCAGGTATTTGGGAAGCCGATACAGTTTTTGTTACAGGTGATGTTATTGTTCAGGAATCATTGAACATTCAGGCTGGAACCACTGTCATTTTCAACGGATTTTATGCTATTCGCATTGAAGATGGAGCTTCGCTGAACGCCATCGGAACGAAAAACGACTCCATTCTCTTCACTGTAACCGACACCACCGGATTTCACCTCTTCAACATGGGTCGGGGCGGCTGGAACGGCATCCGTATGGAAAAAGCAGGTGCTTGTAAATTAGATTATTGCCGTTTCCAATATGGCAAAGCCGCCCTTGACAACGACCAGGACGGCGGTGCACTGTGCATCATCAACAGCGACGATGTGGAAATCGGCCACAGCACCCTGTTTTGCAACTTCTCCCGCGAACACGGCGGTGCCCTGAATGCGGAATGGTCGACCGTCAAAATGCACGATTGTGCTGTCAACAACAACTTGACTTACACTGGAATAGATACCGTTTACTATATGTATGGCGGTGGCTTGCGCTTCATCAACTGCGAGGTAGAACTCACCGACACTGACTTCCGCTACAACAACGGTAGTAGTGCCATTGGCGGAGCTTTGAGCATCGACAGCTGCTCCATTATTATCGACCGTTGTGCGTTTGAGCATAATTATGGCATCAACGGCGGCGGACTTTATTTAATCCGCTGCTATGACAGACCGTGCAGCATCACCAACTCGCTCTTTGCCAACAACATCTCGGGACATTTCGGCGGCGGCTTGGCCATCAGCGACTCGTCGCCTTTGGTCAGTAACCTCACCGTGGTTGGCAACCTCTCCATCGGCGTCAACTGTGGCGGCATCTTCTTCTATCAGCATAGTTCTCCAGTCATGTGGAACTGCATCGTTTACGGCAACGCTAACAGTGTCCCTCTTGACGAGCCTGTGCAGATGTGGTCTTGGACGTATGATGGTTATGCTCCTGAGTTTCATAACTGCTTGGTACAATATGGTTTAGATAACATTTCCAACAACGAAGTGATTCAGATTTATGAGAACTGTATTGATGAAGACCCGCTCTTTGCTGGACCTGATAATGAGAATTTCCGACTGGACTCTGATAGTCCCTGCGTCAATGCCGGTGCATTCGAGACACCTGCCGAAATTCTCAACGGTTTCGATTTAGATGGCCATCAACGCGTCAACGATGGCCGTATCGACTTGGGTGCCTACGAATTCGACCTCACAGGTATTCAGGAAACTGCTCAAAATGAGAATCTTATCCGAATCGTCGGCAATCCTATCACCATTTCAAGTTATGCTGAAATCGAATTAACAAAAGGGGATTACTTGACGACAAACGTTTATTCCATTGATGGAAAACTGTTGGTCAACAAGGATTTAGGACTTGCCCAAAAAGGCATCAACTGTTTTGAGATTGGTGAGACGTTTTCCTCGTTGCCCGCAGGAACTTATTTGTTCGTCATCAGAACACCTGAAAAAGCATTCATAACCAAAGTCGTTAAATAACAGAATTGCTATTTTGTCAGCATGAGTTTTTGTACTACGCCATTCTCGCCTTTGACAAAATACAAGCCTTCGGGAAGGTTGCCTAACTTTATTTGATTCGTGCCAGGCTTCAAGTTATGTTTAGCTACACTGCGGCCTTTAACATCCATCACTTCGATGTTGGTAGCACTTTCCACTTCAATGGTGAAACAGCCTGAATTCGGATTGGGCCAAAGTTTCAGCATGTTTTGCTCAGGTTCAGCGATGCCTACATTACCCCCACCGTTGCCTACGAAAAACTTGTGTATTTCTTTCAGATAACCGATGTCGTACTGGTCTTCGCTGTGATACCAAGTATGATTGCCACCGATGACCTTGATGTGCTGCAATTCGGTATCGCCCTCGTAGGTGTAGCGCACAAAGAGCAGACCGTCGTTTTTGAGGTCGGGGAAGGTATCGATGACTGGTTCGATAGCGCAACCATTGGCGTTTTTCCAATAGTCGAGGATGGCGTCGACACCAAGACCAAGATTGCCAAAATACTGTGAAGTGCCACTATATCCCACCACAGGGTCGGCAGTGCCGTGAATGTGGAGCAACCGCACAGGAGCCACTGGTGTATAGTTAGCCATAGAATGCGTAATCAGCCCACTGACAGGAGCACAAGCCGTGATGCGATTGCCATACTCGATGGCAATGCGGTGGGTCATGAAACCGCCCATGGAGAAGCCTGTAAAGAACACACTGTCGAGATTTAAATTATACGGTTCGGCCAACGAATCGAGCAAAGCCATCAAGAAGCCTGAATCATCTGTGTTGCTTGGGTTTAAGCCTGCATTCCACATGGTTCCCGAGCCTTCGTCCAAGGCTTGTGGGATAACGATAGTCCAGCCAAACTCATTCGCAACCTGTTGGAAATGAAACTCATTGTCCACATGGGTAATGTTGTCGGTCCATCCATGCAAGAAATACAATACAGGCATGGTCGTTTTTTCGGTTTGCTGCGGAGCTCTCACAAGGTATTGCCGTTGAACGCCTTGCCATTCAAAAGTCTGGATTTGCGCAAAAAGCGATCCGCAAAGCATTAGCAAAAAAGCTAAAGCATTGATTTTTAGTAAGTTTTTCGATTTCATAGTAATAAGAGTTATTAGATTATTTCTGGCAAAGATACACTTTTTCTGCAAGAAGTGTAAGATTTCGGACTTTATTGCGATAGTATTACAAACGAACGAAAACGATGACGATTGAGGAATTCAAACGAGACATCCTACGCCTGCAACCGCTCATGCAACGGACCGCCGAAAGCATTATCGGCAACCCCGACAGTGCGGAAGATGCCGTTCAAGAAACCGTCATCGCACTATGGAAGCAACGCGCAACGATAAAGGAAAGCAAAGATTTGGAAAGGCTCAGCCTAACCATCGTCAAACGCCGTAGCATCGACCAAGTCCGCAAAGAAAAACCATTACTATCCATAGATGCGGAAAGCCTGATGCTAACTGAACCGCCTCAAGACGATTTGGAAGAACGTTACCAACTGGCGCGAAAACTCGTTGACCAACTCCCTAAGCGTCAGCGCGATGCCATCCTGATGAAATACGAAGACGGTCTCAGTAACGAAGAAATCGAAAAGGCAACAGGAATGAGCCGAACCCATCTCTATGCCACCCTCTCTCGGGCTTATACAACACTAAGAAACGCTATCGAACAACACAAAAACGAACTACCATGAAAGAAGAAAAAGAACGCAACGACGACCTCAAGCAACTGCTTGACGCATTGGAAGAACACGGTCGCAATGCCAAACGGCAACAGCAACTCAGCGACTTGATTGACCAATTGGCCGCTCAGGAAAAGACGGTTGAAATGCCTCGCAAGCGCAGAAAACTCGTTCCACTGTGGTGGGCCATGGGCGCGGCGGCGGCCTGTCTCTTGCTTTGGCTGCTTGTCAAACCTACAACGAAACAGATACCTGAAATGGAGGAGAAAAACCTTGTAGAAAAGGTGGAAGCCACAGATTTCATGAAAGTTGAAGAGAAGGATGTCGTCATCGAGGAGCCTGTTGTCAAGGAAGAACTCTTGGCAGAGGAAATGCCTGCCGTTCCCCAAAAAACACCGACAAAGGTGGGAAAGCCAAAAATGAAAGTTGTGGAAGAAAAGACAGAAGAACCCATTTTGGCCGAAGTAATCCCTACAAAGCCAGCCAAATCCACTGATACTGAAAACATTGAACCCAACACTATACCCGCCGTGAACGAAACACCTGCTGACAATCAAAAACCCCAGCGGAGAGTCATCCGGAGCCTCAACCTGGTGTGCTATGAATGTCAGAAAGACCCAGAATACGAATTTGCGACAAAACCCAACATGGACAACAAAACCCTTTTCGGCCAGCCGCAAGACCCGAACATGAAAAACGGATCGCTGGCCTTTGAAATCAAACTCTATTAAATCTTAGAACTATGAAACGCATCACATTTTTATTAGCCATTTTGTTTGCAACTCAAATGGCCTTTGCGCAAGAGGAAGTTGCCATCGAGCAAATCATCAACCAGCGCATCAACAAATTGGAAATCAACCCTGGATGGGATGTCCATCTTATTCATCATGAGGCTGACAGCGGTTATCGTGTCGCCATCATCACCGATGATGATCTGGCAGCACGTGCCTACAATGTGCAACTCTGCAACGTCAAAGACCAGACCTTGACCATACTTGAAAACACCCAACTCCCAAAAGGCACCGTGGTGGAGATTGAAGGGCCTATGAACTTATGGCAAATCGGTCTGTTGGACAGGGCAACGGCAAAAGCGGATTATGTAATAGCCTCCGCGGCATCCGCACCGAAGGATTTGACCAACCTCTTCCTTGCTCGAAATTCAAGTTTTCATGTCCAGCATTATCACATTCCCAATCCCGACAACTCGCCCAGTATAGATGTTTGGGACCACGCCCAACTCACCATTGACACCATATCGGGAGAAGGTGACGCTGTGGTAAAGGTTTATGAAGGAGATTTTCAATACGGCACCGATATCCTGCGAGGCAAAATCACGCTGTATGAATATGGGAACACTTCCGATTGGCCTTATATGCAAGGAAAAGATTGTAGGGTAATCAAAACCAAAGAAGTGGATGGCAAACTGGTCACGACCGACCGCAGAAAGATATGGAATGACGCGCTTGTTCTAGACGTAGGAATTGGCATACAACAAGGCAACACGCCAACAAATCCCAACAGTCCCTTCCTGCAATACAATACATTGTCAGTCAACATAGGTTTTAACACCTATTTCAAACTCGGCAATCATTGGGGCTTGCGCACCGGACTTCAATGGAACGAGAACCAAAAGTCACTATGCCACCAGGTAAAATACGAAAACAATGAATTGGTGGTGATTGACGGTCAGGGAGATTATCAACGCAACCGATTATACAACCTTTATATGGGCATACCTGTCTCACTTGACTATTATCTTGGCAAAAGACAAACCGAAAGTGTCTCTTTGGACTTGTATTGCGGTCGCCTATTAGGAGAACGTCTTGTCACCAGCAAAGATCCAACCAAACCTTTTGGCCTCAATCTCAATACGGGGTCGAAAGAAAATTTGGATAACATCTTCAATCCTTGGAAATTGGAAGTTGGCTTTAGTTTTAACACCCGACATTTGGGCGTTATCCACGGAGTGCGTGTCTTCACCAACCTCTTGCCCGAGTACAAGCCGGGAATTACAACCGATAAATTCAGGAGCATCGGGTTCGAGATAAAGCTCTGATAACAAACACGGCTAAACAAAAAGACCGAGTCCTTGTGGGTTCGGTCTTTGTTGTTATTCAACAGCATCCATTTGTTCAAGAAGGCCTCTCCCACCGCATTACGCGCGTCGGTTTTGTCGTACCTGTCAGTTTTTCGTCAATGCAGGTCTCGCCAGTAGGCAGGAATCCGCATTTCTCCATCACTCGCCCTGAAGCTGGATTGTCGAAGTAATGGCTGCTAATCAGTGATTTTATGTCAGTAGTCTTGCGGATATGCTCAAGCATCACCTCAAGTGCTTCCGTGCAGATGCCTTGGTTCCAGTAGGGTCTGCCTACCCAATAGCCCACCAAAGGCTCGCCTTCGCGTGAGGGAAGGTTGCTTTCGTGCGTTGGCATATACCCTATCGCACCGATGGCCTCGCCTGTCGCTTTTAGCTCGATGGCCCAATTGGTGTCATTATTAAAAACGGTGCGGATGATTTCTAAACTCTCTTCCACACTTTTATGTGGCGGCCAGCCTGCACGAGGGCCCACATCGGGGTCACTGGCATATTTGAACAAGGCCTCGGCATCACTTTCGCGCCAAGGACGGAGAAGGATTCTTTCGGTTTGCATCATAATAGTTTTGCTGAATTGTGCCGCAAAAATACAAAAATGGCGCAACCGTTTTGCGACTGCGCCCTATTACATCATCAGTGTCCCACATAAGGAGACCATTCAACTCTCAAACTCACGGAGTTCTTCGAGGCCACGTTCTATTTCCTGCATCTGCTGCGCATGGCGGCGGCGTTGCCAGAGGCCGAGCACAAAAGCCATCGCGAAGGTAAATAGCGTGAGCCCAATAACAATCAGCACCCTATTGGCTTCAAACGCATAGCCAGCCGTTGGGTTGAAACCAAGTTCTATGATGTAGAAGGCAACCATGGCCAAACAAACGGCTGCAATTCCCCAATACTTTTGTTGATGACTTATCTGTTTGTAGCGTAGAACCAGTCGGCTGAGTTCGTTGCAACTCATGCCTCCCATGTCGAACTTCGACAGTAAGGAAAGTTTCCAAATTATCGGAATCAATCCCAATATCATCATGGCTTCAACGATTGCGAACGAAATGGTTCGAATAGGTGTGTTCATATAGATATAGGGGAATAAGACACCTATGATTAGAATGTTAACCACAAAGAAGTAAAGGTTCTGTCCCACGATACCGTTGTAGGCGGACTTGGTTTTTTGCTGAATCATCTCCTTTACCACGCGAAGATTCACTATTTCTGTTTCTGCCAGACGCTTGTCGAGTGCGTTCCAACTGGTTTTTAATTCGTCAAGTTCCATATTACTTTGAATTTTAACTGTTAGACATTTTCTTGAGTTTTTCTTTGACACGATTGAGCTTCACGGCGACGTTAGTCTTAGAGATGCCAAGGATATCAGCCATTTCCTGATAACTCCGTTCTTCGAGCCAAAGGAGAATCAGCGCGCGTTCCAATTTCCCTAACTGGTTGATGAGTTTGTAAAGTTCTTGAAGCTGAGCAGCAGTACCCTCATCGGCTGCAATCTGTGCCATATCCGCTGATAAGGGAATGGCTTGCGGACGGGTGCCAGAGCGACGCAGAAACGTGATGCAGGTGTTCATGGCGATGCGATAGACCCATGTCACAAGTTTGCTATCTCCCCGATAGCGCGGGAAACTCTTCCATAGGTTGAGCACAGTCTCCTGAAACAGGTCGTCCAGGTCGTCCTGATTGTTGGCATAGATGTAGCACACCTTGTAGATGGTCCGCTTTTGAGCCTCAATCACCTCTAAGAATTCTTTCTCTAATTCTTTCGTCTCCATTTTTTTTAGCTTTCATCGTTTGCTTCGTTAGTCGCAAGAAAAACGGAATAATTACAGCAGACTGCAAAAAAAGTTTCAAAAATAGCGAAAAAAATGGTGATTAAAACAAAAATATCTATTTTTGCATTGCGAAAAGTTCGTTACGAAAGTTTCGTTACGAGATTTACGCAATGAAAACACATATCGTTATGGCAAAAGCAAAACAGAAACAACTTGATAATCCGTTTGTTTATCAGGGATATGAAGGTCCAGAATATTTCTGCGACCGTGAGCAAGAAACAAAAAATATGATTTCTGCGCTCAATAATGGGCGCAATTTAACCCTAATTTCTCCAAGAAAAATAGGAAAAACAGGGCTAATAAACCATGTTTTCTATCAAATTAAGAAGAAAAACAAGGAGGCTATTTGCATTTATGTTGACATTTTTTCGACCAAAAACCTACAGGAATTTGTGGAGACATTGTGTAGGGCAGTTATCGAAGACGCATTGGAAAGGGAGAAATCTTTTGGCAACAAGGTTTTGGATTTTTTCAAAGGACTTCGGCCTACGATTACCCCTGACTTGATGACTGGATTGCCCACTGTTTCCGTCAGCGTGGTTCCTGTGCAGGCTGAATATACGCTCAAAAGCATTTTCACCCATCTGAACGACCTGAACAAGCCCGTGTATCTGGCCATCGATGAATTTCAGCAAATTACGGAATATCCTGAAAAAGGCACCGAAGCTATGTTGCGTTCCTATATCCAGTTTATCCACCACGTGAAGTTTATCTTTTCCGGCAGCAAGAAGCATTTGATGGAAGAGATGTTCTGTGCCCCCAACAGGCCTTTCTATCAGAGCACGCAACTGATGAATTTAGAGCCACTTCAAGAAGAGACCTACTATGACTTTGCCAGAAAGTTCTTTGAGGCAAAGAAAGGCTCATTTAGCCAAGAGGTTTTCCATAACATCTATCAGCGTTTCGACGGCTATACTTGGTATCTGCAAGCCATCCTGAATCGGTTGTACGAGCAGGGGAAAAAGGTGGAAACGGATAAGCAAGCTGTCGAGGCTATTCTGTTTCATGTCAATGCGTTGGCACCACATTATCAGATGCTCACCTCGTTTTTGACCGACAACCAGTTCAGCCTGCTCAAAGCCATTGCCCATGCGGATGTCGTTGAACAGCCCTTGGGCAATGAGTTTATCAAACGCTTTGAACTGCCCACCACCAGCAGCGTCAAATCGGCATTGAAAGTATTGGTAGATAAGGACTTGGTCTATCAGACCTCCGAAGGTTATATCGTATATGACCGCTTTCTCGGGCTATGGCTGAAGCGGATTTGATTTGTCTCATTTATACCTGAAACTCGACTATTACATCTTTAAGTCTAAATTACAGCCTATTCTTCTCTTCATTTCCGGCACCAGTGCCTTTGTACTTGCTGCGCGTGGTATTGAACTTGTAGCGCACGGTGAGGCCAAATTCACTTATACTAATTTTCGATCCACGAATTGCTCAGTTGTTCAAACAGATATGGAATGTGAGCATAGGTGTCATCTTTAAGCCCCAGCCGCACCATAATCAGATTCTTGTACGGATTCACATAGAGTACCTGACCGCGGATGCCCATAGCATAATAGCCAGGAAACTCAGGCTTGTCGGCCCCAATACAACTAGTGTTGTACCAGCAGAAATGGTAACCCTCATTATCCTGCGAATACGCTGTCGATTGCTCAATCCACGACTCACTAACAATTCTCTTCCCATCCCATACACCACGGTTCAAATACAAACGGCCGATTTTGGCAAGATCCCGCATCGTCAAAGCAAGCCCTCCAAAAGCGTGTGCCGTGTGGTGCTTCTTGCTGTCATAATTCATGTAGGCAGGTGACTCCATTCCCAGAGGAATCCAAATCTTTTCGCCAAGGTACTCGGCATAACTCCTCCCAACCGCTCTCTCTATAATGATACCAAGTACTTCGCTTGTCATACTATCGTAATTATACTCAGTGCCTGGTTCACATCTGAATTTCAATTTCCCAATCTGCGCTGGAATGTTACGCCCATAGTTCAGTTTGGCCATCATGTTTAGGCGCTTGATATCTTTTATCTTTAGTCTTAGCGAATAGGTGTCATCGAAGTCTAGACCACTCTGCATATCCAACAGATGACGGATTGTCAGTTTTTGCCACATCGGGTCTTTCTTCCTCAGTTCGGGAAGGTAATCAGTCACAGGATCATCGATGCTCTTAATATATCCTTCGTCCACTGCAATGCCGCAAAGCAAGGATGTGACCGACTTGGTCACAGAAAAAACGCCTGCAATCTTATCGGGAGCAATGTCTCCCGTACATTTCTCATAAACGATGTTGTCATTATGGATGATTAGAATGCCCTGCGTCTCCGTCTTGGGACCAATGGCTTCCCACATTGTACAGTTCGAATACATCCGACCCTGATTAAAGAAATGCAAAGTGTCAATCCAATCAGCCTGCTTGGTCGCACGGCAGAAAGTAAATGTATCAGAACGATTGACGATGGTATCCTTTAGCTGCTTCTCGTAACTGAAACTCGTCGGCCCATAAGCCCCATCAGCCAAATAGCCCCGTACAATCGAGCAGGATGTAAATAATAATGAGAGAGCCGAATAAAGGATAATTGATGTCTTGTGTTTTTTCATCGCATCAGAGATTTGGTTGTTGAACATGAGTACTACGGATTTCTTTCGAAAAAGTTACAGTCTCGGTTTTTCTTGGTGCAAAAGAAGAGAATCGCCACGACAGCACCGCTACCCAAATGGGTGAAAGAAGTTTGCCAAAGCAAAGAATTACCCATTGGGGTAAGGGAATTACTAATTTTGTACTTTTGCAAGGCAAAACAAAGCAGAGAATGATTCAAAAAGAGGATTTTTTCATCGAGGCAAACCGTGTGGAAGGCATCACAGAGGAAGATTACTTACGGGCGAAACCTTATATCGAGACAGCACAGGCATTCGCGCAGACCACATACCGAAGCATCTACATCATTGATTATTTCAAGAAGGATTTTCTGTATGTATCTGACAATCCGATTTTTCTGTGTGGTCGCACTGCTGAAGAAGTGAAGGCGATGGGCTATGGCTTTTATATGAGCAATGTACCCCAAGCGGAACTGCCTATGCTGACAGAATTGAACCGCGCTGGTTTTTCAGCCTTTAATGCCACACCTCGTGAGGACAAAATGCGGTGCCTGATGTCGTATGATTTCCATATCCTTTCCAACAAAAAGAAATTACTTGTCAACCACAAGATTACACCGCTAATGCTAAATGAATTGGGACAGGTATGGCTTGCACTTTGTACAGTGTCTCTCTCCTCGCACAAGGAGGCTGGACATATTGAATTCCGTCAGATGGGAACGAGTCAGCATCAGGTCTATTCTTTGACCGAGCACCAATGGATTCCACAAGAGGAAATCAAGTTGAAGCCAGAGGAAAAGGAAGTTTTAGTGCTTTCGGCGCGAGGCTACACGATGAAGGAAATCGCCGACAAGGTCTGCAAGTCCATTGACACGGTGAAGTTTTATCGCAAGCAAGTATTTGAGAAATTGGAAGTCGGAAACATCACCGAAGCTTTGGCATTTGCCACAAATTATGGGCTGATTTAATATCACCATCCTTTTTTGGCAACATTACCAATTTTCGGCATTATCTGACATTATTGCCAATTATTTGGGCCTTCGTTGTTATGAGGTTTAGAGCAAGAATGAGATACTAAAATGTTTAATCATATATTGCTCTTTCATGTGCATTTTTCAGGAGTTCTTCTTCTATTTCCTTTTCCCAGTAGCCGATATCATTTGTAAACCATTCTTTGGCTTCTAAATTGGTGAGCTTGGATACAAAATCTTTACAAATAGCAATCCTATTTTTGTAAAGAGGGATGCCAGTTCCTGCCCAACTATAGGAATGAAAACGACAGCTTAAAGCATCACGAACTTTATCGCACCAGTAATTATCTAATAGCCTCAACATTTCCGGACTTGCCTCCGACCCCGTTGAGTAGCTAAACATCATTGCCAAAGCATAAGCTCTGTCATTTGTTGTAGCTTTTTCTAACCATACAAACCACTCGTCGATAGGAATTAGCATATACATAGGCTCCTCCTCTCCTTTTTCTTGCGGATATCCTGTACTCATCAAGTCTATCCAAGAATGTCGTTCTCTCTCATCTTCAAGAAGTTCAAAAAGTCTAGGCTTCAGAAGCTCAGGATAACTCCTAAACACTTTCCTATATAACTGACCTAAATAATAATCACCTCTTAAATAATGGTCTTTTTTAAAACTCTTTTCTTGCAAATCCTGAATATGTAGAGCCATCTCTTCATCACGATGCTTAACTAAATAGTTATTCATACTTTGCAGATACAAATAGTCATCCATCTGAATTTCCTGCAAGTCAACCAGCATCAAGCATCTTCTAGCTATTGCCTGATAGTCTGCATCAAGTTCCATGTCTCCAAACAACAGATTATGGCAATGTGACAACACTAGCCCTGCTCCCTCTGCTCCATAATCACGCAAACGTCC
>JAEEGJ010017841.1_pt1 | contig 15957 bp, 17 predicted proteins | sample 8958761 | NCBI WGS metagenome assembly JAEEGJ01 (sample SAMN16246546, study PRJNA631951) | gut metagenome | biome: gut microbiome; feature: rumen; material: RS-attached | host: Bos | place: Iran: Karaj | collected 2018-10
CGAAGAGCTTTACAAACGGGAAGACCGCCGAAGTGCTTAAACAGGCCGTTCCCGGATGGGAGATCGAACAGGAAGCGCCGACGCCCGGGGAACTTGCCGCTATCTGGGATAAAAACGTCTGGATGAACACAGTCGCGCAAAACGGGGTAAAATACCGTGTCGACTCGCGGTACGTCATTGATGAAAAAAGCGGAATGAACGTGTTTGAAAAAGACGTTCTGGAATGCTACCGTGACGGGAAACTGCTCTGGAGCGCAGAGTTCAGGGATTTTTACGTAGTTGACCAGGCCAGGATCAAAGAAAATACCGTGGTATGGGGGAATGATATGACAAATAAGTCTTACGATCTTTCCTTCGGATGGATCGCCCTCGTCGACGGCACCGGTAATGTCATATGGCAGAAGCTCCTTGACCACGGCTTCCAAAGAGAATACGTGGCTTCGGTTCTGAATAACGGAGACGGCACGCTTGCCGTGATCACCAGAGGGGATATCAAGTATCTCGGTCTCAGCTGTTATGACTTGGACGGGAAGGAACTTGGTTTCCGCAAGACGGAGGTCGGCAATTTCGGGATCAGGAATGCCGCCAGGCTGGGAGACGGTTATATCGTTCAGCTCTGGAATCAGTACTCCGGCGATACCGCGCTCATTTACAAAATGGACCGCGAAGGTAATCTTACCGACAGTTTTTCGTACGAGGCGGATGACTGTGATTACTATATCACGGACATGGTCGAGTATGAAGGACAGGTCTACCTGTCTGCATATGCCGTACCAAAACAGAGGGACGAGGGCGGCAGGCACGAGATCGCCGATCTGCTTCACTATCTGTTCTCAAAAGGCAACGGTGCCTGGGATATCTCCAGCGAGGAACTGACTCCGATCGTCAGGGACAACTACACCGCCATGCTTCTCATGTGCGATCCGGAGGGCGGCGCTCCGAAGACCTTCTATTCAGTGAAAGGCTCGCTCGGCGGGGCGCTCGCCGTAAATGATGATGATATCCTGGAATGGAATGTCGAAAGCATCACGGCGACCTTCTACTCTCCGTTAACCAGCTCGTTTACGATCGGAGGCACCTGCACGGTGTTCCGCTATTCCTTCGATGCTTCGGGCAGTCTCATCGGGCAGACCGACACGGGCGAGACCGTGCGGTATGCAAGATGATCAACGGCGTATATCAATGAATAACGAAGGGGCTGTAAAAAAAGTCCTAAAAAACAGAAGCACTCAAGCTATGATCGTTAGATTGGCGCTTGAGTGCTTTTCTTTTAGGATTTGTCAACACAAATGGTGAAAAGTGCAGAATAAACTGTAGATCCGCGAAATAGTAGAACTACATTTTTTGTTTAAGATGTTCTTAATGAATCGCGCTGTATCCACGTGAGCAGGGATGTCAATTCCGGCAAGTTTATAGTACTGCCTGACCTTTTCCCGGGTGTTTCAACAGTAACCATTCCGTCACGGTTTCGGAAACACATAAGAGACTGTGTCGTCCCGATTATCTCAGAAGTTGAATAGCCACCCTCATTGACTGCCTTCCGAAACTCAAGGAGCACAATAGTGCTGATGATGTCGTTATCTTCTTTTTTTCGGGACTTTTTTTATAGCCCCTGTGCTTTGTGGCATTTTGCGAACAAAAGTGTAAACTTTCTATGCAGGTATGAAAAACATATCGACTCTGAAATAGATACGTGATATAATACCGATCGAATCCAAGCGATCAGGATTATTTGAATTGACAAGGAGCAAAAGAATGAGCAGAAATACAGATACCATCGCCTGCACCGGAGTATGCCCCTGTGTTTCTCCCTGCCCCATCGGCGAATCGCTGAGGGTGATCGGCGGGAAGTGGAAAATGCGGATCATCTGTACTCTCTACGTGGACGGAACACAGCGTTACAACGACCTCGTGCGTAAAACCTCCGGCGTGACGAACGCGATGCTTTCCTCCTCTCTCAAGGAGCTTGAGGCGGACGGCGTCGTAACGCGCCGGCAGTATGAAGAGATCCCGCCGAGAGTGGAGTACACACTTACGGATCGGGGACGCGAGCTGTGGCCGATCCTGCACCGTCTGGCCCACTGGGCGACGGGCGAGGAATACGACGGAGACGATCTGAATATCTAAGGAGGAAAGCATGAAAATCGAGATCAGATACTTCACGAAATCCAAAAAAGGCAACACGAAAAAGCTCGCGGACGCAGTGTCGGCGGCGCTGGGGATCGAGGCTCTGGACGTCTCGGCCGATCTGGCGGAAAATGTCGACAGACTGTTTCTCATCAACGCCATGTACGCCGCTAACATCGACAAGGAAGTGTCGCGTTTCCTTGAGCGCAACCGGGATAAGATCGGTGAGATCGTCAACATGAATACCTCCGCCTCCGGCGCGTCAACGTTGAAAACCGTCAAGAAGACCGCCGACGCCCTCGGCATCCCCGTGAGCGAAAAGGAGTTTCATTGCGCGGCGTCCTGGATATTCATAAACAAGGGGCTCCCGACCGATGAGGATCTCAAGCGTGCGGGCGAGTTTGCCGCGGGACTGAAGGAATAATATCGAAGGTCACGGGATGAACGAGCCGTTTGATATTCAGGACTATATGACAAATGGCGTGGAGCGCGTGGTGTCGGAGGCGTTGAAGGCTACTCTGAAGGACCCGCGCGAAAGCGCGTTTATGCTGAAATTCGCCGCAGCCAGCCGCGCGGCTTCAAAAAAGAGGAAGAGATCGGAACAAAACGGCGAGCATATCCCGCCTTTTCTGATCGCAAGTATCACAAGCAAGTGCAATCTGCACTGCGCCGGATGCTACTCTCGCTGTAACCACGCGACGACAGACAGCGAGCCGGTCTCTCAGCTCACGGGCGGGGAGTGGCTGCGCATTTTCGCCGAGGCGGACGAGCTCGGCATCAGCTTTATCCTGCTCGCCGGCGGCGAGCCGATGCTCCGCCGCGATATAATCGAAGCGGCGGCGAAGAAGCCGAACATTCTGTTTCCTATCTTCACAAACGGCACCTATATGGATGAGAAATACTTCGAGTTGTTCAACAAAAACCGCAATCTTTTGCCGGTCATGAGCATTGAGGGCGAACGTGAGATCACCGACGCCCGCCGGGGCGACGGCATCTATGACAGGCTGATCGCCAATATGGATGAACTTCACAAAAGAGGGCTAATCTTCGGCGCGTCCGTTACGGTGACAACGGAAAACTTCCGCGAGGTCACCTCTGACGGCTTTCTGCGTAAGCTTTCCGAACGCGGCTGCAAGACGGTGATCTTCGTGGAGTTCGTTCCTGTGACGGACGACAGCCGCGAACTGGCGCCGGGAGACGAAGAACGCGAATACCTCAGGCGCGAGATCGAAAGGCTCAGAAACGAACGTCCCGAAATGGTGTACATATCTTTTCCGGGTGACGAAAAGAGCTCGGGTGGGTGTGTCGCAGCCGGAAGGGGCTTCTTTCATATCAATTCCCACGGCGGCGCGGAGCCGTGTCCGTTCTCGCCGTATTCCGACGTGAACGTACGGAACACGTCGCTTCGCGAGGCGATGCGCTCGCCGCTTTTCACGGCGCTGCGCGACGGCAATATTCTGACAGGCGGCCACGAGGGCGGATGCGTGCTTTACGAAAAGCGTGAGCTTGTTCAAAAACTTCTCGCCGATTCCGAAAAACGGGCGTGAACACGGATGATTTGTGCGCCTGGAACGGCGCTGCGGTATAACACGCAGAAAAAACAAAAGATTTATGTGGAGCCAACTATAATTAAGTCAAGAGGAAAATGAAAAAAAGTCAAGATTATTCCTGGCTTTTGTTCTGGGAGCGGGAAGGCATAACAATAAAGCCATCAAAAGGTGGCTGAAAAAACAATGGCGGAAAAAACGATCAGGCAGTGCGTGCGACGTAGTTCTGACCGCTCTTCATAACCGAGTAGATTACCCGGATTACCTTTTTCTGAATGTGTCCGAGAATCACGTAATAGTGCTTGCCCTCGGCTGCCTTCTTGTCATAGTACTCCCGGAAAATCGGATCCCATTGCCAGATCACTCTGGACACCTGGAATAGAGCGTACCTGAGATATTTGGAACCTTTTTTCGAAGGGATGCAATGCTGAGACTTGTATTTTCCGGACTCATATACGGTGCAGTCGATGCCGCTGAAAGAAACAAGGCTGTCGGTCGAGTGAAACCGGAAGATATCTCCGATCTCTCCAGCGATCAGTCCGGCAGTTGTATAGCTGATGCCGGGAATGCTGAGAAGATTCGGACACAGATCATCGACATAATGCTTTATCTGAGCGTCGTAGTTGTCAACTCTCCGTTGGATATGTTCGAGTTCTTCAATGGCGTCCAGGAGTTCAAAAGCATAGCAGTCAGACTTCAGTCCCACCGTATGCCTTGCCGCCTCGATCAGCTGATCCGCAGTGCATTTGCATCTGCCATGGAGCAAAGATGCCACCTTGGCGGAATGGGCTCTGGCGAGTTTCTGAGTGGAACTGTAAGCCTTTAGAACGGACAGAGCAGACTCACCGTAAATATTGCTGAACAGCAGTTTGAACTCGGGAAAAATAAGCTGAATGAGGTTGTTTACAGCCAGTTTTGCCTTTCTGAGCTCCTCTACGATATAAAATCTCTTTCTGGATAGTGACTTTAGAGACTGAATGTGGTATAATGCAGGAGTATAGGGTGCGAAACTGCTCTCATTATCCACGAGATACTTACAAATGGTCTGTGCGTCAAGGTTATCGTTTTTCGGTGTATGAACCTTCGAAGCCTTGCGAGCCATATTGGTTAAAATCGGATTGATCATCATCGTCTCATAATTCTGCTCCAGCAGGAAAGCGATGATGTTAGTGTGGTAGATGCCGGTGGATTCAAGCCCTATACGCACTTTTGAATCACCCGTCGCTCCACAAAAGGTCTGAATGTCCTTGTGGAGCTTTTTGTATCCGGCTTCATTGTTGAGGATAGTGATCGCAGATGAACTGAAGGATTCACCTGTTTCCTTGCGAAGCATGAAATAATCATGCTTTTCTGATGCGACATCGATACCGACGATAATCATGACGGTCCTCCCTGAGAATAATCAAAGCCCCGGTGCTCCCTGCGTAACTTTTCCCATGTACCCTGGTTCCTTATAACCAGTCAGGAAGAATTGACTTCCCGCTGTAACCAACTAATAACCATAACCGGGAAAAGCCCGCAGCCAAAACCTCCGCAAACCAGTCAACCGAAGTCGCTGTAGAAAAATGAATGAAATGGACTACGGGACTTTTCAAAAGTTACCGGACGGGTTTATCGCCTTGGTTTTCCGAAGGGCGATAAGAACTGTCCGATCGGGGTATCCCCCTTCTTTAAAATCCGCGTCGGCGCTCAGGTCGCTCCCCAGCGTTGCCCTATCCTCCGCCGCGGCAAAAGCACCCAAATTATACCACGCCTATCAAATTTCGAAAAGGAGAAACGTATAATTGAATTCTCTTGCTGGGGGACTATTTAATTATACCAGGCTGAAAAAAATGATCAAGATCGCGGTTGACTGCTACGGAGGCGACAACAGCCCCGCGGCGCCGGTCGAGGGAGCTCTTGCGGCACTGGCCGCTCAGCGCGAGCTGTCCGTCGCCCTCACCGGAAACGAGGAAAGGATCAGGGAACTGCTTAAGAACAAGAGCTACGACAGCGGAAGGCTTGAGATCTATCACGCCCCCGACGTCATAGGCTGCGACGAGAAGCCCACCGACGCGATCCGTCTGAAGAAGGACAGCTCGCTCATGAGAGGCATCCGTCTGCTGAGGGAGGACATGGAGGTCGGAGGGCTTGTGAGCACGGGCTCCACCGGCGCACTGGTGGCCGCGGCCACTCTGAAGATCGGCAGACTGCGCAACGTCATAAGGCCGGCCTTCTGTCCCGTCCTGCCCACGATGAACGGCGGCCTGTGCGGCGTCTGCGACAGCGGAGCCAGCGTCGACGTCGGACCGGACTACCTCATGCAGTTCGCGATCATGGGCAGCCTTTACATGGAATATATGTTCGACGTCAGGAATCCCCGCGTGGCGCTGCTAAACATCGGCGTCGAGGAGGAAAAGGGCGACGATCTGCGCAAGCGCGCCTACGCGCTGCTGCGCCGAGCCAGGGGGATCAACGTCATAGGCAATATCGAGGCCAGGGACGTCCTGGCCGGCGCGGCCGATCTCGTGGTCTGCGACGGCTTCTCGGGGAACGTCCTGCTGAAGGCCACCGAGGGAGCCTGCCTCGAGATGCTGAAGAAGCTCAAGACCGACATCTCTTCGAATTTCATCTACAAGATAGGCGCCGCGTTCATGAGCGGGATGTTCAAGAAGGAAAAGGAGTTCATGAACTACCAGAACTACGGCGGGAGCGTCATGCTGGGCCTGTCCAAGGTCATCGTCAAGGGGCACGGCAGCAGCGAGGCCACGGCCGTGGCAAAGTGCATAGACCAGGCTTACCGCATGCGTTCCGTCGGTCTGGCGGGCCGCATCGAGGACGTTCTCAAGAACAACGAATCGATACTTTCGGAGGGCAGATGAATGTACGAAAAGCTTAAAACGCTCCTTGCCGAGCAGCTGAGGATAGACGAATCGAAGATAAGCCGCGATTCGCTCATAAAGGAGGATCTGGGGGCGGACTCGCTGGACGTTCTTCAGCTCCTTATGACCCTCGAGGACGACTACGGGATCAAGATCCCCGACGAGAAGCTGGCCAACTTCCGCACGGTCGCGGACATAGCCGACTTTCTGGACGCGCTGGAGAAATGAAGTTGCCCGCTATGCGGGCAAATGAAGTGCCGCTGCGCGGCAATGAAGGGATGAAGTTGCGCGCTGCGCGCGCAAATGAAGTGCCGCTGCGCGGCAATGAAGGAATGAAGTTGCGCGCCGCGCGCGCAAATGAAGTGCCGCTGCGCGGCAATGAAGGAATGAAGTTGCCGCCCTTCGGGGCGGCAATTTCTATTTTTTGCCGTCCTTGAAACCATTATTCAAATGTTGGTGTAAAATAATTGTGGGAGAAAAAAAGAGGTTTCCCCACCCCCGCGGGGGTGGGGAAAACCGGCAAAAAAAGATACGGGGATACTTCCAATCGTGCTATAATGTAATCACCACAAAAACACGAAGCGAGAAAGGAAGATCCCCATGACAAACATTATAGCACAAATCGCAGAGAAAGTTGTAGACGAAATATTAAAAATTCTTGCGGAGAAAGGAATTTCGAACATTGAGAAAGCCGCGGAAGAGTTGCTGAGTGTTCTCAAAGACGGGACACTGAACATATTATCTGCCGCGATCGAGGAACTCGACGAAACGATATGGCACGCCAAGGGAGAGCGGCGCGATGACGGCCTTACAGTGAAAGCCAGAAAAGTCGAGCGAACTTATCTGACCGGGCTCGGAGAACTGAAGTACCGGAGGACTTATTACCAGTGCAAAGACGGAGAGATGCTGTATCTGGTGGATCACCTCATCGGTGTGGAAGGATATGCCAGGGTATCGAAAGAACTCTGCGCAAAACTGGTGGAAAACGCCGCCTGCATGTCTATGCAGAAAGCGGCGAAGGCGGAAAATGTGCCTGTCAGCCGTCAGACAGTCAACAACAAAGTGCTGGCGATGAAAGAAGCGGCGGCAACGGCAGAAAGAATAGAGGAGACGCCGCCGGAGCTGCATCTGTTTGCCGACGAGGATCATGTTCATCTAAGGCCAAAGGGCGTGGCGTATGTACCTCTGGTGACTGTAACCGAAGGGATAGACACCACGAATCCGAAGAGGCACAGCACGGTCCGGCCACTCCATTTCCAGGGCTGCGGAGTCGTAAACAGCAGGTTTGCGGAGGATGTCGTTTCGGCCATATATGAACGCTACGATATGGATAAAGTCCGTACCGTGTACATTCATGGTGACGGAGGAAACTGGATCAGGAAGATCGGGGATCTTCTTCCCAATCCGGTTTACGTTATGGACGGATTCCATTTGGAGAAGTACTACAAAAAGTTCTGCCGGCTGAACGGTGCGCAGCCTTATGCAGGTGTTTTGCGCCATGCCATCCTTATGAACGATTTCGATTCATTCGCAAAATACTGTATTGCGATCCGTAATAAACAGGATGAAGCCGGAGAAAAGAAGATGGCCGAACTGGTCACCTATTTTCAGAACAACTGGGAATCGATCGTGGAACGTGCGAGCGGACATCACTGCGGCAGCTGCACAGAGCCCCTTATCAGCCACGTCCTCTCTGAACGAATGAGCCGCACCCCCCTTGCCTGGAGCCGGGAAGGCCTTGCGAAGATGGCGATGCTTCGCGTCTACACACAAAACGGGGGTACTGTCACAGCGGATCATATTCGTGTTTCCAGAAGCAAAGAAGAACGCAGGAAAGACTACAGGTCTCTGAAGAACGGCTTTTCCGTGTACAATAAGTATGCCGAAAAACAGGCCCAGACTATTTTTAATACCCCGCACGACTGGAGCATCTTCGAACGCGAGCACATTCTGCCCGGCCTGACTGATGGGAGATCCGTTGGTACCACCACCATTCTCAACGCCTATTCCCACTTATGTTCAGAACTCGTCTCTTAATTCTCCCACAACAACTTGACACGATCGTAATCGCAACACCTGCTTGACAAAACGTCCTCTTTTTGCATATAATAAATGTGAGAAGAATAAACTAAACAGAGGAGGACTGTTATGAGGAAACTGCTGTCTGCTGTACTTGCCTGTCTGACGATTCTGTCTCTGGTATCGTGCAGCTCTATAAAACCAGATGACCGGAATCCGGTGGATTCTAAGAATCCCGGCAAGGGTCAGTATCCGCGAGTAACATACTACGACAACAAAGACGGTTACAAATACGCCGCAAATCTGCAGAATGCTCATCTGGTCTATAACTACGGCGAGGACCGCAATGACGGAAACGGCGTTGTGTCCTATCCGTTCGAATTCCTGAACTGCGAGGATAATCACTATCACCGCAGATACACCGTTGTCGGATACGATGAGGCGCGCAAAGGTGATCTTAACGAGGCTGACGATCACATTGCCATAGTTTACGACAGCGGCAAGTATGTGCTGTATGACTTTTACAGAAAACTCATTGTCGATGATTTCCCGTTTGCCGAAGTCTACGAAGACAAAACGTTCCTTCCTGAAAACCTTGGATCGAAGACCTTCCCGATCCTCAAAGAGACAAAGGATTTCGAAAAAGGAACCAAGTCAACGACAAGCATCGATACCTACTGCGAGAGATTTGAGATCACCGTAAACTCTTCTCTCTGCCCGAACGCCAAGGGATACGAGCTGAAAACGAGGATCGTCACTCACGGCAAGGCCGATCACGAATCCCAGTACGACAATTTCAGATTCTATTACGACCCGGACACCGAGATCGGGCTTTACTGCGAGTTCTATCTGACAGAAGATCCCAAAATAAAGATAGACGACAGTACAGAAGAAGCTTATTACGTTTATTCCAGTGAACTTATGAGCAGGGTGGAAGTAACCGCCTATGAGATCGGAAATGTGTCTGCCGCAGACGTTAAAGCAAAAGTCAGCGAGATCATGAAAGGGCATGAATCCGAATACAAGCACATCAGTTACAGCGAATACGGCGATATCTTCGCATAATTATTTTTGAGCCCTGCAGAAAAAAATTGTTTCAGTAAAACTTACAGGCCTGTTGATACTCCCTTGCCGAAGCCGATTCATTAAAGACAGGATTGCGTGTCCTGCGCGCAGGCAAGACAAACAAAGAAACAGCCTCACCGGTTGCCAGGTGAGGCTGTTTGTCAGTATGATTAACTTTGAACCAGCTGGATATCATCCTAAAACCCAAACATGGGATTCATTGAATCATGGGGTAAAAAATGATATACTATTATAAGGTTAAGATCCCGACAAATCGGAATATGGAGAGTACAAGCCGTGGCAAAAGAATCTAAGAAAAAGAGGAAAAATAATCAGATCAGACTTCCTGCGGAATACACAGAAGGTACGCTTCATTTCAAAGCAGGGCCGGGTTGGAAGGCCTGCCATGACAGCGAAAGAGAGTTATATACCGCCGAAACGTTTCTTGCGGGATACTACGATCTCTATGAGATAAACGAAGAGATATTCGGAAAACTGAAGACGAAAGGCATGGAGCGAAGAGAAGCCCATGAGCTGATCAACAACGGCAGACATCTTTATAAAAGCGTCAGCGACCGGAACAGTTCATACGATATCGCGCTTGATGAGAATTACGCCTCGTTTTGCCCGTGGGCGGAGGTACAGAGAACCGGCGAGCTGTGGGATAAGGAGCTGACCGATCTGGCGGTGGCCGTCTTTGATTCCGAAAAACAGAACCGAAAGAAACGGCCGGAAGAACTGAACAACCACTAATGAAAGATTCCGACAAACCGGGATTTGTGAGGACAGTTATGAACGTTGTATTATGTGGTGATGCAGCCTGGCTTCTTTCAGAAGAGGCATTCTTGATCTATGCTTCTTGCATGTACCGCCCGACATATGAGGATTTCAAGATGCAGATGGAAGACTTGTTAAACGACCCGTCTGTGAGGATATTTGTATGCGAAAATCAGGGTGAAAAAGCCGGGATGATGGTTCTGAAATACTCAAATGCTGTTGCGGAAATCATCGGAATTGCTGTGCCTGAAAAACTACACCGTCGTGGAATTGGGAGGAATATGATCCAATTTGTACTGAAATCGGAGAGCTTGGAAAAGCTTGAAGCACAGACGGACGACGATTCAGTCGGATTCTACCGTAAGTGTGGGTTTGCTTTGGAAAAAATTGTAGTTGATTATCCTGATGGATCGGTTGTCCGATACAACTGCGTTCTATGCAAATAGACAAATTGAGATATCGACAAATCGGGATTTACCGGTCCATAAGACTATTGGGAGGAGTCATGGTTTATTACAGGAATAACGAACTGATGATACGCAATATGGAGGAAGCAGACGCTTTGATCTTTACCAACGAAGAAATCGCGCAGGGATGGCACGCTGACATATCCAAATATCTCAAAAGACTCAAGGATCAGTCTGACGGAAAATGCGTTTCATTAACGGCGGTATACAAAGGACTCCCCGCCGGATATGTGAATGTCTACTATACAGGTCTCGGCGGTCCGTTCAGCGGAAAAGGACTACCTGAAATCGTTGATTTTGGAGTATTAGAAAAATATCGGAGGAAAGGGATCGGCAGTAAACTGATGGATATCGCCGAAGACATCGCCGGGCAATATGCCGACACGGTATGGCTTGGCGTCGGACTTCACAGTGGATATGGAAGCGCTCAACGAATGTATGTCAAACGGGGCTATATCCCGGACGGGACCGGTGTCTGGTATCAAAATAAACCTTGTGAACAATACGAAACGTCCATTGCAAACGATGATGAGCTTGTTATATTTCTTTCCAAGAGATTAGAGCAGCAAGACAAAAATTAATCGCGCAAATCCCGGTTTTGCGAGAAAACAGATGGTAGCAGTGATATCGACAAACCGGGAGTTGTAGAGGTGAATGAAATGAAAGACGGAAAAGTTCCAAATCCAAACAACATACACCCAATAGCCGGGTACGATAAAGAAATATACGTCAAACCGACTGTCAAGAATCCGAATATCATCGTCGGCGATTTTACCTATATCGCCGATGTGGAGTTTGAAAGCCACGTTACGCATCATTACGATTTTATCGGCGACAGGCTGATCATCGGCAAATTTTGTCAGATCGCCGCCGGCGTGGAGTTCGTTATGAACGGCGCCAATCACATGATGAACGCGGTCACGACCTTTCCGTTTAATATGTTGGAGGGCTGGGACATGGAGCCGCCTGCATTGTCCGATCTGCCACTCAAGGGTGATACGGTCATCGGTAACGATGTGTGGATCGGGCAGAACGCCGTGATCCTCCCCGGTGTTCATATCGGCGACGGCGCGATCATCGGAGCAAACAGCGTCGTTGGCAGCGACGTCGATCCATATACGGTCGTTGTCGGGAATCCGGCAAGACCTCTGAGAAAGCGCTTCGACGATGAACTGATCGGTCTGCTGCTGAAATTCAGATGGTGGGACAAAGAGATCGACGAGATCGACGCTCTTATCCCGATCCTGACCTGCGGCGATCTGGAATATGTCAGAAATGAACTCAAAAAAAGAATATGATACGGATTCAGCCGCGAATGCGTCTGTAACCCGATGGAATAAACAGCCCGGTAAATTCGGATTTGTGAGGAACAGATATGAAAACAATATATCTGATCGGCGGTACAATGGGCGTCGGTAAAACGACGGTGAGTCAGCAACTGAAAAAGAAGTTGCCGAACAGTGTTTTTCTTGACGGCGATTGGTGTTGGGATGCCGATCCGTTTCAGGTAACAGAAGAAACAAAAGCCATGGTCATGCGCAACATCTGCTTCCTGCTGAATAGTTTTCTCCACTGTACGGCCTATGAAAATATTATTTTCTGCTGGGTGATGCATGAACAATCCATTATTGACGAAATAATCGATAGACTGGACACAGGAGATGCGAGAGTCATAAAGATTTCGCTTATGATCGATGAAACCAATTTGCGCAAAAGACTCTCTGCTGACATCGCCAGGGGGATCCGCAGTAACGATGTAATCGACAGAAGCGTTGCAAGGATCGACATGTATCAAACGCTTGACACCATAAAAGTGGATACAGTCAATAAGAACGTTTATGAAATCGTGAGCGAAATACTGACGCTTTGATATCAATTCCAGTTTATCGTTATATCGCAAAATCGGTTTTTGTGAGGATGTGATGCAATGATTATCAGAAGAATCGAGCCTGAAGATGCAGGAAATGTATCAGCTTTGATTGTTAGGACGCTCAGAGAAGTCAACACCAAAGATTATTCGAGGGAATATATCGAAAATGATGTTCAAAAATTACAGCCGAAAGACATCTTGGAGCGCGCAAAATGGACTCATTTTTATGTAGTATGCGATGAGGATAAAATTGTGGGCTGCGGTGCAATAGGACCGTACTGGGGTAAAGTTGACGAAAGTAGTTTATTCACTATCTTCGTTTTACCAGAGTATCACGGGCAAGGAATCGGAAGAAAGATCATAGATACTTTGGAAAAAGACGAATATTTCCTTCGTGCGAACAGAATTGAAATACCTGCCTCGATCACTGCAACTCCCTTTTATATAAAAATGGGATACACATATAAAAACGGAATTAGTGTACCAGATGAAGAAGGTCTTATACGCTTAGAAAAGCATAGATAAAGACAAATTCCCGTTTGTCGGGATATTGCCAAATCGGTATTTGACAGGATGGTTAAGCTTCCAGGGAGGAGATTTTGTGCGAAAATTGACAAAACCCGGTCGTCTGGAAAAAGATGACTTAATAGCAACGGTCAGTCCGTGCAATGGGTGGGCGGGAGACCCGGATATAAAATGGAAATATGAACTGGGAGTATCGCGACTGCAAGACATTGACCTTCGTGTTGTGGCGGCGCCGAATTCAATGAGAGGCTCCGAGTATCTTGCTAAGAATCCAAAAGCCCGAGCCGAAGATATCATGTGGGCTTTCGAAAACAAAGAAGTGCGTGCAATCATCGCCAATGTTGGCGGCAATGACAGTATAAAGATCATCCCTTACATAAAACCAAAGTTGATCGCGGACAATCCTAAGATTGTTATCGGCTATTCCGATGTAATGAATCTTCATTTGCTGTGTTATCATAGCGGCCTGTCCAGCTTTTACGGGGACAATCTTCTCACAACGATAGCCGATCAGACAGGATGGCACGAGTATAGCAAAAAGAGCTTTGTAAAAACATTGTTCGATCCTTCGCCAATCGGCATGATCGAACCGTCGAACGACTGGACATTTGAGTCTTCTGATCATATTGCTGTAAGCAAAATGAGGCATTATTATCCCAACGACGGGTATAAGATTATTCAAGGGAGTGGCCGTACGTCAGGCAGATTAATCGGCGGGCATACCGGAATTATCGAACTGGAAGGGACGCCGATTGAACTGAAGGCTGAAGACTATGACGGGGCAATCCTCTTTGTTGAGGATATTCCCGAGTTTTTTAATGAAGAAGGTGTCAGAGTCTACTTTGAGTATTTGGGGCAAAAAGGAATTTTACAGAGAATAAACGGCGTTATCATCGGAAAAAACAATGAGAATGCAGACTTTTCTCAACAAGCCAGAATCATTCGACAGATCGTGACCGACAAGTATTCATGTGCAATTCCGATTATTTACGGATTGAATTTTGGGCATTCCTCGCCGATCTGTGTCCTGCCTTATGGAGCACTGGCAGAGCTGGATTGTGAGAAAAAAACGTTTTCGATTATGGAAAGCGGCGTAATCTGACGCATAATTCATTTGAGCAATACAAATATCGGTTTCGCGAGATAACGTACACAAGTGTCGCCCGAAAGCGGCACTTTTAATTTGCCCGATTGGAGGTGAACCGACTTGATCTGCATATATCCGCCCGACTGTACGGACTTCAGCACCAATGGCGCGGGCACTCTCACGCCGTCCTCGTGCACTGTGACCGAGACCCTGAACGGCGAGTATGAGGTCACGCTGGAGCATCCCATCGACGAAGCGGGCAAGTGGACCCGGCTCGGTGTTGGCCGCATACTGCGGGTGCCCGTGCCTGAAGCCATGACGCCCTACGTGAAGCTCCCGGATAACCGCATAAAACTGGATAAGACTTCCCGGGGCGTGTGGCGCATAACACAGACCGCACAGGTAAGGATACAGGCCGGGTTCAATTACAAGATAATAGGCACATATTACTCCGGACACCGCTGCGCCGTGCTGGGTTCCGTTTACGTAGTGACCATCACTACTACTGCTACCGGAGAAAGCTACTCATATTCCACATCCACTTATCCCTCCGGCTCCCCTGCCCAGGGCACAACACGCTCCGTATCCACCTGGTACAAGGTCGCCACGCATGACGGCGTGACAGGGTATATCCCCGCCTGGTGCGCCAGCAACGAGTACCACTCCACGGAGATAAGGACCATAGTGGGCGAAGTGGTGGAGAGCCGGCAGTTACGTGAACAGCCGTTCCGTATATACAGGGTAGTGCCCGAACTCAACAAGGTCACCGTATACGCCCGCCATATCTTTTATGACCTGCTGGACAACTTCATAACGTCATACAAGCCCGGAGCGAACGACCGCGCCGCTGAAGCGCTGGACGGCATAGGCGCCGCGTGCCGCACAGAGACTGAGTTCTCCTTCCATTCCGACATAACGACCCAGTCTGATGACTTCTCCGTTACGCATAAGAACCCCATTGACGCCATACTCGGCGACGAGGGGTTCATATCCGTATACGGTGGCGAGCTTACAAGGGACTGGTACGACGTGTATGTAGTGGAGCGTGTCGGCGATGATACGGATATTGAGATACGGGAAGGGAAGAACCTTAAGAGCGTATCATATGACGTGGATACCACCAATGTGGTCACACGTATAATGCCTACAGGCGAGACTTCCAAGGGCAAGACGCTGTACCTGCCAGAGGTGTATGTGGACAGTCCACATATAAACGACTACCCGCATCCCAAGTGGATAGAATTAAAGGTATCCGAGGCTAAGGAGAGCGATAAGCTCAATAAGAACAAGTGCTATACAAAGATGCGGCAGGCGGCGCAGGCGGAGTACAGTAAGGGCTGCGACCAGCCCGCTGTGACGCTGAACGTGGACTTTATCAACCTGTACGATACCGAGGAGTATAAGAACTATGGGTTCCTGCAGAACATATTCCTGGGGGACAGCGTAAGGGTCATAAGCAAACGCCTTGGATTGTCCGTGTCCATGCGTATGACCCAGTATACTTATGACTGCCTTAAGAAGCAGTATACCGCTATGACGCTGGGTACAGTAGCTGATACCTTAGCGGACAATACCATAACCGCGAGGCAACTGCCTACCGGGATAATCTCCA
>JAEEGJ010017842.1_pt1 | contig 15956 bp, 14 predicted proteins | sample 8958761 | NCBI WGS metagenome assembly JAEEGJ01 (sample SAMN16246546, study PRJNA631951) | gut metagenome | biome: gut microbiome; feature: rumen; material: RS-attached | host: Bos | place: Iran: Karaj | collected 2018-10
CGACAAAAAGCTGGCTTTTTGTCATGACCGAGCCGCGTGAACACGCGCTTGAACAAAGTGAAAGCGCCGTGGGAGTAGCGCGGAGCCGAGTGTCGCAAAAATGAGCTTGCTCATTTTTATAACCGAGGCGAACAAGCAGACGCTGAAGCCGTAGGCGTAAGCGTCAGTAAGGCGAGATTCGCGACAAATTTAAATCCGAATGAGACAAACTCATTCGGATTTTTTCAATTTAAAACAAATTTCATCTACGAGAACTTGATTCTCGGATCGACTAGCGTATAAAGTATATCGCTAAAGAGACGGCCCACCATCGCCATAAGGCTACTGAGGAAGATAATTCCCATCACCACGTTGTAATCGCGGTTGACCATCGAATTGTAATACAAGAGCCCCATGCCATCGATATCAAAGACCTTCTCGATGAGGAGCGCACCCGCAAACATGAGTGTGCAAATTTCAGAAAGGCGGGTTGCAATTGGGATGAGCGCATTGCGGAGAGCATGACGCACAAGAGCCTGTTTGAAGCTCAAGCCCTTAGCCAATGCAGTTCGCATGTAATCGCGACCTAGTTCCTCGAGCGCAGAATTCTTCATGAGGAACGTGAGGAACGCAAATTCGCTAATCATGTAACAGAAAATCGGGAGCGCCAAATGTTGCGCCAAATCAAACACTTTCCCGAAGAACGTGAAATCCTCAAAGTCATCGCTTGTAAGCCCACCGAGCGGGAAAATGTCCAAATACGAACCACCCGCCAAAAAGATGATGAGCAAAATGCCAAGCGCATAACCCGGCATCACGTAACCCGAGAAAATAAGACCGCTCGTAAAAGAATCAAGCTTGCTTCCGTGATGCACCGCCTTCCAGAGCCCAAGCGGAATACAGATAAGGTAGCTCAAGAAGAACGACGTCACACCAAAGAACAATGAAATCGGGAATCGGCTTACAATCACGTCCCAGACCGGGAGCCCGTACGTGTAACTTTCCCCAAGATTCAAATGCAAAACGTTCCAAAGCCACGTGAGATAACGTTTCCACGCAGGCTGGTCAAAGCCAAAATACGCCTGGATTTGCGCAATCTGGTCCGGCGAGAGCGCCTTGGAAGCATCTACGCCACCCTTCATCGAAGCCGCCTGCTGCGCACGAGAAATCAGCTCTTCCACAGGGCCACCCGGCAAGAGCTGAATCAAGATAAAGCACACCAACGAAATCCCGATTAATGTCGGGATCATTAGCAACAAACGACGAAGGATGTACGAACGCATTTATCTCATTTTTCCAGAACGCAAGACGTCCATCATGTTGAACGGCTTTGCGGTACCGGCGGCAATCTGGTCAGCGAGGAAGTTCACGGCATCGACTGTGCCTTCGGCGTAAATCTTGCGGCCGCAAACATTGTGCTGGAATTCAAAGTGAACCGTACCGTCTGCGCTATCAAGACTGTAGGTGTGGAATGCGTGACCGCCGAGGTATTCTTCGGGCACATGCATGCGTTCCATCTGTTCCTTTTCGTTACGAACCTTTTCGATATCGTCCGGTGTGTAGTCAAAGCCCATCTTCTGGAAGGTGCCCACGACAGCACGAGCCGTACCGCTTGTATCAGCCTTGGTCTTCTGGTGGCTTTCGACAACAGAGAGCTTGTAGCCTTCGAATGCCGTCGGGAATTCGTTAGCCAAAAATTCAATCATGGTCTGGAAAGCGACAATCTGCTTAGCCATGTTCGGAGCGATGACGCTCGGATGGTTGGCTTCGGCAACGAGCTTTGTGAGTGCTTCGCGGTCGCCACCGGTCGTGCCCATCACGAACGGGATCTTGTGCTTCACGTAGAAAGCGGCGTTGTCGTTCACTGCCGTCGGATGCGTGTAGTCAATGCAAATCATGTTCGGATACTTGGCAAGCACTTCGCCAATGCGGGCTTCGCGGTTGGAAGGCTTCAAGAGCTGAATCGTCTTGCCAGCAACTTCGGCTTCGTTTTCGACAATAATTTCACCCGTCAAAGAATACGGGACAAGTTCCAAACCGCGAGCAACACACGTTTCGGCCACGATGCGGCCCATGTTACCCGGAATACCATTAACCATCACTTGAACGGACATAAAATCTCCTATTGTTTTTCCGTTTGACAAGATAGAAAAAAAGGGCGGGCTTTAGACCCGTCCTGTAAATTCAAGCCGAAAAGATTCGCTTATCTGCCACGAGAGTCAATCTTATACTTTGCAGTATTCTTGGCACCGTGCTTCTTCAATTCCTTGATAAGGCGAGTGAAACCTTCGTTTGTTGCCCAGTCGAGCACAGAGTAGCCCTGAGCGCACTTGGCGTTCACATCGACACCCTTGCTGATGAGGAACTTCATCGCATCATAGTTGCCAGACTTGACGGTCCAATGGATCGGCAAATAGCCATCCGGGCTGCGGTTTTCGAGCGGAGCGCCAGCGTTAGCAAGCACTTCGAGCATGTCTGCCTTACCCGTCTTAGCGGCGATAAGCACTGCGGTAGCAAGGTTCTGCGGTTCAACGCCTTCCTTCTTGAGCTGTTCCAAGAGGCGGACGACCACTTCCTTGTTACCCATATTGACAGCGTTATCGATAACCGGTTCACCATTGCCGTTGTTGACATTGGCCTTAGCACCATGATCGAACAAGTAGTTAAGCACCATCAAGTTGCCCTTGTTGGCTGCGATGGCGACCGCGTTATTGCCGTTATCTGCCGGCTGGTCAATTTCGAAAGAAGCCTGGAGGAACAAAGTCATCTTGGCGGTATCGCTATTAACCGCGTAAGAGACGAACTGGTTCGGCGTAAAGCCAATCTGCTTCTTCGTCAAATATCTGCGAACAGACTGCGGATCATTCGGGTCCATGGTTTCTTCACAACCGGTCAAAGAAAAAATAAGACCAGCAGCACAGAGAGCCAAGATTTTCTTCTTCATATTTTACTCCAGTGAATTTTTTGAATTTTTCAAGTTAAAACTACACTATTTTTTTCAATTTATTACAAAAAAAACACGAATTTACACATTTTTTTATCAAAAAGCCGCCTTTATACGCATTTTTATTTTTTCGGTTTCTTTGTTGTCTTGATTTTTAGCTTTTCGTTAATCTTAATCTTCGTGTCTTTTAAGCCATTCCACTTCACAATATCTTCAATCGTCACGCCGTACTGGCGGGAAATATCCCAAAGGCCCTCGCCCTTCTTGACCACGTGCGTGATTTCTTCGACCTTAGGTGCACTCGGTGCCGGAGCGGCAGAGCCCGGAATCTTGAGCTTTTGGCCGACCTTGATGTTCGAAGAATTGCCCATATCGTTCATTTCGCGGATAGCAGCAACCGTCGTGGAATACTTCTTGGCAATCGCAAAGAGATTGTCCCCGGCCTCGACCGTATAAATGATGGTCGTACTCACAGGAGCCTTCTTTGAGGACTTTGCGGACTCCGCAGGCTTTTCTGCGGACTTTTTGGATGACTTGCTAGACTTCTTGGAATCCGTTTCAACTGCCTTGGCAACTTCCACAGGAACGTCTTCTTCGACGGCCTTGGACATCTTGCGCGGCGGACGGACGTAAGCCGGAATCGCAAGAGAATCGCCAATCGTAAGGCGCTTGGTAAAACCGCTATTAGCCTGCAACAAGAGGAACACCGGAACTTTGTACTTCTTTGCAATTTCAGCGTAGGTATCCCCCGCCTTGACTACATACTTTTCGCCCTTCTTGAGTGCAACGCGCTGCTGCACAAAGCTAGTCGGCTTCAAATCAGGTTTAGAGACGAAAATGGTATCGCCCTTTTTCACGTTATACCCGGCCTCGATATTGTTCCAGACGCGAAGCGATTCCTGCGAAATACCAAAACGGCGGGATATCGAGGCAAGATTGTCGCCAAGTTGGACAACATATGTACGGACCTTAGTCGGCTTTTTACCCGTAGACCTGCGCGGAGCGACCTTTATCGGGATCAAAAGCGTACGACCCGGCTTGAGCTTGGTCTTCTTCAAGTCATTCGCTCGCTGGATTTCTGCCACGCGGACACCATACTGTTGCGCAATCACACCTATCGATTCGCCCTTGCGGACCTTATGTTCCTTCCAGCTCGAAAAGCCGTTCTTTTCCATACGGTCGTAGTTCTGCACAAACGCAGCACGAGTCCCGTACGGCAAGCGGAGCAAATACGCATCGCGGTTCGGAGGAGTGCACCACATGGTAAGTTCCATGTTCAAAGTGCGCAACGTATCTTCGGGAACCTTCAAGAACTTTGCAATTTCATCGAGCGAGAACGAATCGTAAACGGTAACCGTATCGTACGCCGGCAACTGGCGCTTTGTAATCGACACATCATAATGGTTCGGATAATGGCCAATCACCATCGCCGCCAAGATTCGCGGCACATAGTGCATTGTCTCTTGCGGGAGCTGCAAATCCCAGTACGTTACAGGGCGGTTGCCCCACGTAGAATCGGCCTTCTTTTCACGAATCAGTCGGCGGATTCGGCCTTCACCGCAGTTGTAAGCAGCCATTGACAAGAGCCAATCGCCAAATTCAGCATACAAAGTCGAGAGATAGCTCAAGGCAGCTTCTGTCGCCATTTCTGGATTGCGACGCATATCGACCCAGAAATCGACTTCCAGGCCATAGCGGATACCCGTTTCCGGGATAAACTGCCACATACCCGCCGCCTTTGCACGGCTATAAGCCTTCACATTAAAGCCAGATTCCACCAAGGCAAGGTAAATAAGGTCGCGCGGCATGCGCTTTTGGGCAAGCTTTGTATAAATCAATGAATCATACGCCGTCTTGCGAGTAAGCGAGCGCGTGATAAAGCCACGTGCTGTCGTCGTCATGTAGTAGATTTCTTGCATGACGCGTTCGTTAAAGCGGATCGGGAGCGAAAAACGCCCGGCATCAACCGTGTCGAGGAAATTTTCGATAACGCGCATCGAAGCGCTATCGGCCGCATTTTCGTCGTAAGCGTCAACGCCATCGATCGAAAGGCTATCCGTCGAAGTCGAATCGCTACCATCCTGCTCCGAGAGGTTCGGGTAGACATCTTCGAGCGCCTGGACAATGCGCACAGGCATCTGCATTTTATAGATGGAATCTTCGGAACGAGAGAGTCCACTCTTTGTAGAGTCGTATTTTTCCGTCACCAAGAGGCGCAGAGATTCTTCAAGGTAATGCTTGGAAACAGCCCACTGTTTGTTATCCATTGCCTGGAGACCATACTGATAATAGACCCAAGAGGGCCTCGTGGAATCCCCAACAATTTCCTTCCCCGGGTTTGGACTAGGTACATCAATAGAGACCTTCTCCGCCTGGATAGGTTTCCCCTGAGACGACGCGGCAAGTTTCGCCTGCTTAGGAGCGCAGGCGGACAGCATCAAGATAACAAGAGCAAAGCCGAGTCGAAGTAATTTATCCGACCATATCACTGGTCGAAATCCATATCCTCGCCGTAGTCAGACCAAATGGGGTTACGGCCAAAGGACGGCTTGTCAAAATCGACTTCTTCGTCAACTTCTTCTTCTTGCGGTTCTTCTTCTTCCTTGATCAGATCGTCTTCTTCACCCAGGTAGGTTGGATCCGGGGTATCATCGAACGCATCACTCTTAGGACGACGACCACAATAGTAAGCCTTATTCATTTAAGCTATCCTCCAGTTTACTGCATCAATCGGTTCATACCGTATAGAATAACACCGCACATCGCAAGAGCGGCAACAATTTGCAGGATTATGATAACCCTGTTAACCTTGTACGCGGTTTGCGACTTTCGATGCCATGACGGCAATTTGTTTGCGGAGTTCTTGTTTCTCACTTCGGAAGTGAAATATATACATAAATTTTAAAATGCAAACAGTTAAACCGAAAAAATGTCTAAATTCTTTAAGAAAAATGAAACGATTTCTGTTTACTCTTCTTATCAGCGCCGTTTTTGTGTTTGCGCAGTCTGGTTTTTCGTTCACTAGCAGCGGAATCCATGTTCCCGGAGCACGAACGCTCAGCCCGGGTGACTTGTTTATTTTAGGCGGTTTCGAAATGGCAAGCAGCAACAAGCCTGCAAGCCTTGAAGGTTACCTCGTCGACGAGAACGGCAACCAAAGAAAGCTAACGCCCTCCCCATCGAACACAGTTCTTGGATTTATCGGATACGGGATTCTCGACTTTCTCGACGTGGGCCTCAACATCAACGTGCACTACGACGGCGATGCCGGTGGAACTAGGCTCAAAGGACTTGGCTTTGGCGACCTCGGACTAATGGTCAAGGCTCAACTCCCCAACCAGTCCTTAAGGGACCTGTTCAATTTTGCGGCAGGACTTGAAGTGTTCATCCCGAGCGGAACAAACGAAAAAGGCCTACGCCCGAGACACCTGTGGTACATCCATAAGGGCGGGTACACGAACGCTTATTCGGCAGCAGACTTCGCCATTGCAGGAACACTGTACATGACGATAAACATCCACAGGAACCTCAGCTGGAACAACTACGCAGGCGTCCTTAGGACGATTGAAAATGGCGAAAACATCTTTATTTGGGGAACGGGTCTTAACATATTCCCTTACGAATGGGTATCGCTCGTTCTCGAAACTTCCGGAGAAACCTGGATACGCGCCAAGGATATTTTTCCGGGATTCCTGAACGACCAACTGAGATTCTCGCCGGGGTTAAAAGTACGACTCCCAAAATTTACGACGCTATCGATTAACGCTGACCTCGGCATGGACCTCTTCAGAAAGCGCAAACTGCGCCATGGCCACGCCATTACCACAAAGAACAAAGGTCATGAATATTCGTACACCGTCCCCGGAAGCTCCCCCATTACGGCCTCCATCAAGCTTAGCCGAACGTTCGACCTCAGTGGAAGGATTGAAGACTTTAAAAAGAAGATGGACGCGTGCCCCAAGTCCGGCCTCACCTTCAAAGAAAACAAGTACCGTTGTGCGCCTGACGACGACAACGACGGTATTGCAAACGACCTAGACAAATGCCCGGACACGCCAGAAGAAGTCCTCATCGATGAAAACGGATGTCCGTTCGACCACGACAACGACGGCATTCCGGACTATAAGGACAAGTGTCCTCAGACAAAGGAAGGCTACCCCGTCGATGAAAACGGATGTATCCGCGATGACGACAACGACGGCATTCCGAACGAACTAGACAAGTGCCCGGATAGCGAACCCGGCGAAGAAGTCAACGAACGCGGTTGCATTCTCGACACAGACGAAGACGGCGTTCCGAACGTACTTGACTCCTGCCCCAACACGCCCGCAGGTCTTACCGTCAACAAGTACGGATGTTTCTTGGATAAAGACGAAGACGGCGTTCCTGACGAATGGGATAAGTGCCCAGAAAGCGCTCCCAAGGAGATTGTCAATATGTACGGTTGCCCTATCGATTCTGACGAAGACGGCATTCCGGACTTTATGGACAAATGCATAAACACTCCGCTTGGCGTGAAGGTCGATAGCATTGGCTGTAGAATTGACCAAGACCTCGACGGCGTTTTTGACGAAGAAGACAAGTGTCCGGATACCCCAGAAAACGCACCAGTAGACAATAAAGGCTGCCCGCTAGACTCAGACAAGGACGGCATTTTCGACTATCTCGACAACTGCCCGAACACGCTTGAACGCACAGAAGTCGATGCCAACGGATGCCCCATCCGCGACAAGCTGAATCTGGATAAAATCGCAAGGCGCATAACGTTCCTCAAGGGGACTGACAAGCCGATGAATTCTTCTTACACGGCACTAAGCGACATCGTCTCGATTATGCGACACAACAAGCATATCGCCATCGAAATCCAGTGCAGCGTAAAGCCCGGCGAAGCTTTGGTTCCGCAATCTCTTTCGGAAGCTCGCGCGACCGTCATCTATGAATTCCTCATCAACAAGGGAATCAAGGAAGAGCGCCTCAAGGCGACCGGCTTTGGAACGCAATTACCGGCAGATACACGCGGTCACACAAAGCTCAACCCTGTTGGCGTAAGGCTCTTGCCGTACAACATCAAGGAAGAGTAGCTTTTAGGATTTCTTGTTAAACAAGAGCGCGATGACGAGCGCTACAACAACGTAGAGCGCCACCGCAGAAAATAGCCCGAGAATCTCCGAGCCAGAAAGAGCCTCCACCTTGATGTACAAGAGGACGGAAAGAGGCATGGCGAGTAAAAAGAGGATTCCGGGGATTTTCTGTTTCATGAAAAGCAAGATAGTAAAAAAGCCGCATAACGCGGCTTTGAAACTTGACTGGATTCCTCGACCGTCAGGGAGGGGATCCATTATTTTAACAGTATTACTTCACGGTAATCTGGAACTTCTTGTCGCCAGCGTTGACCTGGTAGTAGCCCTTGAAACCACGGAACTTTGCTTCGCCATTTTCGTCAGCGGTAGCGTAGAGGTCCGTCGTCCAGACCTTGTGCCACAAGTCGTAAACGCGCTTTGCTGCAGGCTTTTCGCGACCATCAGAAGCGATCATGCCGCCATTCTTGACCCAGTGACGGTTGTCCCAGAAGCCCCAGAACACAATGCCGTTCACAGCCGGGTGGCTAAATGCGGTACGGAGGAAGGTTTCGAACTTTTCGGCCTGGACTTCTTCGGTGTCGTTCATACCGGCCTGCCAGTCGCCCACGTCAAATTCTGTAACCTTGATCGGGAGGCCAAGGGAAGCGAGCTTGTCCAAGCGTTCCTTGATGAGACTCGGCACAACCGGACGGAGCCCAAAGTGGCACTGCACGCCAATGCCCATCACAGGCACCTTGCGTTCGAGCATACCCTTAATCAAGCCATAATAGCGATCCGTTTCACCTGCAGCAACGACGTTGTAATCGTTGATGTAAAGGAATGCGCTCGGATCAGCCTTGTGAGCCCAAATGAAGGCACTGTCGAGAATGCCCCAGCCGCACTTGTTGAACGTCCAGGATTCGTGAATCGGTTCGTTCCACACGTCGTATTCCGTAATCTTGCCCTTGTATTCCTTGAGGTCGCGGTAGATACGAGCCTTGAGCTTTTCGGCCATTTCTTCGCAGCTACCCTTGTTGCTGTAGTGCTTATCAAAGCCGTAGCCCTGGTGACTCCACATGAGAGCGTGACCGCGAAGCTTCCAGTGATTCTGAGCCGTGAAGTCGGTGTATTCCTTCATTTCTTCACGCTTGATCTTGCCCTTCTTCGGTTCATATTCCGGCCACTTGAACTGGTTTTCAGAGACGCCATGCCAGAAGTACTTCTTGGCAGCATTGCGGTACCAATTTTCGGTGCTATCCTTGGTGTCGTAGAGAGCGAGCGCCGTACCGAACGGGAACGAATGACGCAACAGCTTCACGTGGACTTTTTCGCCCGGATTTGCCTTGACCGTGAAATCCACCTTGCGGAGGCTATCGATGCGGGCATCGGCGTTGTTATACCAGGACGGGTCAGACATTTCGTCCATCTTTTCGACTTCGACATCATCGAGCTGAATCCAGCCCTTCTTGAGACCAATCTGGAACGTAATGTTGTTGAGGCCGTAACCCTTCTGGTCGGCAAGGAAAATCATTTCATAAGTCTGCCACTTGTCTGTCAAGTCAAACGAAGCGCTTTCTTTTTGGCGGTAGTCCGGAGGGCCGCCCTGCACCACAGAATTAATAGGCATATTGCCCTTAGCCTTGAACGAGAGCTTGTAAAAACCGGAGTCTGCCAAGAATTTAGGCGGCTGGAGCTGCAAGCCCCACCACGGATTCGGGAGTTCCTTCACGACGACCTTTGCGCCCTGGGAACCATCGACACCGAGCCCCTGCACGGCAATTTGCGATTCAGCTACAGCTGGACCATCAGGATTGTTCCACAGATACCAGCCGCCGTCACCATACTCCATATCACCATTGTTCAACTGTGCAAAAGACGGCACAGAGAGCGCCATGGCAACGGTCGCCGCAATCGCAAGAGCTTTATTCTTTTTAAAATTCATGAGGACACCTCGGTTATGTTTACAGGTTAAATATATACTCGAAGTGCCTTTTTCGGGCGATTTAGGGCATATTTTAGGCAGACTAAAACACAAACGAGCAAAAAAGTGTAACAAGTGTATCTAGCGAGCAAGCCCCAAAACGAGGTTGAAAGCTAGTTTTTCAGCTCGAACTTGCCGACATCGTCGCTCAATACAACACGATCGTTCTTAATAGCGATAACGGTCACATCCCAAATCTTTTGGCCGACGCTCACCACAGCCGATTCGCCACGGAGTTTCAGGATGGCGACAGGATTATTGCCCGGCAAAATGGCATCGAGAGTGATTGGCGGATGTTCCTTGGGCGGTGGGAGTTCTTTAGGCTTAGCGACTTTAACCGGAGCAGGCTTTGGCTTTGGCAAAAGTGACTTAGGCAAGCTAAAAGGGTCGCGTAAACTGTCTACAGCAATTTCTTGCGGTTTGAGTAACGCCAGCATTTCGGACAGGCTCATGCTCGCTTTATTTTTAGCGCTAGCGACATTAGCGTCATTTACATTTAAGCTCAAAACAGAAAAACGCACGGAAGCCGTCACAAGCCCTTTTTCTTCACGGGCCATGGAAACATCATCAGCCCGGATACAAAAGGCTCCGTTTTCAAGTTCTTTTAAAAACTTCAGAACATCGACAAAAGGTGCTTTTGTTCTAAACGATACCGGAATTTCAATTTCATTTTGCGAGCGATGTGATTCACCCGTCGACAAATCATTCAGGACAATACCAGACTTACTAGCGACTCCATGGACGAATGTAAGGATTTTAGACGAAGAAACTTCTACATTCGTATATTTCCGGATGCGTGTAGAAACATTCTTGTATTCGGCAATCAAAGAATCTGGAGAGGAATCGATGTTTTGCATGGATTCAGACATCTGGATTTCCGAACGGGCATCGAGAAAAGCCTGGGCCGCAAGCCTTGCTTCTGGTACAACAAAAGAAAATAGAACAAACAAAGTTAGCACAACGGAAGCAACTGCAATTATGCCGTATTTTTTTTGCGAAAGAAACATTTTCATTGAACATCCTCCGCACTAAGGCTGAACCTTATAACCTGCAATTTATTCCAAGTCGTCTTTTCTGTTGTTTTGAGCCTGACATTGACAAGGTTACGTTCCTTTTCGAGCGTAGAGAGGAACTCAGAAAGATCTTCTGGCGTGATAGCGTAGCCCTGAACAGAATGGTTACCACGAGACACATTCCAATTCGTTATCCATACGTTATCAGTAACGTTTGTTACAAAATTGTTTAAAGACGTAGCGACACGACTACGATGTTTTAGGAACGACTCCGATACAGCCCTATCATTTTCAAGTTTCTCTAGGACCTGTGAAAGTTCCTTTTGCTTTTGGACACGTGCCTTGAATCCTTGAATTTTTGACTCGGAACGGTCGATATAGACATTAGTGCCAATACGGAACGTCAACAGCACAACGAACGACAACGAAACAAGAGCAAGGCAAATCTTTAAAATCCGGCGAGACAATGCGGCTTCTCGAATTCGACGTACTGCCCCTTTGTCTGTAGCGGTATGGAAAGCAGGAACGCCATCGGTACGAAACAGCCAGGCATCTTCGGCAACCGTTTTCGCAAGCGTCTCAGGATCCATTGCAAACGGTTCTTCGATAACATCCTTCAAGAAATAATGTTCTCGCACATAAGCCGCAAGCCGTTCAACATTTTCCCCCGCCACTTTGTAACCGGCGACAATTTTTCCGCCCGAAGCAAGCAATAAACGCACAAAGCCTTCATCACAGTTCGTAAAGAAGCACGGCTGATCGCCGGGCACATCCAGCAATTCTGCCACAACAAGTGCCGAAGGCACATGGAGCAAAAGCTTGAATCCGTACTTTTCGACATCAGCGGCAAAATTTTCCACAGCGTTTTTAAGCGCCACAACAGAAAAATCGCCACTGATAGATTCGACCGTTTCTAGATTCTCGGCCTTGTAACCAGGGAAATCAGCAACGGTCCCAACCTCTTCCGAAATAATTTTTACAGGAGTGCAGCAATCAACAAGCAAGACACCATCAGCGCCGCCGCCATTCTTCAACTGATATTGGCGGCATTCCGCTAAGCTTCCAAAAAAAGAGAAATCGACAAAACTACGGCCTGCCCCTCGCCCACGCATCACGCGGAAAATTTGAGCCATACCGGCGTTTGCAGAATTCCTTACGACAAGCACCCACCAGAATCGTCCGGTGACATCGTCAAGCATTTTTCCTAAAGACGTGGGCACTACTTTTCAACCTGTTCCGTTTTGATTTCGAGCGTTTGAGTCGATTTTACTTCTGCAGAATCAACTTGAAGACTAACTTTTGTAGAATCAATCTGTTCAATCTTGACATTTTCATCTTTGACAGATGAATCTTTTGATTTTTTAGACTTTTCTTTTTTCGGTACAAGCGGCTGTTTTGCCTTCTCGATTTCTTCAGCGATATCGACACTACCCTCGTGACCGTAATAAATGTGCGGCGTTACAAAAATCAAGAGTTGGCTCTTGCTGTGCACTCGTTCCACATTCTTGAACAACCAACCGAGTATGGGAATCGAGCCAAGGAACGGGACCTGGTTATAAACGTCATTTACCGATTCCTTTACCATACCACCAAGCACAATCGTCTCGCCATCGCGCAAACGGACAGAAGACTTGACATAGCGCTTATTGAGAGTCGGCGGAACCGTGCTGTTAAAGCTCCCTTCTGGCTCCGAAAAATCCGGAACAATTTCGCAAGTGATTTCGCCCTCACCCGTGACATACGGAGTCACTGTGATATTGGAGTTCGCTTCAATTTGTTCAAAACGCTGTGTGGTCTTAGACGTAACGGCATCACCCTGGTTGTAGTCCACCTCGGATGACATCATGTAGTATTGGGTTTGGCCAATCGTAAGCACGGCCGTTTCGCCGTTTAACGTTGCAATCTGCGAACGAGCCTTCACATCCAAAATCTTTTCCTGTTCCATGGCGTTGATTTTCGTCACCATATCCTTCGGGATGCTGACAATTTCACCAAGGCCCAAGCCGTTAAAAATACGTTGCGTCTGTTTTGCATTTAAAGTCTGGTCCACACTCGGGAAAAGTTTTTCGGACCCCATGTGCTGCGAAGCCTTACCAAACAAGAGATTCAACCCATGGCTATGCCCTTTTTCGATATCCATGTCCACCACAAGCACTTCTATCAAGATCTGAGCCACAGGCAAATCCATCTTGTCGACATACTGCGAAATAGCGTCGAGCACATCGTAGTTGCCCACGGCCATCAACGCATTCTGCGACTTGACCACCTGAATCTGGGTACTCCTTGTGAGCGTTGTCGGTAAAAGCTTGATGACATCTTCAGCACGCAAATGCTTGAGCTTGATTAAGAGCGAGTTGTCGGCAGTTTGCATCTCGTGTGGGCCAATAAAGTAAACACCATCGCGCTCCCAGAAAGTGTAGGACGTCCCACGGAACAAGAACTTGAGGGCATCACGAATCGGAATCTCCGAAATATGCGCAGTCACCTGCCCTTCAATTTTTCCATAGACCATCGTATTCAACTTTGTCTGTGCAAGAACCTCGCTCAAAAGAGAAGCCAGCGGAGCATCAATCGCCTCGATATTCAGCAAGGAATCGTTCACCAACTTCACTCTGAAACGACCGCCATTCTCTTGACGATTGCCTCCAAGACTCCACGAAGCTTTTTTGATGGAAATAATACCATCTTCATCCTCGCAGTCCAGTTCCACCGATTCCGCCAAATAACGAACCGCACGATTGAACGGCATGTTTTGCACAAAGAGCGTAACGCGCTTGATTTCGCCACGTTCCAAGAGAATATTTTTACCCGTCACCTCAACAATTTTGCGGACAACCTTATCTAGAGGCGCGTCCTCGACATCCAACGTCAAAGCGTCATTTTTACTTTCGACAACAAAACGCTTCTCAGGAGGTTTGGGTGGTTCCGGAGCTTTTTCGACATGCTTTTTGACATGGATTGTGCCGCCATCGACCGTATAGTCGTAGCCATTCCACTGCAGCAACAAGCGCAAGGCATCTTTCAAAGGCTGATTGTTGAAATTGATTGTTACCGGCCCACGAACATCAGGGGCTAAGAACAGGTTCAAGCCATACTGAACCGCCATACCTTGTAACAAATCCCGGATTTCGGTATTTTTAACATTAAGGTTTTTGACAACAACTGAATCCGCTATCGGCAGCGGCTGAAAAGACTGAGCAAACACCGTTGTTCCAACAGCAAACAACAGTGCAAGGACCAACTCGTACTTGCGTATAAAATTCATGCTAACAAATTTAGAAAAACAAGTTAAAAAGAAAAGACTTCTCTTGTACAAGAAGTCTTTATTTGCAATTTTGTTAAATTGTAAGAAAAATGTATTATTAAAAGGAAAGGCCGCCGGGGCGACCTTTTTAAATCGTATTATTTAATCGGATAGGAACGAGAGATGATATTCATATCTTGCAACATCCAAACAAAAAGAACCATCAAAAAAAACAATATACAAAACAAGGAAAAAAAATAAAAAGTACTGGACTTTCTTCCCATTTTACATTAACACCTCCATATCCGATACGCTTTTCTTTTATGAAATAACAGATACAAAACAGCATTATAATAAATCCAAAGAAAGATCCCATTTTTCTATTTACTCTTCCAAATCACGGAAAACATACCAAGAACTTCACTTTGTAAATCTTGATTTCCATCTAGATCCACGCGCATAATTGGATTATCACCAGCATAGAGGTATAGATTCTGGTACTGTCTCTTTGCATCTACGCTAGTCCACAACCCAAGCATCGGGTCGAGATAACGGGCACCGAAGTAGTTGAGGGCAATTTCGTCATCAAGTTCCTTGCCAGTGAAGTTTTCGGTAACCTTGTCAGCCGGTTCTACGATGGACATCTGTTCACCGAAGGCGCGGTAGTCATATGCGGCCTTCTCTATACCGAAATCTGCCATGCCGGACTGCGAAACGCTCTGCGTTCCGTACACGAGCATTGTCGATCCAAGGTAATTTTTCAGGTACCATTCGAACATTGCGTTCGGGTCATCATTTTCGCCAAGCGCCACGTAGGAACCCATATCGTCCTCGACACCATAGCGACCGAGGCCGTTCGGCATGTTCACAACGACTTTAACCTTGTTGAGCGTATTGTTATGGAACTGATCACGGACTTCCGTGCCAATGCCGGTATAATGCGTCACGAGTTCGGCCTCCCAATCACCGCCAGCAGCCTTGCGTGCGCGAGTCTTAGAGATACGGCGACCAGAACCGTCGTACATCATCGTAAGACGGGTACTGTCACTAGAATTTTCCGTATTCTGGATCTTGAATTCGACTGGCATGCCTCTCCAATCATAGGAAATTTTCATGCGCTTGGACTTGTCTTCTACCAAATCACCTGAGGAATCGTATAAAAAAGGTCGCCTGAGGCGACCTTTGTAGTTTTCGTGGGGATTATACACGTCTATTTTTTTTCTGTGTTTTTTTTACTCTCCATCATTTTTTTCATATATTCGTCAAATAGGTCGTCTTCAGGATTATGAGCGAAATCATGATTTAAATACTTATCCATTAGAATATATTTCTCTTCGCGAGGTTTATTCATCAAAATTCTATCAAACTCATCATCTCGTTCGTAATCAAATAACGTTCCACTTTTCATTTGTGCCGACATAATGTCTGCGTTTGTTTTCCAACCATGAGAATGCATCAATACAAATATCAGCCAAAAGAAAATAGGCGGAACAAAAGACAAAATGCAAATCTTTGAACATGGATCAAAAATAAGAATGTACGTTACTGCAAAAAAGGCAAATGCCAATATATATAAGATGCATCTTTTCATATCAAATCACTCATTCTCGTTTTAACTCCGCTCAAAAAGAGCCCCTATAAGACGTACTTTTGAATATACCTTATTTTATGCGGCTTCGCAAACGATTTTGCTTTGGAAAAATCAGAAAAATTGAATAGATTCTTGTATTTTGGG
>JAEEGJ010017843.1_pt1 | contig 15956 bp, 14 predicted proteins | sample 8958761 | NCBI WGS metagenome assembly JAEEGJ01 (sample SAMN16246546, study PRJNA631951) | gut metagenome | biome: gut microbiome; feature: rumen; material: RS-attached | host: Bos | place: Iran: Karaj | collected 2018-10
CATAAAAGACGAGATCTGCCGTACCTTCATTAATCAAGCTGTGGGAATGGCCCTTCGGGCAGAAATGGCATTGCCCAGCTTCGACATATTCAACACCATCGTCAAAAAGCACCTTGCCTTTCCCCGAGACAAAGAACATAATTTCGCTATTCGTTTCGTGCTTGTGGTAACCGATGGATGCACCTTGTTCAAGCGTACCGTGCATAATGCGAGTCGTACCGTCAAAATACATCTTAGCCTTATATTCTTTTTCGCCACCCTTAAAGTTGGGGAGCACGGTCGTTTCCATACCTTTCAAATCAATAATCATTATGACCTCTTTGTGACGAGGAAATAATAGAATTTTAAAAGGGCAAAACAGCTTTGGCAGTCCGACCAACGCAATGATTCGAGGGTATTAAAGGCGTTGGCTATCTATGATGGCGATACCCGCTCAATGCTAGGCAGATAATAGCCGGAACATAGAATAACCATATAAAGTTATTCGAAACAGCCGCAATAATTTCGCGAGCAGAATGATCTTCACCCGGGAGCAAGGAAAGACCCGTCAAAATATCGCACAACGAAAAACAAATCATCCCGAACATCACGAAAAAAGCATTCTTTTCAGGATAAAAGCCTCGCTTCGAAGCCCAACACGCCACAAATAGCGAACAACATAGCGTCGGCGCATAAACAAGAGCCGCCATCAGTTCGAACGATTCAAGAACATGAAAATACGTAAGAAACGCCATCGAAAAAATTGCTGCAACGGGTATGCAATAAATCCACGGGAACGACCAATCAACATCGCTAATACGCGTATGGCGGTAAATAAAAATCATCTGTGCAATAAAGAAAAATACAATCCCAACCGTGATAAAGTTATCGCGATTATCTACGGTCCCAAAATAATTGTACAAGATTTTAAAACAAAAGTCCGCACATAAAATCATCGCAAAAGCAATCTGCAAAAACAACCGGTCGCGATTGGCAAATTTGCGTTTGCCCACAGAAAAAGCAAGCAGCGAAGCAATGGCTGTAACGATGAACTTCGTGACATTTTGAAAATCGCTCGAAGTTTCAAGGCAGGACTGCACCGCACCACACTGGTAAAGAACAAGCCAATCACACACAAAGAACGCAACAAATAACGTTGCGGCAATAACGGTAAAAACTGTGACTAGCCTTGAATACACCATAATATAAATATAAGGCGTATTTAAGCAAAAAGGAACAAGAATTTAAAATTTTTCTCTATCGATGTGATAAAAATTTCTACGTCACTTCAACAGTCTTGAACCAAAATCCTGAATTTTGATAACGGTCGGATAAGCAGGGATTTCCATATTATTCTTTAAAATACCCCGACGGATTTCATGCCCATTGACATCGAATAAAACAAAATCGCGACGTTCTAATTTCGGGGAAACCATTAAACGATGATTTTGGACACGGATAGATTCAAAGCGGGAATTAACCGGTTTAATAATCGATGCAATAGCATTGCGTGCAGCAACGGAATCCTTAGCTATATCAAGATAATCGACAAGCGGTGTACAACAAAAATCTTCAATTCTCGCAAAATCATGGTTATATACAACAGGCCACTCATAGCCTCGATTAATTTGGCGTTGTAGCTCAGCATCAATTGCAGGAATCAAAACAGAATCGACTTTGTCAACATGGAATTATAGATAGAATCATTATCGGTAAACCAATGACATTCCTTATAATGAATAAACTCATCTTCTATTATTTCTTTCATTGTATGAGATGCACCAGATAAAACATAAAACTCAAAATCCCTATAGCCAAAGCTATAATAATTACAAGCAAATAAAACATTCGTATCCAACATGGTTCTGCACAATCCATCATAACCGCAACCAAGATAACGACCATATGCGTCATAATTTTTTTGCTCAAAAAAAATCAGTACATTTTTCTGAATCCGTTATTTTCCACTCATTAAGATAAACCTCTTCTGGGAAAATAATATGAACTATCAGTTCTATTTTAGCTTCGGCCCAAAGAGCCGCTGCCAAGAACAGCAATGGAATAATTATTTTTTTCATTTGTGCCCTCCTATCCAAAGAAATATCGCAAAGTAAAACCAGTACAATTACTTTACTAAAATTCATGCAACATAATATATATATTATGTCAAGTTTTTTCTAAAATTTTTCAAAGAACTCAGTATTTATCCGTCTAATTTCTTCGGCTTTATCTTAGCAGTCATGTAGCTGAGCACAAGATTTTGCCATACAACATAGCAAGTCGGGGCAAGCGCCACGACCGGGCCAGCATAAAGGCTAGAAACCCAAATCACGAGCGTCGTATTTTTTTGCCCCATGCTCTGCGAGCCTTCAATCGGACGGCGACCGCGTTCGCACACCCAGCCAAGCCAGAACTGCACAATGCAAAGTACCAGCGAAACTGCAGCCATGAGCGGGAGCTTTCCGCTATTCCACAAGTCGGCAAAGCCCATCTCGCGAATGTCGAAGCTTGCCTTGGACAAAATAATGAACACAGAGAATGTCCAAACGAACATGGTGTACTTTTGATATTTTGCGGCACGGTCGGCAAGTTCCGGGTAAAAGTTACGGAGCCCAAACGCAAACGCCAGGGGAATGCTGATAATCGGTTGTATCGTGTTGAAAATTTTCATGGCGATTTCGGAGAGGTTCGCATTGGCCCCAGTCAAATAGCCAAAGACAATCGGAATGCTAAAGCAGGCAATCAAATTGCCGCTGAGGAAGATCTTGAGTGCCAGCGACGCACTACCACCAAGCATTTTTGCCATCGCAGGGGCCGCATTCGCCGGCGGACAAAGCGCGATAATCGCACCACCGAGCAAAACTTCGCGCGGCAAATGGAACAGTTCGACAACGCCCCAGAGAATCGCAATCATGATAAGGCTAACGATAAAAGCGCGAGCCTCGATCTTGAACGTGTAACCATGCGTCTGCGGCGGAATCTTTGTCACGAACGTAAGGAACATCATGATGCCGATAGTGAACGGCAATAGCGGCGACAAAAAGTGCGCCTGAGGAATGAGGATGCCCGCAAGAATTGCAATGGGCATGAGAATCGCGCGTAAATTTCCCATAGTCTTATTTCCGGCGGCAAAGATAGAAATTTGAGTATCGCCTTGGCTAGGAAAAAAGACAACCCCGGAACAAGTCCGGGGTGACAAAAGCACATGAATATTCAGTATTGAATTAGAAACGAGCAGAGCAAGACGCGAGCCTCCGTAGCGTACTAAGATGTACGTAAGGAGGCGAGCAACACAGCTATGCGAAGTTTATAATTCAATAATTCTGTCGTTCTGGAGGAGCTGTTCGAAAGTCTGGCGTTCACGGATGAGCTTGATTTCGCCATTCGTGTACATCGTTTCGGCAGCGTAGCGACGGCTGTTGTAGTTACTGCTCATGGCGGCACCGTAAGCACCGGCATCATGGAGAATCAACAAGTCGCCAACCTGTGCCTTCGGGAGCTTGCGTGTCACCACAAAGCCGCCTTCTTCCTGCGTGAACACGTCACCGGATTCGCAGAGCGGGCCAGCCACAACAGCATCCACCGTTTCGTTCAATTCACGACCGTCACGGGCGACCACAGAAATAGCGTGGTAGCTACCATAGAAACTCGGGCGAACGAGATCGGTAAAGCCAGCGTCCAAGAGGTAGAACAAATTATCACCCTGCTTCTTGACGGCACGGATTTCGGCAACGAGGTAACCGCTTTCTGCAACAAGGTAACGGCCCGGTTCCACTTCGAGGTGGACATCGTGACCAATGCTCTGCTGGATGCGTTTGCGGGCGTTGTCCCACAAATCGTAGTAAGCCTTCACGTCAATGCGGTTGCCCTTTTCTTCTTCGTGATACGGAATCGGGAGGCCACCGCCAGCGCTGATCGTGCGGAGGTGAGAGCCCAAGCGACGGCTAGCATCGACCATGGCATCGCATACCTGAGCCAAGTGTTCAAAGTCCGTACCAGAACCGATGTGCATGTGAAGACCAGTGATCCACATGCCGTTGCTCTGGGCGAGCTTGATGCAATCCTTAATCTGTTCGTGCCAAATGCCGTGCTTGCTGAGGTCGCCACCGGTGTTCGTCTTGCGGGAGTGACCATGGCCAAAGCCCGGGTTCACGCGGATCGTGAGTTCAGACTTCACGCCGAAATCAGCGAGTTGCTGGATCATGTCCGGCGAACCCACGTTCACGGCGATGTCGTACTTCTTCACGAGTTCGAGAGCATCGCGGTCGAAGATATCAGCCGTGTAGACAATTTCAGGAACCTTGCCCTTCTGCTGTCCACCCTTGAAACCAGCCTTGAGAGCACGCACAATTTCGCCAGCAGAGACTGCATCGACAACGCAGCCAAGCTTGCGGATGAGCGAAACCACGGAAAGGTTCGGGCATGCCTTCTGGGCAAAGCGTACAGTGTCAAAAACCTGCACGTCCTTTACAGCACGTTCAATCGTCGCACGGTCATAAATCCAAAGCGGAGTGCCGTATTCACTGGCCGCTTTCAAAAGCACTGAATCAGGGATGGAATTTTTCATACGGGAGCAAATTTAGAAAATTAGAACTTAGAACTTAGAACTTAGAACTTAGAATTATAACGATATTTTCGTTTTTCACCAGCTTACTATTTTACACAAAATGAAAAACGCTGGGCGATGCCAACGTTTTACGAATAAAATAGCACTGAATTTTTTTTGCGCCTACGGCGTTCAGAATTATGAAATAAAATCGCGAATCCCGCCGGAGGCCTCAAGCATTACACGTGCTTGATTTTGTTGTCGCCAGCGTCCCAGTTTTTGCCATCGCAGACAAACTTATATTCATAGTCGCCCGGAACAAGGGAAATCTTTGCGACCCAAAGACCCGTCTTCTTGTCTTTCTTGAGCATATCGACATCGACAGCCCAATCATTGAAAGAACCGGCAATGGAAACAGTCGTTGCAAGCGGGCAATCGGCAACAAATTCCACAGCAACCTTTTTCGGAGCGGCAACCTTAGCCGGCTTTTCAGCGACCTTCTTGGCAGGTGCCTTGGCGGGCTTAACTTCGGCCTTCGGAGTTTCTGCAACAGGCTTTGCAACCTTGGCAGCCGGCTTAGCAGCCTTCTTTTCCGGAGCGGCCTTAGCTTCGGCCTTCTTGGCAACCGGCTTCGCAGCCTTCGTCGCCGTTTTCTTTGCAACAGGTTTTGCTACTACAGTTTTAGAGTTTTTGGACATAATAATCTCCTCTTATTCTTAGTGCTTTTAAATTTAGTAAAAAAAATTTTATTTTGCTATATTTGCACTATGCTCAAACAAATCATCGCACCCAGCGTCTTGAACGCAAACTTCCTCGAACTCGGTAATGGCCTCAAGGCCATCGAAAACGGAGGCGCAGGCCTCGTTCACCTGGACATCATGGACGGGCACTTTGTCCCGAACATCAGCTTTGGTCCGGGAATTTCCGCTTGCGTTAAAAAAGGCACCAAGCTCCCGCTGGATTGCCACTTGATGATCGAGAATCCCGAAAATTACGTGGGCGAATTTGCAAAAGCGGGCGCGAGCATCATCAGCGTGCACGCCGAAACCACAAACCACCTCGACCGCTTGCTGCACCAGATTGCAGAACTTGGCGTAAAGCCCGCCGTCGCCATCAATCCGGCAACCCCGCTCGAAAACATCAAGTACGTGCTCGACATCGTTGACATGGTGCTCATCATGTCCGTGAACCCGGGCTTCGGCGGCCAGAGCCTCATCCCGTATTGCCTCGACAAAATCCGCGAACTCCGCCAGATGAAACCGGAACTCGACATTCAAATCGATGGCGGTGTCAAGCTCGACAACATCCTCGCCTGCAAGGAAGCGGGCGCAAACGTCTTCGTCGTCGGAAGCGCCATTTTCGGAAAACCCGACCCAGAAGCCGTGTGCCGCGAATTCGTGAACTTAGTCAAGTAGCACTTGCCAACAAATTCAAATCGCCAAAAACAAATTTAGCCCGCGCGAGCGGGCATTTTTTTATAGTGGCAATTCAATTACATCGGCGAAGCTGCTGTCGAAGCAAAAAGAGCCGATACAAAGACAATAGAAAGAACGATTATAAGATACCAGTTTTCCATGCTAGTAATATATACTGAAAAAATTGAATAAGTTTCACATTCACAAAATATTACAATTTTATTACAAAGTATAATTTACAAACACGTTCCTTCCCTAGTGCCACAACGCTTTGCAAACAATGTGGAAAAAACGCTCAACAGCATTGTTGGGAGAATATGTAAAAATAATTTTTATATTTGCGCCGTTTTCAAAAACAGAGCAAAACGGCTATGCTAATATACGCGAATAAAATATTCAACACACCCATCGAAACGATTGAAATTTTCGCCCCTAGAGAAGTCAAATCTGCACTAGACAAAATTGAACTTTTACAAAGTAAAGGTTATTATCTCGTAGGATACATTCGATACGACTTGAATACGGCCAGCAGCTTGCCTCTTGTTTATTTTGAAGCGTTCGATTCCTTTGAGCCGTTCGAGCAAAAAATTCCTGAGCAAAAAATCGGCACTATCGTAAAGCCGCTTATCACAAAAGAAGAGTACACCGAAAAGGTCGCTTACATCAAAGAGCTAATCAAGAACGGCATTACATACGAAGTCAATTACACTTACCCTTCGGCGTTAAAAACAAACGCAAATGAAATCGAGTTGTACCATTATCTCTTGCAAAATCAAAAAACGCCCTACAACGCCTTTTTGCAAAACAAGTACGAGACCATTTTATCTTTTTCGCCGGAGCTCTTTTTCGTAAAGCAAGGCAACAAGATTTTGACCAAGCCCATGAAGGGCACAATCAAGAGAGGCAAAACAGACGAAGAAGACACCGCGCTGAAAAACTTCTTGTTTAACGACTTGAAGAACCGCACCGAAAACATCATGATTGTCGATTTACTGCGCAACGACCTCGGCCGGATTTCAAAACCGGGAACGGTTCGCGCCGATAAACTTTTTGACGTCGAGCAGCACAAAACGTTGTTCCAAATGACTTCTGAAATTTCTTCGGAATTGAAAGACGGCGTAACGTTACACGATATTATTCAAGCGATTTATCCGTGCGGTTCCATCACGGGTGCACCCAAAATTTCGACGATGGAAATCATTGACGCCACGGAACACAAGCCACGCGAAGTTTATTGCGGCACGATTGGCTACATCCACGGCGATGAAATGATTTTCTCCGTGCCCATTCGAATTTTGCAGAAGAAGAACGGCGAAACGGAATACCGCTACGATGCCGGCAGCGCCATCACATGGAGCTCCACTGCCGAAGACGAATGGAACGAAACACTCACCAAGGCGAAATTTTTGGAAACGGATTTTTCGCTAATTGAAACCGGCATCACCGATTTCGAGATGCACATCGCAAGACTCAAGAATTCTGCAAAAGCGCTCGGCTTCACTTGGAACAGTGATATCGAAAAAATCAAATTCAATCCGAGCATCGTCAACAGAATCGAACTGTTCAAGGACGGTCGTTTCGAGGTCACGACAAGAGCAATCCCAGCACCTAAAGTGAATCCGAAAGTCAAGATTGCACACAAAGTCAATTCTGCAAATCCGTTCCTGTACCACAAAACAAGCATAAGGCTCCCGTTCCCGAAAGATGTCTTCGATGAAATCTGCGTGAACGAAAAAGGCGAACTCACTGAAGGGACATTCACAAACATCGGCGTCCAACTGAACGGAACCATTTACACGCCACCTGTTGAGTGCGGACTTTTAAACGGCGTGACTCGCCAAAAGCTCCTCCGCGATGGGAAAATCAAGGAAAAGATTCTGTACCCAAGCGATCTACAAAACGCAGAGAAAATTTATTGCTTCAATTCCGTGCGCGGGATGGTCGAAGTGGAATTGAGTGTATAAAGGAGATGCCCGGTCCAGGCCGGGCATGACAATGCAAATCGCGCGCATTCCCAAAGCGGAAATTATATTGCTAAACAGGATTCGCGCGTTTTCATGGGCGGAAGCCCCGGAATAAATCCGGGATGACAATGTGAAAAATTACTTCACGACGGCGTTGGCGTGGCCGCTATAGATAGCCTGCAAGGCGCCCGCGAGGTATGCAAGCGGAGCGTTCCAGTTGATAGCCACTTCGTTTGTCGCGTAGCTGCAGCGGTTATCGATGTAGGCAAGCGCAGGCTTGTCGGCAGTAGCGTAGTTCGGGCACTTCCAAAGTTCCGTTCCATCCAAATTAATATCCTGCTTGCCCAAGTGCGGCCCTCCCACGAGCATGCCCGGCACCGGATCATCAACGAAATCCGATTCGCTCACGCGGTGGTGCGGGAAACGCGGGCTTCTAAAGCCAAAGCCGGTCACATAAGAAATTTCCATCGGGTTCTTGCCCAAAAGATAGTCCAAGCACTGCTGAGCGCCATCCAAGAAACTCTTGTCGCCCGTGACATAGTATGCATGGAGCAACACAATCCCGTTATTCGCCATAGCGCTGTTACTGCCCCAGTTCCAGCTAGACGGGAATGCCGGGAGCCTATAGGCACTCGTATCGCCCACATTGCGAAGTTCCTTTGCCACATGGAGCAAAGTCTTGCGCGCTTCACCGCCAACCTTTGCGCCAAAGTCCGCAGAATCAAGGGCTGCATGGTAAATGGCGAGCATGTTCACATCGCCCCACCACGGGCCATCGGCCCTGAACTTGTACTGCTTCAAATCCTTAAGGTATTCGGCTTTCTTTGTGGCACGGTAAAGCTCCGTTGCGGCAAATGCAAATTCGTCCTTGCCATCCTCTCCACCGTGCGTGTAATCGCCCGTTTGCACATCGGACGGTTGCTTGTACAAAGTCTTCGGATGGCGCTTGGCCCAATAGTAAGCCACTTCAGAAGCCTTGAGCATGCGCTTTGAAAATTCAGCATCGTACTTTGCATACACGCGAGAAGCCTGCGCCATCACCGCCGCAAAATCAAGCGTTGCCGTCAAGCTCTTTTCAATCGCATAACGCAAGGCGCCATCGAGTTCCGGCATCGTACTCGAACCGAACTTGAGCGATGTGAGTTTGTGATAAACGCCGCCATCCTTGTCTTGCATCGAAAGCATCCAATCGAGATTCCAGCGGATTTCTTCCAAGAGCTCAGGCATCTTCGGGAATTCGCGCGGGATGTTCCAATGGAGCGTATCCACGAACGCCGGGAAATGTTCGTACATTTCCAAAAGCGTAAACACGGTAATGCCAGAGTTCACGATGTACTTGCCATAGTCACCGGCATCGTACCAACCGCGCTGCGACTTGATGATTTTCGCATCGGCCTTCTTGGGTTCAGGCTTGCCATTTGCTTTTGCAACCGTCTTTGCCGTCGGCAAATCCGTGCCGTAAACAATCACGCTATCATCAGCATGGCCCATGGCGCGAGCCCACTTGCCCGCATAACGCGTTTCGAGCGCCATGCCCGCGCGCTGGAAATAGAACCACTTGAGCGCTGCCTTCGTCACGTCAACATAAACATCCTCGCCCACCACGACCGGGTTACCGATATAGCCATCCCTGAACAAGCGATACGTGCCCGGTTTCTTGATGGCAGAAATATTGTACGTCTGGACTTCTTCGCCGCTGTATTCCCAATCGTAGACCATCGGGGCTTCGAGCGTGAGCACCACCTTCCCGGCCATGTCGCGCACTTCGAGCGGGTTGGCATCGTTACCGGGAATAACAACAGTCTTTTCGGACTCGGGAGTAAAACCCAGCTGATTTACCAAGGGAATAGCAAAAGACGGAACAGCAACCGCTAACGCAGCGAGCAAACGATTACGCATACAAAACCTCATTTTTTTAGGGAGACACCCGACGGGCATGACACCGTAATATATAAACCCTAATTACAATATAAAGATACCTTTAATTTAGGGAAAACGCACCATAAGGGGGCACTTTAATGTTTACCATAGATAACAAGTGTATTAAGTGTGCGGAGGACTGGGAGGGGAAATGTAACTGGATCCTTCACTGCGTTCAGGATGACGATGTAAGGAGTAGTAGGTAGAGCTTAGTAGGAAGTCAAACCTTTATGGATTCCCGCTCATCCCCGTCGAGCGAGGACTGGGAGGCGGGAATGACGGAACGCATATAGCGATTTCAAAACAGAGAGTCCACAGTAACAATACAAAAAAATCCCCGCAGGTTTTTCCTGCGAGGACTCTTTAAGCTTTTGCGCTTTACGCGAATTACTTCTTGGAGCTCTTGTAGTTCACGCCCGGACGGAGTTCGAGACCAACAGTCACGAGGAGCGATACAACCGGTTCGTAGTGATCCTGAGAAAGGTCATAGACGGCAACGCCTGCCATGCCTTCGCTCTTCACGTGCTGGGCAACAGCCTTCACAGACGGGATGCCCATGAACACGATAGATTCGGATTCGCTCACAGCCACTTCGGACTTGGTAGCTTCATCGAATGTCACCGTGTAATCCGGAGTATCGAAGCGGTTCATGAGTTCTGCGTACGGGAGGTAGCCTTCGTTGCCACTTCCAACGCCCGTGTGGCTAGAGCCGAGGCCCTTGGCACCAGCAAAGGACTTACCGTAGAGGAACACCACCGGAGCAAGGAGATCCTTGTTCACGCCGGCAGCGGCAACAGCGTCAAGCGTTTCCTGCACAGAGTTTGCGCTCTGGTTCGGAACGAGGCTGCTTTCGCTTTCGTTCATGAGGTCTGCCATGAACACATCCACATAAGCGGCGCGGTTCAAGGCTTCGGCCTTGTAGGCATCCATGCCTGCGGCCGGGTAAATCACGGCCGTAACCGTAGAGCCCGAAAGACCATCGACCAAGGCGTTCAGCATCTTGGCATAGTCTTCGGAATCGTCCGTCGTGAGGTTCTGCCAGTCGAGTTCAACACCGTCGCCACCGTTTGTCGAAAGCCATTCCTTGACGTTCGAAACGAACGTAGAAAGCGTTTCGTCAGAAGAAGCGATAGCCTTGAGGTTCGATTCAGCTTCCATGCCGCCCACGGACACGATAAGCTTCACGCCGTTATCCTTGGACATGCTTACGAGATTCTTGAAGTTGTCCGCATCGTATTCGTCCGCAAAGGCAACAGTACCTTCGGCACTCGGGGCGATAGACATGTAATGAATATCGGTCACGAGATTGTAGCGGATATCCTTTGCGTAGAACTGAGAATACTGACTCCAATATGGATAGAAGCCAATCACTTTGTCAGCGGCAGCCTGGGCCATAGAAGCACAGCCCATAGCAAGAGCCAATGTAATAACTTTAAAGTTCATTTTGAATACCTCTTATCCTATTGAATCAGACGGTCATTGCCAGCGGCATCACGGCAGTAAAAACCTTCATCCACTATAAAGGTTCCTGTTTGGGAACTAACTATGTTTTGTTGTTCCGCCGCAATTGGCAAACTGCTACGAAGCGGATTAGCCCCTTCTTCCGGACGGCAAAAGCGGTATGCCCAACCATGATCTCTACCAAAGACGTTAAACTGCTGAGAAACAGCCTGATAGTCTACAGGAACCGCTAACAGGAACGACATGTCATCGTCAATACCGATCAAGTTGTATTGAACTAAAACATCACGTGCATTCTTATATTCATCCGTAGTATCGGGCAAAGATAATTTTTCAAGATAATCATTCCACTGTTGTTCAGTATGGGAACCAATTTGCGGATGTAAGTAAATATCCTTGACCGCATCCTTATTGGCAATGAATGCCTTATTATCAGCTTCCTTTAAAGCCTCGTATTCATTACCATAATTAGCCTTAACCTGACTATTATAATCCTCCACATAATCCTTAATCTCAGCAATATGCAACTCCGGATGAAGAGTCAAGTACTCTTGAGGATTAAAATCTGCAGGAAGAGCTTCTGCATAAGGTTCATTAACACTCATCGAGCCGCAGGCTCCCAAAACGCCTGCCACGAGAATTAGCATGTACTGGTGAAGATTTTTCATTTTCAGCACCTCTTAGAAATTCACCGTTACATCGGCAAGGAGAACAAGCTTGCTGATGGAAATTTTGTTAGCAGAAACGCCTGGAATGGTATATTCAAGTTCGTTCTTAAGCATACCACCCTGGAGAGAGAGGTAAGAAAGCGGAGCGAGCTTTACACGGGCACCACCCAAGGCAAGCATTTCTGTAGCCTTGTTGACGACAGCGGCAGCTATCGGATAGCCAGTTCCAAATTCCTTCGTGTACATCTGGACGCCGCCAAGCAAAGCCAACGGGCCCCAAACATCAGCGGTAAAGCCACCCACAATGCGGGAAGTTTTGCGCTTGAGGAATGAGTTTTCAGAACCTTGGGCAAAAGATCCCTGAATGAGAATCTGACGGTCAAGACCGGCAAGTGCGCCAGCTTCGACACCGACACCCACAGCAAACTCTGTGAACTTATTTTCGCCCACAATAGCATTCGACTGCGTGACAATATTGACGCGAGCATTGAAGGTCACCTTGTCAGCCCAGTTGACATCGGCCTTGGCGGTAATTCCCTTGCGGTCCGGAGTAGCAAGGCCAAGCGGCAAAGCAAGACCCACAGACGGATCAAGAACCATCAACGGATCGAGTTCCATCTTCTTAGCGGTGACTCCAGAATAACCGTTGCGGTAGAAATGACCGTTCTTGTAGTTATTATTCAAGTTAAAGAACAATTGTTTACTTTCATCTTGGTCAAGCAATGCATGACCGAGATCCGTCGAACTCATCAAGTTTGTAGCCTGCAACGTTGTAGAATTGTAGACATTGAAGTAGAGGTTTTCAAGGCTAGAAGCACCGAACGTAGCGAGAACAAGGCTATCGGTCGAATTACCATAGAAAGCGTTCGCATTGAAGATTGTCGAACGTCCCTGATAAACCGGAGAAGAGGCAAGTTCAGACCAGAAACCGGAATCGGTCTGGAAGTAACCTGCATTTACCTTGAAATCGATATCGTTGATATTTCCCTTCACGAAGAGGTCTGCATAGAAGCTCTTGCCATCCTGATCGAGATATTCTTCGTTCTTATTGACATTAGAAGGAGAATCTGTTTTCTTTTTGAGATAAACGAATTTTTTTTCTTTGTCATTATCGTAGTTAGTCTCGACAGCATAATAGGAAGTCTTTGATTCCTTAACATTGTAGTCGCGATCAACCGTCCACTTGGACATGGCGAATTCACCATTGAATCCAAATGTCACAGGGAGTTCCGGGAGCACCTTCTTGGAATCGAAAGCAGCATCGACAGAAATCACCCTGTTGTTATCGTAATAAACCGTATCAGTCTTGATATCTCTGGTACGACGGGTAAGTTTACGGTCCATTGCATTAACAAAGTTCACACCAAGGTGAGCACCGTAAGCATCGGCACCGACTCGTGCACCCAAGAGGTAACGGTCAGCGAAGTCAAAGTCGAAGAACACCTGATCCAACTTCTTTGCCGTATTGCGGAGACGGGCTCCCGTAAGTTGAGCCGTGATGTTATCGACAACTCCGGCGACGTTACCGCTATTATAAACGATATTGAGGCCATGCAACAAGCGGCGGCTTGTCGTATCGAGGTTGCGCTTTTCAAGAGCTTCGCGACGCTTTTCCGCAAAGATTTCCGGTTCCTGCAGAATTTCGGTCTGCGGAGTGAAAATGGTGAGCGGAGTATAGCCAACACGCATGTAACCCAAGTTAAAGTCCACATGCTTGTTCAGAATCGTACCATCGTAGCTGAACCAGTGACCGATAACCGGGTTATTGTTTTCATCGTAGGCGCTCTGCCAATCCTTGTGCAAACGCAACTGGACATCAATCATGGTTTCGGAACTCGGACGAGCAGTCAAGCGCAGGTTCACATCCGTGAATGCCTGATTTTCCTGAGTCGGAGATTCCTTGGCAAACTGGTCAGAAGTTGCAAAAGAAGCATTAACACCAGCCTTTGCCGTACCATTAATCTTGAGTCCCAGCACAGCGGCATTGAGAGAATCCAGCTTTTCTAACAGGGACTTCTGTTGCGTCACAACCTCGCCCTGATTATCGGCGGCAAAAGCAGATGCAGCCGAGAAAGCAATTGCTGAGGTCAATAAAATTTTGCGCATGTTCATATTGAAATTCATTCTAGTTACCTCCCATTAAAATTCCACATTAATGGAAGCTTCAAAAATAGACTGACTAAACTTATGCGTGTAAGTCGTAGCAGGCTGAGTTCCCGGAGCTGCCTCAGGAGCTTCGTAGTAGTCCGGCAAGTTACGAGCAGATTCGCCAACAGCAGCAATATTGTAATCATTCTTGACATTGATCATGCCATAGTTGATAGCAAGCCATGCATTGTCGCCAACCACATAGTCAAAGCCGACCATCCAATGAGTCTGCTGTGTCTTCATAACAGGAACATCTCGACCGACGAACGGGTTCACGCCCAGCGACATACCGTAATCCGTATTAATCAACTGGAAACCAGCCGTAACGCCAAGACGCGGCAAGAATTGGAAGGAAGCACCAACGTTAACAAAGTTGCTCGTGATCTTCGCCGATTCACCCGTCATCAAGCTTGTTTCGTTTTCGGAATGCTTGATCGAGCCAGAAAATTCAGCAGATTTACTGAAACCAGCTATTTTAGCAATGTTAAACTTAGCACCACCGCCAAATTCCTTGTAAGAGACGTTGTCTATCTCTTCGCTTCCTGTCTTGACTTGATTGAAGATGCTAGCAAGAGCTTGAGCTTCGATCTTCTCTTCCCAATCGCCCTTAATCAAGGCGCGGAAACCCTTGCGGTTTGGAGTAGCAAGGCCGTTCGGCAAAGCAAGCTGGACAGCCGGGTCAATCATCATGCTAAGGAGAGCAAGTTGAGCAGCGGAGTAGACATTGGAACCCCAGGAGTTCTTGTTGTACAAAGCGATATTGTAGCTATTGGACTGCCCCTGCTCGAAACCCTTACCATCCGTCTTAAGTGTTCGAGTCACCGGAGAGAACTTCGGGGAATAATTGTAGAGAGCATCAAAGGTGGAGTAAAGCGGAGAGTTCACGCCATACTTGACCGTTTCGCCATCCTTATCCGAGTTCAAAATGCGCTGGGCAAAGAAACTCGGGGACTGAGCCATGTTATTGAACCACTTTTCGTCGTTCATGATAACATCCAAGGTAAGGCCTGCACTCCAAGAATTATCCACCTTATAGCCAGCGTTCAAGGTAGCAAGTATTGCAGAACCATTTTCGCTTTCTTCGGTTTCTGGAACAAGAACGACGGTTCCCGTTTCATCCGTAACAGCCGGCATCTTGGTCTTGTTGATGGACATAGCATATTCACCGACCAAATCAAGAACAAGGTTCTTATTATTGAGGATACCAGCCACATCGGCACCGACACGACCGCTCAACACGAGCGTGTTCTGAAGACCGACTTCAAGCGGATTGATTTCTTCGCGAGTATAATCCTTTTTATTATAATCATGAGCTTCGTAAGAGTAGTGATGTCTATAGACATAGGACTTCGATTTTTCATTATCAAAAATGAGCATCGGAGTCACGCCAACATAAACATTCTTCTGCATCGGCAAAAGTTCGATATTGCCACCGACAAGCCACTTGTCCGTACTAGAAGCAAGGGAAGCACCGGCAATGGAATCGTTCGGAAGAATGTTTCCTTCGGCACCACTCAAATCAAGCACAGACACGCGGTTGACGCGAGCGAGGAAAGCTTCTACACGGAGTTCGCCAATCATCGGGTCGATTTCTTGACGGAACTGGAGATTTACACCCTGAAGGTTACGCTTGTTGCCATCGAGGAGCTGTTCCTTCTGGGCCATGTGGCGCTTGCGGGCAAAAATCGTCGGTTCGTACATGATGTCGATACCGGGATTGTAAATCGAGAGCGGAGAAATTTCCTGACGGAAATCACCAAGAACCCAGTAGAAATTCTTGCCGACATTGCCTTCGACATTGAGCCACTTTGCCTCAAAAGTCTTAGATGCAGCAGCAACATATTCCTGCATGCCA
>JAEEGJ010017848.1_pt1 | contig 15951 bp, 12 predicted proteins | sample 8958761 | NCBI WGS metagenome assembly JAEEGJ01 (sample SAMN16246546, study PRJNA631951) | gut metagenome | biome: gut microbiome; feature: rumen; material: RS-attached | host: Bos | place: Iran: Karaj | collected 2018-10
GACGATGAGGCCCTCGCTGCAAAAAGCGCGGAATTCCGCGAAAAACTGGCTAATGGTTCCACGCTCGAAGATATCAAGGTCGAAGCGTTTGCCGTTTGCCGCGAAGCGTGCGACCGTCGCTTGGGTATCTTCAATATTTTCAAGCCGGAATTTGGCTTTGACTTCAGCCGCTTGGGCGCTGAACTCGAAGAAGCTGCCAACAAGGCCAAGGCTGAACTCGAAAGTGGCAAGAACGAATGGGAAGTCTATCTGCCTGCAGCTCTTTACGCCAAGGTTCGCGAACTCTATCCGGAATCCGTGAAGCCGTTCCGCATGTTGCCTTTCGATGTGCAGATGATTGGCGGCCTCGTGCTCCACGAAGGTGCAATTGCCGAAATGGCTACCGGTGAAGGTAAGACGCTTGCTGCCGCTCTCCCGGTTTACTTGAACGGCCTTACTGGCCATGGCGTGCATGTGGTGACCGTGAACGATTACCTCGCTGGCCGTGACGCAAAGCAGATGGGCCTTGTCTATAAGTTCCTCGGCCTTACGGTTGGTCTCATCATCAACGGTCTCGATGCCGAACAGCGCCGCGAAAGCTACAACTCCGACGTGACTTACGGTACGAACAACGAATTCGGTTTCGACTACCTCCGCGACAACATGGCCGTAGAACCGAACCAGCTGGTGCAGCGCGAACTCAACTTCTGTATCGTTGACGAAGTGGACTCAATCTTGATTGACGAAGCCCGTACGCCGCTCATCATCAGTGGCCCGGCCGAAGACGCTACCGAAAAGTACGCGAAGGCGAACGAAATTTCGAAGCAGCTCGTCAGGAACAAGGACTTCTCCGTTGACGAGAAGGACAAGAACATCCAGTTCACCGAAAAGGGCGTGCTCCACATCCAGGACTTGATGCACATCACGAACCTCTACGGCGAACATGCCGACTGGGTCCACTTCCTCGACAACGCTTTGCGCGCTTGGTACTTGTTCGAGAAGGATGTCGATTACATCGTCCGTGACGGTGAAATCATCATCGTTGACGAAAACACGGGCCGCTTGATGGAAGGCCGCCGCTATTCGAACGGTATTCACCAGGCCATCGAAGCGAAGGAAGGTGTGCCTATACGCCGTGAAAACCAGACGCTTGCGACGATTACGTTCCAGAACTACTTCCGCATGTACAAGAAGCTTTCGGGCATGACCGGTACGGCTGAAACCGAAGCGACGGAATTCATCAAGATTTACAACATGAACACGTGGGTGATTCCGACGAACAAGCCGTGCATCCGTAAGGACTTGCAGGACCTGGTCTATAAGTCCGAAGATGCCAAGTGGCGTGCCATTGTCGCTGAAATCAAGGAACGCCACTCCAAGGGTCAGCCGCTCCTCGTGGGTACGGCTTCCATCGAAAAGTCCGAAATTCTCCACGGCATGCTCGAAAAGGAAGGCATCCCGCACGAAGTCTTGAACGCCAAGAACCATGGCCGCGAAGCTGAAATCATCCAGTACGCAGGCTACAAGGACAAGGTGACGATTGCGACGAACATGGCTGGCCGTGGTACCGACATTGCGCTTGGACCGGGAGTGACCGAACTCGGCGGTTTGCACGTGCTCGGCACGGAACGCCATGAATCCCGCCGTATCGACAACCAGTTGCGCGGTCGTTCTGGCCGTCAGGGCGACCCGGGTTCTAGCCAGTACTTCTTAAGCCTCGACGACAACCTGATGCGTATCTTCGGTGGCGATAGCGTCAAGAATTTGATGAGCCGCTTTGGCGTGGGCGAAGACGAAGTGATTACGCACCCGATTGTTTCCCGCTCCATCCGTGGTGCACAGCGCCGCGTCGAAAGCCAGAGCTTCGATATCCGTAAGCACTTGCTCGACTACGATAACGTGATGAACGAGCAGCGCAAGGTGATTTACGGGCTGCGCCGCCGCATCTTGAACGGCGAGGACATCCGCGACGAAATCATGAACCGCATCGAAGACGCTTGCGATATCAAGGTCTCTAACTACATCCCGGCGAAGAGCTATCCGGAACAGTGGAAGCTCGAAGACTTGCATGCGGACTTGCAGCGCACGCTCGGCATGGAATACAACTTGACGCTTGAAGATGCCGTGACTAAAACTCCGGAACAGGTGCTCGACGAAATCATCGGCCTCTGCAAGGTGCGTTACGACAAGCTCACGAAGATTATTCCGGATGCTGACTTCCGCAATATCGAACGCCGTTTCTTGCTCATGACGATTGACCAGGTGTGGAAGGAACACTTGTACGCCATGGACCAGCTGAAGGATGCCATCCGCTTCCACGGGTACGCCCAGAAGGATCCGCTGATGGTCTATAAGAACGACGGCTTCAAGATGTTCGAAAGCTGCCTCGAAAAGATTGCAACACTTACGGCTCTCCGCATTTTGAATATCCGCATCACGCTCCCGAACGGCGTGACGGTTTCTCCGGACCAGCTCCAGCTCAAGAGTCAGGAGCAGATTGACGCCGAACGCAAGGCCGCCGATGGTTCGACAAGCTCACCAACCGATAAGGTCCCTGAGCCTGCCGAAGGGACGCCTGCTGAAGCACAGCCGTCTCAGGAATCCGCCGAACAGCTGAGCGCAGACGGTGCCAAGGCCGCAGGTCTTGCCGGTCAAGCAGCTTCTTCTGAATCGAATGCGCTTTCCGAAGACCAGGCCGAAAATCAGCCGATGTCGCAGAGCGCGCTTCCGGGAACTCGTCCGAATCGTGTCATGAATCCGGCACTTGCCGCTGCCGTCAAGCGTGCGCAGAAGCAAGCCGGTGCAAAGCTCGGTCGCAATGACCTCTGCTGGTGCGGTTCAGGCCTCAAGTACAAGAAGTGCCACGGAAAGGACGTTGACTAGTAAACAGTGATTAGTGGTTAGTAAACAGGATTTTCAAGTGGTTTGTAAACAGTGTTGCAGATATCAAGATGCTTTTATTTGCAATTCCTAACCACCAACCACTAGCCACTGCCTACTGTTTACTGCCTACTGTTTACTGCCTACTGCACCGAAGGTGCCCTAGCCACTAACCACCAACCACTAACCACTGCGAAGCCATGCAAACTGCGAAGAAATTTTTCAGTCTCGAAGGTATTGACGGCTCCGGCAAATCGACACAAATCGACTTGCTGGTTCGCGTGCTGGAGTCCGAAGGTCACAAGGTCGTGCGTCTGCGCGAGCCGGGTGGCGCAAAAATTTCCGAGCGTATCCGTGAACTTTTGCTCGACCCTGCGTTCAAGGGCATCATGGCAGATGATACAGAACTTTTGTTGTACAATGCTGCCCGTGCGCAGGTGATTCACGAAATTATCCAGCCGGCACTCGATGCAGGCAATATCGTCATCGCGGACCGTTTTGCGTGGAGCACGTTTGCTTACCAGGGCTACGCCCGTGGGCTCGGTGCAGATAAAGTACAACGCCTCACGGAACTCACGTGCGGAGGCTGTTTCCCGGAACTTACGATTGTGCTGGATTTGACTGTCGAGGCGAGCCGCAAGCGCATGGCAAATCGCGGTGGCGCCCCTGACCGTCTCGAAAGCGAAAAGGCGGAATTCTTTGAACGCGTTCGCGAAGGTTATTTCGCCGCAGGCCGCGATTACAGCGACGTTGTGAGCGTTGTCGATGCCGACCGTACGCCCGAAGAAGTCCATCGCGATGTTCTTTCACTTATACAGGCAAGGCTGATATGATTTTTTTGTTTATACTCATTTTCGGCGTGCTGTTCCTGTTCATGAATGTGAGGAACGTGGCTCCAGGAATCAAGGGGAGCATCATTGCTGGGCTTACGATTATTGTCCTCTCCGTCTGTTTAAAGCTTCGAACAAGTTATATCGCCTCGCTCGGCATGTCGTTCTTTTCTGTTTGGCTTTGCGAAGCTCTTTTCCTTTATATTCTTTGGTGGATTGCTCGCGGTATTCGCCGTGCCGTGGTGAAGAAACCGATTGACCGCCGCATCGTCGTTTCGGTATCGAGGTTATTGCTTTTTGTGTCGGTGGTGATGACGATTGTGTTCGTGGCGATTGGCGTCGGCAACAACGAGAACTTCAAGGTTCGCGAAATCAAGGTGGCTGTCCCGACGGAGCAGAAATTTACCGCAGTCTTCTTTAGCGACCTCCATATCGATCCATTGTTCAACCGCGAAAAGATGGAACGCATTGTGCATGTGAGCGACAGCCTCCACCCGGATTTTGTGTTGTTCGGCGGAGACTTTTCGGACGTGGTGGATTCGACGCTTTCAGCGTGGGAATACGATTTCTTGGTGCAGAAGCTTGCAGCGACTGCCAAGATGGCGGCTATTGCTATCAATGGAAACCACGAGGGATTTGTCGAACGCGAAGGCAGCGACTTCAAAAAGTGGATGCAGGACAACGGCTTTGTCGTTTTGGAAGATTCTACGGTCTGTATGCCATTGGCATGCATTACCGGTCGCATAGACCACAGTGTGGCAAAAATTCGCGGTGTTGAACGCAAACCGCTTTTTGACTTGCGTCCACCGACTGATGCTGCAAAAATTCCTTGGTTGCTTTTGGACCACCAGCCTCGCGGCATTGAACCGGAACATCCCGGCCGTCGTCCTGACTTTGCCATGTCAGGCCACACGCATAACGGCCAGTTTTTCCCGGGAACGGTCATCATTAATTGGGTTTGGCGCCTCGCATACGGCCTTGGAGAACTTGACCAAATCAAGTGGCTTGTCTCCAGCGGAGTCGATTCCTGGGGGCCGCCAGTCCGCATCGGTAGCGAAACCGAGGTTTGGTTCCTCCGTTTTGTGCCTGTTGCGCCGTAATGTCACTGAGTGTCAAAATACATTAACTATATTTTAGTGAACTATGACTCTTTGTTTAGAATCAGATCAACTGGAAACAGTACAGAGAATACTTGGACTCCATTTTGAGGGTTTTCAGGTTTGGGCTTATGGTACGCGTGTTACGGGCGTTGATTTGACCCCGGATACGGAACTGGAATTGGTTGTCATCTCGGATGCCCCCATAGCCCTAGATGATATGACTTCGGTGGAAAAGGCTTTTGTGGAAAGCGGACTTCCGTTCCGCGTCGATGTCGTCGATTGGTCCAAGCTCCCCGAATCGCTCCAGAAGCAAATCAAGAAAGAACATGCTGTCGTGCAGGAGGCCGCCGATAGCTTCCAGTAAGGCTGGCGAGGTTTAATTATGAATCGCTTGTTTCCCCTATTTTTAGTCGCTCTCCTTTCTACTGCGGCATTCGCCCAAAGCGAAGTCGATCGCGTGAAGCCGATGGTCAAGGGTGGCCGTTGCTCCGAAGCGATTGCGTCGCTTCAAAAGGTTTACAGTTCTTCTTTCAGCAAGTTGGATGGCGAAAAAGCTGCCGTCATGTTGACGGAATGCTATCTCCGCTCTGGCAAGAAGGACGCTGCATACGATGTGGCTTCACGTTTCTTGGAATACCATGTGAAGTCCGCCTACCGTGAACGCATGGAAATTGCCCGTGCCATAATCGATGTTGAAAAGGGTTCCGTGTTCGACGGTGTCGAAGCCATGCTCCGTGTGCTTTCCTATTCGACGAACCCGGCTGCAAGATCCCGCGCAAAAGATGTCGTCATCCAGACGCTCGCCGCTTCCCTCTTGAACGCAGACCAGCTCCAGGCTCTCTTGGAAAAGTATCCCGTCGATCGCGATGTCATGGGTTGGCTTGAACTTCAGATTGGGCGTGAATGCCAGAATGCAAAGCGTTACCGTGCCGCAAGGTATTGGTACAAGATGGTTCTCAAGAGCAGTACTTCTGAAAGTTTGACAAGCACCGCGAAGAAGGGACTCAACGCGCTTGAAGGCCTGGGCGCAGGACTTCCGACGATTCTCGTCCTGGCTCCGCTTTCCGGTGACTATGCCGAATTTGGTGCCGCTGCGGTTCAGGGTGCGCTTCTCGCTTACGAACAGTCCGGACTCAAGGACAAGGTCAATATCCGTTTCCAGGACACGCACGCCGATGCGGCAATTGCAATCATGCGTACGCAGCGCGCTGTCAATCAAGATAGCGTCATCGCGATTATCGGCCCCATCATGAGTGCCCCGGCGACGGCTGTGGCCGCATGGCTTGGAGCGAACCTCCAGAGCGTGCCGATGCTTACCCCGACGGCGACTGACGGTGGGATTGCGAAACTCGGCCCGAACATTTTCCAAGTCAATATTACGATGGACATTCTTGCGCAGACTATCGCGGACTTCGCCATCAAGTGCTTGGACATTCGTGAATTTGGCGTGATGAGCCCGCTGGGCGATTTCGGTACGGCAATGTCTGAAACCTTTACACGTGCTGTTGAACGCCGTGGCGGAGAAGTTTTCGCATTCCGCAATTACGAAGAAGGCCGCCCGGACTACAAGACGGAATTCAACATTATGCGCGATGTTTACTTCAATCGTGAAAACCGCCGCCGCAACATTGCCAAGGGCGTAAGCGACCTCGGTGCATCGGGAACGAACCGCAAGGCTTACCTCTCCGATGCCGATGCTGAATTCCCGGGTCTCTTTATTCCTGCGACAAACCCGGCAGATGCTGGTGCCATGGTGAGCCAGGCTGCGTTCCACAAGGTCACCGGAACGTATCTCGGAACATCCGGCTGGTACGGTCGTGAACTTTTGATCCAGGGCAAGCGTCTTGTGGATGGTTCATATTTCAGTGTCCCGGACCTCGACATGAATAAAGGAAATGTAGGCTATACGTCGTTCGTCAAGGACTTTACGGCTCGCTGGGGTGTTGAACCTGGTGAAGATAAAGTAAGCGGACTCAGCTATGATGCCGCAAACATCATCTTCACGGCCTTTAACGCTGTCAGGGACTCGCAAGATGACATGACGCATTTCATCAATGTGACCAAGGACTTTAGAGGAATTTACGGAGACATCAAGTTCCGTCGCGGCGCAAATGCCAACACGAAAATCGTGACCGTGAACAAAGGCAAGTTCGAAGTCGTGACTTCTTGCGAAAGGCAAGACGCTGCTGCTAAAGAAGCCAAGTCCAAGAAAAAGAAGTAGTTGATAGGCGTTAGGTTTTAGGTTGTAGGTCTTAGGAAAAGTATCACACGCTTCTCGTGTTCTACAGCGATAAGGCTTGGCAAACAGCAATTTCCATTAAGTTTAAAAAAAGAACCCTGTGACTTTTGTCACAGGGTCTTTTTCTCCACACACACCAATGCTTGCTCCCCTCATGAACTCGTTATTGCTTCGGCGTCAAATAATTTCCGTTAAAGACGATGGGAACCGCCATCCTCCGAAGGAGACTCCCTTCAAGGCGAGAGTCGCGGACATGCTTGTCTGGACCCATCGAAGCGTTGCCGAATATTTGTCTAGCAGCATGCGGCGATATAGGCTGCTACGAAATCTGCCGATTCGCCCTGCTGGTAGTAAGCGTAAAGGTTCGAGTCGTCCATGACATCTTCGAGATTGACGCTGGTTGTCGTGGTCAGCTCGTCTTTAATCCGTTCCTTGAAGGTCTGGAATCCCGGATGGAACAGATAGTAGAGTGCCGCAGCTGGTGTTTTGTGGAACAGCTTCATAGAAACCTCCAGTCAAAAGTTTAACTCACGCCCAATCTCAATTTTCTCGTTCTTCTGTCATGCTCGACTTGATAGAGCATTGCTTTCTCATTTTTCCAATTCGTTATATCTTCCCGATATTCAACAGCTTAACGTCAATAAGCAGTGAATAACTGTTAATAAAATGTTTAGTTCTTATTAACATCTATTGTATTTATACATTTTTTTACATTGAGAAGCAAGTACTGGCATATTCCAAAATGGAATGTGGTGAGCTACATCAAAAATTTCTAAATTATTTTTACAATGTTTTCAAGACTTTTTATACCGCTTTTAATTGCAGTTGGCATGTCCTTTGCCGACAATCATTCTTTTGCACTTTCCGCGACGCAAAATGCGCTTGCAGAACAGGTGACGCAAAAGACGATGGAACTCGATTACGTCGAGGCGTTTAATTTGGCACGCAAACTCCGTCTTGAAAACGATGGCGTGGGATGCCTTTTCCAGAATATCATTCATATCAGTTTGTACGACGACAAGGGCGATACGGCTTCGCTCAAGGTGGCTGCGAAGAATTTGGAATCTTGCAAGACCGAAGGGCTCTGGGAAGCACTCCGCAATTATGAAATCGGGTACGTTCTTTCGGAAACAGGTCATGCAGTCAAGGGCGCGATGCAAACGCGTTCGGCGGCGAAGATGTTCGAGGAATCACGGGAATTGGAGGCACAGGCTTTCTATGCCATTTATGCTTACTATGTCGATAACAGCTTAGGCTGGCTTCCGTTCAAGTCGGATAACCGCGATGCGTATCTTAAAACGCTCGATGAGGCTTCTCTCAAGTCGAATCGTTTTTGGCCGCTGTTCTTGACTCCGCTCATTTGGATACACTATGACCGCAAGGATTTCCAAAAGGGCTTGGAACTTGCTGAACGCGGGCTTAAAAAAGCTCCCAATCATCCGATTATGCTCCAAATCAAGGCGGATATGCTCTACAGGCTCAAACGCTATGACGAAGCTTCCGCTATTTACGAACAAAGTGCTGCCGAATACATGGAACGCACTGGAAAATCCATTCGTTACTGGTGCTCTGTCTTGAATCTTATCCGCATATACCACGATGCGGGCAATGAAACCAAGGCCAAAGAACAACGTAAAAAGCTCAAAGACCCGGAATTTGAAAAGCAAAAGGATTGGATGCCGGAATCGCTCATGGACGACCTTAAAGACCGCAACTTGATTTGATTTTGTTCCCACATTCCTAACCGCCAGCCACTATTAATTAACCACTAATATTTTTTTACAAAAAATCCTTGGACAAATCTCCGAAAAAAGCGTGTTAAATAAGTAGAGACGCTTTAAAAAAAACAGGAGGTTTTATGTCGAGCAATGAATCTGTGTTGCGAGTTGGCTTCTTTTTAGATGGCTATACGCTTAAGAAAGTCAATGAATACTATTTCAAGCATCATCGTTTTCATGCGCGTTTGGATTTCAGGGAACTTAAGAACTGGGTTCGGGACTACGCGATGAAGCTTTTTGGCAAGGGAAGGTCTTTGGTAGAACTGGAATCGCATTATTACCACCCTTATGTGAGATTTACGGATGTTGCCGAGGCTTCGTGCGACGGCAAACTAGACCGTTTCGAGAAACAGCTTGAACTCGCTGGTTTCGAGGTCCACTATAATTTGCCCGAAGAGGTCGCCGGGATTGGGCCGAACATGATGCTGCTCGAAGACGCATACCTTTGTGCGTATTATCGCAAGATTGACGTGCTTGTCTTGTTGACTACGCAGGGACAGTATTCGACTTTGCCGGTGCGTCTCAAAAAGGAGGGCATCCCGACGCTGCTTTTGGGTTGGAACTTTATGTACGAAAAAGACAATACGACAATTTGTTGGAGAACGGACTCGTGCTTGCGTGAGCTTAGTGGCTATTATGTCGCTATGGAACAGGTTGCCGAAAAGTATCCGCCTAGACGTTACGCATCTAGGAATTTGTTCCTTGTGCCGTTCAGTTCCCGTTCATCGCATGCGTCCAACGTATGGCACTCTTATTTGAAAAATATTATCGCGTCGATTGACAATCCGAAAGGCGGAAACAACAAAAGCCCCGCAGTGGCGAGGCTTGATTGCTGAAAATAATTTGTTCTGTATATTAGATTTTGTTCTGTTGCCTCTTTTCCCAAGGGCTCAAGAATGTCCAAGTGACGCGAAGACCGACGAACCAAGTATCGCCGTCGTTGTCCGTGCCGTTGGCATCTATTTTGATGATGGAGCCTTCACCTTCGATTTCATTATAACGTACAACGCGGTAGCCGGCATAGAGACCAACGGAGATAGGGTCGAACTGCAAGCGGGCTTCGAGTTCTGCGTTGAACGATGCTGCTATCGTGCTGTAGTAGCGGTCTCTTAAGATGGAGTATTCGCCTTTTTTACTTTCGCTAAACACGACCCAGTTCGAAGTGAAGTGGATGTTCATCATGTTGAAACCGATACCCACGGCCGGGATCAAGTTGAAGAATGCTTCTTCGCCGAGGAGCTTCCAGCCGAACATCCAGTCGGCACCGTAGGTAAACCAGCGGGCGTCATAGAGCGGGAAGGCTGCCATGTTTCCGCTAGTGTCTGCTGCTGCCATGGCTTTGCCCGGGCGTTCAGAAGTTTGCGTTATCATGAAGTTGAAATTAATCCATGTCATGAATTGCTTGTACTGGGCACCGACATTGAAATGGAGACCGGGGTAGATGGAACTATCAAATTTTTTGTATTTCAGAGCTGTAGCTGGGTAATAGAAGGCTGTGTCCGAGCCAGAGCCTTTGAGTGCACTTGTTACAAAAGCGGTATTGTTGACATATTCCTTGAATCCGGGCATCATGCCACGGACATCGGCACCGAAGGAAATGAAACCGCGGATGTGGTCCTTGTCATAGAAACCGGGGTCGGCAGCGGACGAATGGGTCGCAAGCGTAAGAATGCTGAACATCACTGCCATGCATAAAGTGGCTATTTTTGTCTTCATACAGACTTTCTCCTAATAGGAACCTCAAAAGAGATATAACGTCAATCAATAAAATACATTATCTTACGGTTTTGTGCATGCTTTTTTATCGTATATGGTTAAAAATCAACAAAATACGCCCATTTTGTTGCTCGTTCCAAGGGGGGCGGTTTAATTTTGCGGTTCTGGGAAAACCTATTCTGCACCTATTTTTCATGCTTTCGGGGCTAGGCGGAGCCTTGCTTGGGATTGTCTCTGTGACGGGGTGCGACCGCGATGCCCATGAAAAGCCGAGTACGCAGACGTGCGGTGCGGTGCAGTTTGAAGTGGTCGGGAGCGACTATTTTTCGATTGGCAAATTGTGCGGGGTAGATGTCGCTGTTGTGCGTTCCGTGGTAGGCAAGGATACGCTTGTCCATAGGTTTGTGATGATGGATTCTTCGACCGCATCTCTTGGAACGGACTTGCGCCGTCGGAGTTTCCCGGAGGGTTGGCTTTCGGCGAAGGTGTTGCGGATTCCGCTCAAGCGGGTGGCGGCACTTTCGACATCGCAGGTGGGGTATTTGCTGCGGCTTGGGCTTCGCGATAATATCGTCGGCGTTTCGGATGGCAATTACATTGTCGATAGTGTTTTGTATGAACGTGCCCGGCCCGACCGTGGGAGTGCGTCGGAGTTCGTCCAAAGTATCGGTTACGATGCTGATGCACTGGAAAAGCTCATGGCTTTGCAGCCGGACTTGATTTTTGATTTCACTACGGGTGGCGATTATGACAACTATGAACAAATTGCAAGAACGAGCCTTCCGTTGATGCTTACGTCCGAGTGGCAGGAGAATAGCCCGCTTGCAAAGTTGGAATGGATTAAATTGTATGGAATTTTATTCGGCGTACGTCCGCTTGCTGATTCGATTTTTGAACAAGAGAAGCAATTGTACGAGACCCTGAAAAATCTGATAGCATCTTCTGTCACAAATGATAGCGTAAACCCCAAAGCGACCGGAGGTCGCGACCCCATAGCCCATAGCCCACTTCTAACTTCCAACTTCCTACCGCCTACTAAATCCTGTCCCCGCGTCTTGGCCGGGATGTCTTATGGTGGCGTGTGGCATGCTTCCGGTGGCAGTGGTTTTACTGCGAATTTGATTCGCGATGCGGGAGGTTGCTATTTGTGGGCGTCCGACAGCTCACGTGAACTGACATTCTCGTTCGAGCAAGTCTTTGCGCTTGCGGATAGTGTCGATGTCTGGGTCAATCCGTCGATGTTCGCTACGGTCGATGAAATTGTCGCACTGGAACCTCGCGTGAAAGGCATCAAGGCGTTCAAGGAAAAAAGGATTTTCCAGAATGACGGTCGCAAGGGGAGGGGCGCGGGCAACGATTTTTACGAAGACGCGGTTACGCGACCGGCGGAACTCCTGTGGAATTTTGCAAAATGCATAAATGGTGTCGCTCCAAGGGTACATTCTTTGGATACGACCTACAAATGGTATCGAAATATTTTATAATTTTAACATATGATGTCACATACTGGTATTGGAGATTGGATTGCAGCTCAATATGATCTCGGAGCACCATTTTTACAACTGGTTCCGAGAGATTATGCGGATTTTTTGCTGCTGAATGCGCAGATTTGCGAGTATGACGCCGGCGATATCATTATTCGTGGTGGTGTCGAAGGCGAATCCTTCTGCGTTTTGCAGAGCGGGCGTGCTACGGTTTGCGGTCAGATTCTTTCTGACGGTCATTATAGTTCTCTTACAACTTTGGAAAGCGGATCTTGTTTTGGTGAAATGTCCATTTTGTGCAACGAGCCTACGAGCAATACGATTATTGCTGCCGAAGACGGTTGTACGGTTCTTCACATTCCGAAGGCGGAGTTCGTGAAGTTCCTCGACAAGAATCCAAGCGTCGTGGTTTACCTTTATAAAGTGATGGCACATCGCTTGCGTGCAAAGAACGAGGCTTTTGACGAGTTTGAACGCTTGTCGCTTTTGGCTTCGGCAAAAGTTCTTCCGTTTATTGATTTCGCCCAGACGATGGAAAAAAGCCACATTACCGGGACGGTTATTTTCGAATGTGCCGGGGAATCGGGCTTTATCGCTTTCCAGGAAGGCCGAATTTGCTGTGCCAAGTGCGGTAAACTGGCAGGGCCGGATGCTCTCGAAAAAATGCTTTCGTGGGGTGACGAAACCTTGTTCAAACTGGATACGCACGTGATGCCTGATGTGGTGAATATCAGCCAGATGACGGACACGACAAGCCTCATCCTTGATGCGCTCAGAAATATTGATGAAAAACAAAGTGCCCGTAAATAGGGCCAAATAGCTGCCCGCTCGTAGGGCAAAGGAAAAAAGATGAATTACGCAGACGCAGGAGTTTCCTTGGCACGTGCCGACGAGGCAATGGTCGGTGTCAAGAAATCCGTTCGTACCACATTCAACCAGGGCGTTTTGGGAGACGTGGGCAACTTCGGTGGCCTGTTCACTCTGAACCATCTCGGCATGAAGGATCCTGTCCTCGTGAGTTCCGTGGATGGTGTGGGCACCAAGCTCAAGGTCGATATCGAAATGGGTACGCACGAACTGCCGGGCCAGGACATCGTGAACCATTGCTGCGATGACATTCTGGTGCAGGGCGCTCGTCCGCTGTTCTTCTTGGACTACGTGGCTACAGGCCGCTTGGAACCGGGTGTTATGGACAAGCTTGTTGCTGGCATGGCCAAGGCTTGCCGCGAGAACGACCTTGTTCTGATTGGTGGCGAAACGGCTGAAATGCCGGGCTTCTATGGTCCGGGAGACTACGATATCTCCGGTACAATCGTGGGAGTCGTGGAACGTGAAAACATCATTGACGGCAAGAAAATCAAACCGGGGACCATTATTCTCGGTCTGCCTTCTACGGGACTTCATACAAACGGTTATTCGCTTGCTCGTAAGGTGCTTTTCGAAGTGGCCGGCTACAAGGTGGATACTTTGGTCGATGGCATGGACAAGACGATTGGCGAAGCTCTTGCCGTACCGCACCGCAGCTACTATCCGAGCCTCATTGATCTTTGCAACAAGAAAATTATTCAAGGCCTCGCCCACATCACGGGTTCGGGCTACCAGGGCAACATTCCGCGTATTCTTCCGGATAACGTTGACGTGATTATCGATCGCACCACGTGGGATCCTCCGATGATTTTCAAGCTCATCCAGCAGGCTGGCTCTGTTGAAAAGGACGAAATGTATTCTACCTTCAACATGGGTATGGGCATGCTTATCTTCATCGACCCGAAGGACAAGGACGAAGTTGTCGCTCATCTCGAATCGAAGGGCGAAAAGTGGGCGCAAATCGGCGAAGTCGTAGAAGGCTCCAAGCAGGTGAAGTTCAGAGATTAATGTGAAATGTGTGATGTGAGATGTGAAGTGGATCATTAGTCATTTCACACTCCACATTCCACATTGAAAAAGGCTTGCACGTATGTGCGGCCTTTTTTTGTTTTTTTTTTGCCTAGCCACTAATCACTAACCACTGCCTACTGTCTACTTCCTACTTCCTACTTCCTACTTATTCTTGTTTCCCCTCACATATATACTTTTAAAAAACTTTTTTTCGAGATTTTTGTTGCAATAAAATCTATTTTTAGAAAAAGTGTGAAAAGGAAAAATATGAAAAAACGTTTATTGAGTTCTTTATGCGCGGTGAGTGCAATCGCCGTGTTTTTCGGTTGTGGCGAAGATTCTTCTACGCCGTTTGCTCCCACACAGTCGAATATTTTATCTTCCTCGACGAACTTTGTTCCTGGCGTAGAAAGCAGCTCTAGCGTGACTACTTCGGATCCGGGTTTAAGTTCTGCTGTTGTTCCGGGGTCTAGTGTTTTTGAACCTGCTTTGTCTAGTGCATCCGCTCCGGTTTTGAGTTCTGCAATGGAGTCTCCAGTTTCGAGTTCTGGAGCCGAAAATCCGGGCATGAGTTCCGCCGTTGTTGTTCCGGGCAGTTCTGCTGATGCCCCGGCTTCAAGCTCTGACGCAGCTCCTGTTTCGTCTGCTGCCGAAGTTCCCGTCAGTTCGGCGGGTCCCGAGTTGGGACCTGACGGATTCCCGACGCTTGAATCTTACGGGCCACCTCCTGCCGAATACACCAAGAATATATTGAACAACGGAAATAACGGTTGGAACAGCCGCTATTGGGATGCCTGCAAGCCGCACTGTGCATGGATTAGTAACGGTCAAGAAGGTAAGACCGATACGACGACCGAGGCGTCTTATCAGAAAGGTATGACGACCGCCCGTAACTGCAACATCCATGATGTCGAAGTTCCGACATTCACTGTGGGGTCTGGCGCGAACGTTTATTGGTTCGGTTATGAAGGTACGAACAACGCTTGCGGTAGTGCTAAAGAAAAGGGCGTGTTCACTTGTACGGACATGGCTCCTATCGCTGTGAACGATTCTCTCTCTTACGCTTATGTGGCTGGCCCTGGATCGCAGACAACGTGCGGCAAATGTTTTCATCTTCAGTACAACGGAAGTTTCAAGGATGCGAGTGCGAACAATGCCGCGAAGGAAACTCACAAGGCACTTAAGGGCAAGCATATGGTCGTGATGACGTCGAACATCGGTCACGACGTGGAAAGAGGTCAGTTTGACTTGATGGTTCCAGGCGGTGGCGTGGGAGCCTTCGATGCTCTTTCTGTACAAGTTAACGGAAAAAACATTAAATGGGGAGCCGGTTTCGGCGGCTTCCTTACTGAATGCCAAAGCACGCTTGGCTATGACAACACTCTCGAAAAGTATCAGCAGTGTGTCAGGGATATGTGTGATGCTGCGTTTGGTAATGCTGGTTTCCCCAACCTGTTGCGTGGCTGCCACTGGTTTGCGGACTGGTTCATGGCGGCAGATAATCCGACCTACAACTGGGAAGAAGTCGAATGCCCGCAGTACTTGATTGACCATTATTTGACGCGTATCAATACCACTAAGGATAACAATTATAAGTGGCGTGACGACTGGTCCACTTTCAAGCAGGGCGATGTGCTGGATACTGCAGTTTGCTGGAAGGACGGCGAAAATCCGCATGATCCGAACGGCAAGGGTGCTGGTTGCGAAAAGTAAAGCGATTAAAATAAATTAAAGACTCCCCGCAAACGCGGGGAGTTTTTCGTTTTTCGTCCTCCTGTTCCCGCCTCCGAGCGGACACCCCCTCCTTTTATCGCCATGAATACGGTGCTTTCTCACCGCTGGCAAAAAATCTGTTTACAAGATGTGGATAATGTGGGTGAATCGCGGCACACAACCCGTTTTTATCAAAAAAAGTGAAAAAAAGTGAATTTTTTTCGCCTTACCCCCTTGACTTTTTCCCTGAAAATTCTATAATTGGCTTCACCCTCGAACGAGACGGCAAAACGCCGGAACGGACGAGACGGAAGCCCGCGAGACTTCCGGGAAGATTGAAGGAATCGGAGATGT
>JAEEGJ010017849.1_pt1 | contig 15951 bp, 17 predicted proteins | sample 8958761 | NCBI WGS metagenome assembly JAEEGJ01 (sample SAMN16246546, study PRJNA631951) | gut metagenome | biome: gut microbiome; feature: rumen; material: RS-attached | host: Bos | place: Iran: Karaj | collected 2018-10
ACGGCCGTAGGTGACAATGGTCAGGTCTTCGCCTTCGAGAGCGATACGGCCCTTGCCCAGCGGAAGGGGATCGAAGCTGGTGACTTCGCTCTTGGTGGCATACAGGCACTTGTTCTCGAAGAACATCACGGGGTTATCATCGTCAATTGAGGTCAGCATCAGGCCCAGAGCATCCTGCGCATTGCTGGGATATACGACCTTCAGGCCGGGAACGTGAGTCAGCCAGGCTTCCAGACTCTGGCAGTGCTGTGCCGCACCGCCGGTGCCGGCGCCTGCGGGCAGACGCACGACCATGGGCATGGAAATCTTGCCGCCAAACATAAAGCGCATCTTGGCCGCCTGGTTGACCAGCTGGTCCATACCGACGGTCAGAAAGTCATTGAACATCAGCTCAGCAATCGGACGGAGGCCGGTTGCCGCGCTGCCGACGGCGCAGCCGATGATGGCGCCTTCGGAAATCGGGGTATCGCGTACACGCTCGGGTCCGAACTCATCGAACATGCCGGCGCTGACACCGAAGCAGCCGCCGAATGCACCGACGTCTTCACCGAACAGGACCACAGTAGGGTCTTCGCGCATCCGGATGGACATTGCCTCGCGGATTGCTTCACCGTAAGTCATCATACTCATCTCTCACGCACCTCCGCAACAATATCGGAATAAACATCCAAGACTTCACTCTCATCAGGTGCAAAGGGCTGAGCGTCTGCAAATGCGATGGCTTCCTCGATCTGCTTGTCTACCGCATCCTTCACGGCCTGAATCTCGTCGGCCGTCATTACGCCGTTCTCTTCCAGGTACTTCTCGAAGCGGGGCATCGGATCCTTTGCCATCCATGCAGCCTGCTCCTCTTTGGGTTTGTAGGTCGCGGGGTCGCCTTCGAAGTGGCCGCGCTGACGATAGGTCTTGCACTCGATGAGTGTGGGGCCTTTGCCTGCACGGGCGCGGGCGACGGCTTCTTCCGCTGCCTCGAACACGGCGACGGGGTCGTTGCCGTCGACGGCTACGCCAGGAATATTATAGGCAGCGCCGCGGTCGGCGATGTCCTTGATCGCCTGGTGACGATCCTGGCTCATGGAAATGCCATAGTGGTTGTTCTCGCAGACGAAGATAATGGGGAGCTTCCAGATGGATGCCATGTTCAGGGACTCATGGAAAGTGCCCTGGTTGGTGGAACCGTCACCGAAGAAGCAGACGCAGACCTGGTCGGTTCCGCGGATCTTGATGGACAGACCAGCACCGCAGGAGATGCAGTGACCGGCGCCGACGATGCCGTTGGCACCAAGGATGCCCTTGTTTCTGTCAGCGATGTGCATGGAGCCGCCCTTGCCTTTGCAGTAGCCGGTGTAACGGCCGAAGAGCTCCGCCATCATCAGATTCAGATCGCCGTCCTTGGCGATGATGTGGCCGTGGCCACGGTGTGTACTTGTGATGAAGTCATCATCCCGCAGGCACTCGCATACTGCAGGTGCGATCGCCTCTTCACCTAAGTAGAGGTGGGCAAAGCCGTAGATCTTGCCTTCGGCAAACAAGTCTTTGGCTGCCGTCTCGAAAGCACGGATGCGGCACATGCGGGTATAGATGTCTCTCATCTGTTCTTTGCTTATTGACATGTCAAACCTCCTATCTTGTTTTTGGGGATGCATTGCATTCCCTTCTCCGCAAACACATGTCTGTGTTTCTGTTACTATTATACCTTTTTCTCTGTAAAATCTCAATCGTTAAGTATGTAGCAAAGCAATTTCTGCGTTTTTACCGGTTTTTCAGGATAAAAGCATGCAATTTAGACAAAAGGAAAACAGAAACTGGTTATACCTCGAGAAAATATCGAGATTTTTTCTCGAGAAATAGCGAGAAATTCTCAAAATGAGAAAAACCGTCTCAAAATGACAGGATCCTGTCGTCTTGAGACGGTTTCTGAGAGCATGAAACAGCTTTCTCAGTTCTTCAGTTTTTTGGGGTTGATATCGTACTGTTTCAGTCTCCTGTACAGGGTGGCGCGGCTGAGGCCGAGCCGGTCGGCTGCAGCCTGCACATCGCCATGACAGATGGTGAGTGCGGCTATGATCGCACCTTCGCCGGAATCACCTCTCGGAGACGTGGTTCTTTCCGGAGCTTCCGGCTGCTTCAGGGATAAGGAAAGGTCCCCGGCAGAGAGCTCCGCTGCCTCGCTGGTGTAATAGGCGCGGGCCAGGCTGTTCTGCAGCTCGCGGATGTTGCCGGGCCAGTCGTATTCCCGCAGGCCGGTCAAAAACGCGTCAGACATGGTCTTCGGGGGTGAGAGACTGTTTTCGTTCAGCGTCTGCAGAAAACGCCTGGCGCACAGTTCAATGTCTTCCGGACGCTCCCGCAGCGGCGGGATCTCGAGCTTCAGCGTGCTCAGGCGGAAATACATGTCCTTCCGGAAGGCGCCCCGCTCCACCAGCTGCTCCAGATCCTGATTGGAAGAGGAAATGATCCGGATGTTCAGCTGGATCTCGCGGGTGCTGCCAAGGCGCTGGATGCAGTGGGTTTCAACGGCGCGCAGCAGCTTGATCTGCATCTCCAGCGGCATGGACGACACCTCGTCCAGAAACAGGGTGCCGTTCTGCGCCAGCTCGAAACGGCCGGGCTTGCCGTCGTCCACTTTTCCGGGAAAAGCGTTCGATTCATAGCCGAAAAGCTCCATATCGAACATTTCACGCGGAATAGAGGCGCAGTTGACGGCGACGAACGGACCGTCGGCATTCTTGCTCGCGTTGTGGATCGCCTGCGCAAGAAGCTCTTTTCCGGTCCCGCTCTCACCCTGAATGAGAATATTGCCTTCGTACCGGGCAAAGGTGGCCGCGTACGCCAGCGTTTTTTTCATCGTTTCGTTGGCGGTATAGCAGTCGCGGAAGGTGTAGACGGCGCGGTTGCCGGAGATCCTGTTGGCGGCGTTGATGAGATGCTTCTGCATCCGCAGCGTTACGCCGAACGTCTGATACCCGTAATCATTGAGAGGCGTCGCGAGCATGCTGCAGTATCGAATCTCACCGTCGACGAGGAGCGCGACGTTGTCCGACTTGAAACTCTTCTCTTCGCCGATCCATCTCTCGGGATTCCAGTTGCTGTACGGAAAAAAGCTTCTGACTCCCCTTCTGCGGAGACCTTCCAGATCGGTCTTTATAAGTGCTTCTGCCGCTTTGTTCATCCAGAGCGGCTCCAGATTCCGGTCCAGAAGCAGCATGCTGTCGTCACTGCTGTTCAGCAGGGACCTCATCATCTGGGAATTATAAGTATGTTTGATCTGTGCTTCGATGTTCCGGGCTGCTTCCTGTACCAGGGCGAGAGTGTGCGGATGCACATCCTTATAGTCGCCGGAGAGATTGATGCAGCCGATGATCTCACCGTTCGGGTTGTGGATGGGCGAGGCGGAACAGGTCCAGGAATGGTGCGAGATGCAGTAGTGTTCCGGCCCGGCCATCTGGATGGCCATGTCGTAATCCAGCGCGACGCTGATGGCGTTGGTACCGACCTCGAGGTTGCTCCACATGGCGCCGGGAATAAAGCGCATGTCGCTGCAGCGGGCGATCATCTCAGGCGGGCCGAGGATCTCCAGCAGGTACCCGGCGCTGTCGGTCAGCACGATCAGGAACTGTGTGCTGTTGATGAGCTCGAACATCTCATGCATGATGGGCACGGCGACGTCCAGAAACAGACGGTGTTCTTTCCTGGCGCTGGCCAGGACTTTATCGTCGATATGCCGGCCTTCGCCGCCTGTGGGATTCACGCCGGCCGCCTTGCACTTTTTCCATGATTCGGCAATGGGCGTGCGGATCTTCGGGCTCAGCTTGTCTTCGAAAACAAACTGCGCCCAGATCTCTGTCAATTCAGCAAGATCCATTTTAGTCTCCTTCTCCCGTCATCAGGCAGACGACCTCCTCCCGCGTGATCCCGCCGAAGAGGGAGGCGCAGTCGAAGCGGGATAAAACCGCTTCCAGTTCCGACCGTTCGGGTCGGACGCCGCACAGCGCTTCGGAGAGCGCATCCAGAGAAGCGGTGGCCATAAAGTCTCCGTAAATAGCAGCATCGGCGATGACGCCCTGCTGCACATCCATGCGCACATCCAGGCTGCCGCCGGGAAACCGTGCCTTGCGCCGGACCTGATAGGCGGGGCTGCGGCCCCACGTCCACTCCCAGCTGCGGTATTTTTCGTCGGCAAGGGTCCGGGCCTGTGCCAGTTCTTCCTCCGTCAGCTGTTCCCGAATCATGCCCTGCGGTGCCAGTTCCCGCAGGATCCCGTCCCAGAACATATGCAGTGTGGTGTCTGCAGGAAGATAGTCCTTCAGCATGCCGACGCGGCTGCTGACCGATTTCACGCTCTTCGAACGGAACTTTTCCGGGTCCGCCCGCAGGGCGCCGGCGATCATGGCAGGGTCCGAGTCGAACAGCAGCGTACCGTGGTGGAGGATCCGTTCGCCGGAAACGCGCTGCGCGACGCCGGAGACCTTCTTCCCGTCCACCAGGATATCGTTCCGCCCGGAGGTCTGAGCCTCGACGCCCATGACGGCAAGTGCCCGGCAGATCGGCTCGGTAAACCGGGCAATGCTCAGTTCTTCTGTTTCTCCCACATCGGTGATAAAGGAATAGTTGAGGTTTCCGAGATCGTGATAGACCGCGCCGCCGCCGGTCATGCGCCGCACAACGGTGATACCGTGGGAAGCGACGAAGGCGGCGTCGATCTCCTCGGCGGTGTTCTGGTTCAGCCCGACGACGATCGTGTTGGCGTTCTGCCAGAGCAGCAGCCAGTCGCCCCTGCGGCGATTTTCCAGCACGACCTGCTCGACCGCGAGGTTATAGCACGGATCTGTGGATCCCGTTTCAAGATAATGCACAGGCATTAAACGTCACGTCCTGTCCGGGATTTGATTTGAAATGATGCTTCGCTCAGGCCTTCTTCGCTTCGGCTTTTTCGAGGAATCGCTGCTGTTTGATGATAAAGCGCTCGTGCGTCCCCTGGCCGATCAGGCCGCGTTCGTCGAAGGCGCGGACTTCGAACCCCAGCCGGCGGCCGTCGATCTCGGTCAGCGTGCTCTCAGCCCAGACCTTCATGCCCATGGGAGTGGCCGAATCGTGGCTGACGCAGATCTTCGTGCCGACCGTGCTCTGCCCCTCCTCAAGGTGCGGTGCGACCGAGCCCAGAGAAGCGTTTTCCATCAGAGCGACCATGCAGGGCGTCGCAAAAACGGGAAGATCTCCCGATCCCATGTTTTTGGCTGTATTCTGTTCGCAGACGATGTCTTCTGCGCGTCCCTGAATTCCGATTTCGAGCATAAGTGATCCCTCCTGATCTTTTTTCTTTATTGTATCCCAAACGGCACGGGATATCAAGTGAGGAATCGGGCAGCACCGGCACCATCCCGCTGCCGTCTGCCGCTGCAAAAACGGCCCCGCCTTTCATTTTTCTTTCATTTTCCTCTTGATTATCTTTACAAATCATGTTAAAGTGTATAAGAAAGATGATTGATTCCCCTCCTCATCCTCTCTTAACTGAATTACCCCACCCCGAAAAGAATCAGCGGGCCGGAAGGTCACCGGCCCGCTGATTCTTTTTTACACGATCTTGTCCGGAAGGAGTGAAAACGCCTGCCTCTGCCCGCCGTAGTTGGGGCAGCACTCATAGGCCGGGATCCCCAGCATAGCAAACACCAGCGCCGAAGACTGCTCTCCTCCGGTGATCCCCGGCCAGTGGCCGGTCTCCCGAATGATCTTTCTGATTCTTTCCATAGGATTCATAGTCGCTACCTCCCATCAGTTTTTCTGTCTGGCATCAGGTTACCATAAAACCTGTAACTTTTTTGGGACTCGGTAGCGCAGCCGGTCGGTTTTTCTGCTCGATCGAGGGGCATTTTCTGGACTCGGTTGGATTTATAATGGAGCCGGAAAAAACGAGAAAAGGAGTGATTCGGCATGCGAGGATATTTTTCTGCGGGAGGGTTTTTCGGTCTGGTGGACGGCCGTTATGTGCTGTTCGCTTCGGAATCGGACTACTACGAGGCAATGAGCGACGCGGAGGCTTAAGCAGTCTCCGCTTTCTTTCTGTACGAGGCCTGAGAAGACCGGCCGGAGGCTGTAGCTTTCCGGACCAGGTTGTGATATAGTACTAACATGAAATCATAGTACAGGCCGTTATGGAGGATATAAAAAATGAAGTTTTCGGAAGAGAATGTAAGCCTGATCAAGACTCTGTCTGATGCGCCGGGGCCTTCCGGCTTTGAGGATGAAGTCCTGAAGATCGTAAAAAGCGCTCTGGACAATATCTGCAGGTTTGAAGAGGATAAGCTGCGCAACCTGTATATCTACCGCAAGAACCACAGCGGAGAGAAACCGGTGCTGATGCTGGACGCCCACGGGGATGAAGTGGGCTTTATGATCCATTCGATCAAGCCCTGCGGGACCCTGCGTTTTCTCCCGCTTGGCGGCATGGATCCGCGCGGGCTTATCGGTTCCGAGGTGCTGGTGCGCACGCTGGACAGTGAGTACATCCGTGGAACCATCGGCCTGCGGCCGCCGCATTTTTCGGGTGGGAAACAGGATACTTCGCTGGAGATCCGCGATTTCTCCATCGATATCGGAGCATGCAGTGCAGAAGAAGCCGTGGAAAACTTTCGGATCGGCATCGGTGAACCTGCCGTTCCCGCGACGACCTGTCACTTCGATGAAAAACACGGGGTATTTTTCGGCAAGGCCTTTGACTGCCGCATCGGCGTCGCCGCGCTGATCTCGACCCTGCGCCGGCTGGACGGGCTTGATCTTCCCTTTGACGTGGTCGGCGTGATCTCCTCGCAGGAAGAGGTCGGCGACAGAGGCGTCAAGGTTTCTGTAAACAAAGTAAAGCCGGATATTGCCATCTGCTTTGAAGGCTGCCCGGCCGACGACACCTTTACGGAACCTTATGCCATACAGACCGCTTTGAAGCATGGACCCATGTTCCGGTATATGGACAAATCCGTCATCTGCTCTCCGCGGTTCCAGCGCTGGGTGCTGGCGACCGCGAAAAAGCACGGCATTCCCGCCCAGGCGTCCGTGCGGGAGGGCGGCGGAAACGACGGAGCTGTCATCAGTCTTGCAAACGGCGGTATCCCGGTGGTCGTCGCCGGCATCCCCGTCCGCTATATCCATTCGATGTCCGGCATTGCAGCCTACGAGGATTTTGAGAACACGGCAGAGCTGGTGTCGATCCTTGCTAAGGAACTTGATCCTGAAATCTTTGCCTCTTTCTGACCTGGCTGAAAGAACCTGATGTTGCCAAAAAGATCCGGATACCGGATCTTTTTGCTTTAGAATCCGCTTGTGAGTTTCAGCACAGGATGCCTTTGGTTTCTTTTTGCGCAGGGCATATTTTCGTTTCCTTTCCTTCTTGCGCCGCATCGGAAAGTGTGTTTTAATAACCTCAGAAGTATCATTATATAAACAGAAAGGAAATGCCTATGCGAGATCTGAACCGATTTGTCCGGGCGCAGGAGACCTCTTACGACAGAGCGCTCGCCGAAGTAAGAGACGGCTGCAAACGCAGCCACTGGATGTGGTATATCTTCCCGCAGATCGCAGGCCTCGGCCAGACGAGCACCTCCCGCCTTTACGCCATCGACGATCTGGAAGAAGCGCAGGCTTACCTGCGGCACCCCGTGCTCGGGCCCCGGCTGCTGGAGATCAGTGAGGCGCTGCTGGCCCTGAATACCGACAGCGCGATGGCTGTTTTCGGCTGGCCCGACGACATGAAGCTGCGCTCCTGCATGACGCTGTTTTCACTGGCGGATCCCGAGCAGGAAGTCTTTCAGAAAGTGCTGGACAAGTTTTACGGCGGCAAGCCGGACACCCTGACCCTGGATCTGCTCGGGTACTAAGGAGGAAACTATGAAAGTATTGCTCATCAACGGCAGCCCGCATGAGCACGGCTGCATCTATACCTCTCTGAGCGAGCTGAAAAAATCTCTGGAAGCAAACGGTGTGGAAGGCGAGATCTTCTGGCTCGGCAGTCAGGCCATCCAGGACTGCACCGGATGCAACGCCTGCTCCCGGCTGGGCCGCTGCATGTATGACGACTGCGTCAACGAAGTGTATGACCGTCTGGATGAGTTCCAGGGCATCGTGGTCGGCTCCCCGGTCTATTACGCAGGCCCGTCCGCCCGCGTCCAGTGCTTCCTCGACCGCCTGTTCTACATCTCCGGCAAGAAAAAGCTGGCCGGCAAGTGCGCAGCCGCTGTCGTGAACTGCCGCCGCGGAGGCGCCAGCGCCGCGTTCGACCGGCTGAACAAGTACTTCACTATCTGCAACATGCCCGTCGTGTCCTCGCAGTACTGGAACTCCACCCACGGCTATACACCGGAAGATGTGGCAAAGGATCTGGAGGGCCTGCAGACCATGCGCACACTCGGCCAGAACATGGCATGGATGATCAAAAACCTTGCCGGCAAGGAAACGCCGACCTACGAGAAGATCCAGATCACCAATTTCATTCAGGATAAGGAGTGAAGGAGACCACCATGCTGAGAGACAAAGCATATGAATATTTTATCACGCGCGACCTGAACTGCTCGGAAGCCGTTCTCCTGGCCATCAGCGATGAATACGGACTCGGGCTCGACACGGAGGATATGAAACTCGTCAGCGGTTTCGGCCGCGGGATCGGCTGCGCCAGGTTCTGCGGTGTGATGACCGCGCTCATCGCCGCGTGCGGCAAGATGATGATCAAAGAGCGTGCCCATGTCACCCCGGATTTTGACGCCATCTTCTCAGGCCTGTACGACGCGTTTGTTAAAAAGGTGGGCAGTGCGGAATGCGCCGAACTGAAGCCCATCTACCGCAAACCGGACGTCCGCTGCCTGCAGGTGGTGGAAATGGGGTTGGACGTCTTTGAGGAATACATGGCCACACTGAAGCAGGATTGATCCTTTTATTCCGAGGCAAAAGGCGGGGAACGATTCTCTGTCTTGTGAAAGGAGCGGGCAGATGAGCATTCATATCGAAAACGTCTCCGTATACGGCTGGGAGGCCGCGATCCGAGGCGCAAGAAACCTGCTGAACAGCTGGAACAGAACCGCCAGCCGCTTTCTCGTATCCGAGAACGGCGACGGAGATCACGGATACCGGCATTATCATACATTCCACAGCGAACAGGATCCCCTCCCGGCAACAGAGGGAGAAGCCGGCAGCCCCCGGGATCTGATCGGGCGTGAAGACTACATGCTTCTCATGAACATGGCCAAAGGCGGACCTGAAGAATCGAAATGGAGAAGGATGATCCACGTCCAGATGGATATCACCGCGCCTCTGTACTGGTGGAAGGAATTCGACACCTACAAGGTCGGCACCGTCTCCAATTCCTGCAGCACGATGCGGACGATCCACGAGAAGGCGTTTACACCGGAGGATTTTTCCTGCGAGCATCTGCTGCCGGAACCCGGCTGCCTGGCCGGATACGCGGGCGGAGACCGTTCCCCCGCGGAGCTTCTGCGTCTGACGGTCGATACGCTGAACGCAGCGAGGGCAGCCTTTCTCGAAACCGGGGACAAAAGATACTGGTGGCAGCTGATCCAGCTGCTGCCGAGCTCCTATAACCAGCACAGGACGATCGACCTGAATTATGAGGTGCTGCGGAGCCAGTACCGGGAGCGGAAGAATCACAAGCTTGACGAGTGGAGAGATTACTGCGCTTTCATCCGGGAACTCCCGTACAGTGAGTTTATCACGCTGAAGCAGGACTGATCCTTTATACATCAAGATGAATGATCCCCCTGGCAGATGATCTGCCAGGGGGATCATTCGCTTTTCAGCTTTTACTTTATAAAGAGACTGCGTTTCCTGCCTCGTCCGGCACAAAATACGTGCTGCGCACTTCACGATAAACACCCTCGACATCTCTTTCCGAGAGGATCCGATACAGTTTCTCATGTGCCAGATACAGTTCTTCCGCGCGCCCCTCTTTCAGCATCAGCTTCACGCTTTCCATCCGCATATCATGCGTCATAGTACGCACAGTCCCGGAGATCTGGGCAACGATACGGTTGTGAGAGAGGTCCATCATAGCTTCATGGAACGCGTTGTCTTTCTCAAAAACATCATCTACTGACGGTTTTTTCCGCATGCAGGAGCTGTTCAGTGCGGAAAGAGGTTTTTCCAAGGACCGGATCTCCTCATCCGACGCGTTGCGGATCACCATCAGCATGGTTCCTGTCTCCATGATCTCCCGCAGGTCCATCAGTTCATCATAGCTGTCGCCGCGGCCGAGGATCACACCATACAGGAGGGGGCTGATCATCGGTTCGGAAAAGCCGCTGCATACAAAGGTCCCGACCGGGCGCCGGATCTCCAGAACGCCCATGGCGACAAGGATCTTAATCGCCTCGCGGACCGTGTTGCGGGCGACGCCGAACCTCTCGGCAAGTTCCACTTCGGTGGGGATCTGATCACCGGGCACGATCTCCCCTTCCAGCAGCCGCTTGGTAAGCGTATCTATGATCTGCTGGACCGCATTGTTGTTGATTTTCTGGACATCCACGGCAACTCCTCCATTATTCAACATTGAACATTGATAGAACTGTAACAGACTTCGGTGACATTGTCAAGAAAGCTCTTGTTCTTTTATACAAAACATACAAAAAGGCTGTCGTAAAATTGGTGCTTCCTCCAAATCTTTATAAAATTTGCGCAAACCGCTTGACAGAATCCGGAGAAGGAAGTATGATGTCATTGCTCAATGTTGAGCATTGAATGATAAAGACAAGATCAATTGTCCATCCGATTCTCTCCTCTGCAACCCTTACACCTACAGAATAAATACCCATCTGGGAAAGGAGTCTCCACATGAAGGAATATCTCAGCATCACAGACCTGCAGAACAAATGCGTTGATCTGAAAAAGCATGTCGTCGACATGATCTGGAAAGCCCAAAGCGGCCACCCGGGCGGCTCGCTCTCCGTGGCGGACTTTATGACAGCCTGCTACTTCCGGTATATGAACGTGGATCCGGAGAATCCCCGCTGGGAAGACAGAGACCGCTTTGTCCTGTCCAAGGGCCATGTCTGCCCCGCTCAGTATGCGGCGCTGGCCATGAAAGGCTACTTCCCCATGGAAGTGCTGGACACGCTGCGCAAGGAAGGCTCCCCTCTTCAGGGCCATCCCAGCATGAACAAGTGCCCCGGCATCGACATCTCCACCGGTTCCCTCGGTCAGGGACTTGCCTGCGCGGTCGGTATGGCGCTGGCTGCAAAGCTGGACGGAAAAGACTACCGTGTCTTCTCTGCTGTGGGTGACGGTGAGTGCGACGAAGGTGAGATCTGGGAAGCCTGCGGCACCGCACACAAGTACGGGCTGGATAATCTGGTCGTTTTCGTAGACTGGAACAATCTCCAGTTGGACGGCACCTGTGATGAGATCATGCCGCTCGTCGATCTGGGGAAGAAGTTTGACGCATTCGGCTTCGAAGTGTATTCCTGCAACGGCAACGACATGGCGGAACTGGTAGCAGTTATGGACAAGGCGCTGGCTTCCAAGAACGGACTGCCCAAGTGCATCGTGGGCAAAACGGTAAAAGGCAACGGCGTAAGCTTCATGGAAAATCAGGTGGGCTGGCACGGTGTGGCACCCAATGATGAACAGTACAGGCAGGCTATGGCAGAACTGGACAGCCAGTACGTCAAGTGAGGAGGATATAAACATGAATTTCGAGAAGAAGATCCCCACCCGCAACGGCTTCGGTGATGAGATCGTCGCCCTGGGCAAAGAGAATAAAAACATCCTCGTGGTGGACGCTGATATCGGAAAGAGCTGCAAGACCGGCGACTTCCGCAAGCAGCTGCCCGAACAGTACCTGAACGTAGGCATCGCCGAGCAGAACTGCGCCGGCGTGGCAGCAGGTCTCGCCACCTGCGGCAAGATCCCCTTTGTGGTCACCTATGCAGCCTTCGGCTCCATGCGCATCTGTGAAATGATCCGCCAGGAGATCGCTTATCCCAGGCTGAACGTCAAGATCGCCTGCTCCCACGGCGGTGTTACACCGGCAAACGACGGCGCCAGCCATCAGGCCATCGAGGACATGGGTATCCTCCGTACGATCCCCAACATGACGGTGATCATGCCTGCCGACTATGCATCCACCCGTAAGCTCGTCCGCGCCGCAGCGGAATTCGACGGTCCGGTCTATCTGCGGTTTACGCGCGACGCTGTCCCCGTGATCTATGATGAGAACGAGGAGTTTGAGATCGGCAAGGCCAAGAAGCTCCGCGACGGCAAAGACGTGGCGATCCTCGCGAACGGCGACACGGTCCGTCTGGCTCTTGAAGCCGCCGAAGTCCTGGCTGAAAACGGCATCGAAGCCCGCGTCTACGATTTCCACACCATCAAACCTCTGGATGAGGATGTGGTGAATGCCTGCATCGACGAGATCGGCAGGATCATCACAGTCGAAGATCACAACATCCTCAACGGTCTGGGCAGCGCAGTCTGCGAGCTCGTTGCCGAGGCCGGAAAAGGCAGAGTCAAGCGCATCGGCATTCAGGATCAGTTCGGTCAGTCTGCCCCCTATGAGCGCCTGCTCGCCATGAACGGCATCACCGTCGAAAATATCGTCTCTGCAACTCAGGGTGAGTGGTAAACCGCCGCCTGGTTCAAACCTGTTTCTGCAAACAATGGGCCCAGAGATTCCTGAGCGCCCGTCGTTGATAAAACCAAATACATTTTTTAGGAGGAATTCACAGTGAAAAAGATTCTCGCTTTTGTTCTCGCACTCTGCATGATCGCCGCTCTCGCGGCCTGCGGCAGCAGCAACTCCGGCAGCGCTCCCGCCTCCAGCGGCGGCAGCGATTTCAACAAAATCAACCTCACCATGACCGTCAACGGCACCGACACCCAGATTGACACCAAGGTTGGGCAGAAGTTCGCAGAGCTCGTTGACGAGGCAACGGGTGGCGCCGTGAAGATCGACGTCTTCCCGAACGATCAGCTCGCCGGCGGCAATGCTGCCAAAGGCATGGAAATGCTCGCGGACGGCTCCGTCGATATCGCAGCCTACGCCACCGTCACCATGGGCGCTCTGGACGAGCGGCTCACCATCGGCATTACCCCCTGGATCTTCGATGACTACACCGACGCCCGCAACACAATCGACGCCACCGGACTTGATTACTACGCCAAGATCCTGGCTGAGCAAAACATGACTCTCCTCGGCTCCTTCCACAATGGTTTCCGTCAGCTCACCAACGCTAAACGTCCTGTTCTGACTGTCGACGATATCAAGGGCCTCAAGATCCGCACTCCCGGCAGCGCTATCTACCAGAACACCTTCACCGCTCTCGGCGCCAGCCCCTCCACCCTCAACTGGGGTGAAGTCTTCACTGCTCTGCAGCAGGGCACCATCGACGGCCAGGAGAACGGCCTGAGCATCACCAATACCTCCGGTGTCCTTGAGGTTCAGCCCTATGTCACCGTCTGGAGCTACAGCTATGAAAACGACCTCCTTATGTTCAACACCGACGTATGGAACAGCCTCAATGAGGACACCCAGCAGGTCCTGCGCGAGAAGGCTGTCGAAGCCTGCAACTGGGGCAGAGACGTGGTCGAAGCCGAGCATGAGACTCTGATCCAGGAGTTCCGCGACAAGGGCATCCAGGTCGACGTTCTGACTGAAGAGCAGATTGCCCCCTTCAAAGAAAAGGTCGCCGGCGTCAAGGCTGAATTTCTTTCTAAGTTTGACGCAGACGCGCTCGCTGCTTTCGGTATCGAAGGATAATCCGGTTTCGTCCGGGAAGAGCTGAAGTTCACTTCAGCTCTTCTCATAAATGAGAGAATGGAAGGAACTACCATGTTAAAAAAGATCATTGACAATCTCGAGGAGATCATCTGTCTGGTTGCACTCGCTGTGATGACGATCCTGACCTTCACAAATGTTGTCACACGCTATGTTTTCAATTTCTCCATGAACTTTGCCGAAGAGATCTCTACCTACCTTTTTGTTCTGCTGAGTCTTTTCGGAGCCTCCATCGCCGCTAAGCGCGGCGCGCATCTGGGCTTCACCCTTCTGGCAGACCATGTGCCAAAGGTAGTAGCGCACATCTTTGAGGTCGTTTCAGCTCTCGCCGGCATCGTGTTCGCAGGTGTAATTTTCTACTACGGCATCTTGATGGCTGTCACCCAGTACAATCGCGGTCAGCTCTCTCTGGGCGTGCAGATCCCGGAGTGGATCTATGGTTCCTTTGTGCCCCTCGGTGCCTTTTTCCTGCTGCTCCGCTTCGTGGAACTGCTGATCAACGCCCTGCGCGGCCGTGACGCTGTGCGTGAGGACGTCCTTGCCGAAGCGCTCGCAGAAGTCCCTGACGAGGAAAAGGAGGATTAAGAAATGGTAACAACTGTCTTATTCGGCCTCTTTGCCGTCATGCTCCTAATCGGTGCTCCGATTGCAATCTGTCTCGGTATTTCCAGCGTCTCCGCCATGGTCGTCATGGGTGCGGGCCGTGCTCTCAACGTTGTGCTCGGCACTGTGCCGCAGCTCGTCTCTGCCGCGATCACCAAGTCTGTCCTGATGGCTATCCCCTTCTTCATCCTAGGCGGTAACATCATGGAAAAATCGGGTATCTCCACCCGCCTCATCAAGCTTGCTCAGGCCTGTGTCGGCCACTTCAAGGGCGGCGTCGCGATGGTGTGTGTGCTGGTCGCCTGCTTTTTTGCCGCGATCTCCGGTTCTGGTCCGGCGACCGTTGCGGCCCTTGGCCTGATTCTGATTCCCGCCATGATCGAAGTCGGGTATCCCCCTGCCTTTGCCGCAGCCCTGATGGCTACAGCCGGCGCAATCGGAGTTATCATCCCGCCGTCTATCACCTTCGTTGTCTACGGCTCCATCTCCGACGTTTCGATCGGCAGTCTCTTCATCTCCGGCATTCTGCCCGGCCTGCTGATGGGTGCTGCCTTGATCATCATGACACTCTGGATCGGCCGCAAGAGCAACCTGAAGCTCCTCCCTAAAGCAAGCTGGGGCGAGCGCTGGAAGGCATTCAAGGAAGCTTTCTGGGGTCTACTGATGCCCATCATTATCCTCGGCGGCATCTACGGTGGCATCTTTACCCCGACGGAAGCAGCGGCAGTCTCTGCTGTTTACGGTCTGTTTATCGGCCTCTTTGTCTACCGTTCCCTCAAGCTCAAAGATCTGAAAAAGATTCTGATTGACTCAGCCTCCACGACTGCTGTCGTCATGCTCATCACCGCCGCGGCTTCCCTGTTTGCCTATGTGCTGACCCGTGCCCGCATCGACGTAGCCATCAGCTCCGCTCTGGAGAGTTTTGCTGCCGGCAATACCGTCGTCTTCCTGATCATCGTCAACATCTGCCTGCTGATCGCCGGCTGCTTCCTGGATTCGACCTCAGCGCTGTACATATTCACACCGTTGTTCCTCCCTGTCGCGCAGGCGCTTGGCATGAATCTCGTTCACTTTGGCACCATTATGATCGTCAACCTGGCCATCGGTCTGGTGACTCCGCCTGTCGGCGTCAACCTCTATGTAGCGTGCGGTATTGCCAACGTTGACCTCAAAGCGATCTCAAAGGCAGTCATTCCGCTGATTATTGCAGCTCTGATCGTACTGCTTATTGTAACCTATGTCCCCGGACTCTCTCTACTTTTGCTCGGCGGAGGCTGATTCTGCCCGCTCCTGCCGGAGTGTTCCGACAGGAGCAGAAGCTAATCTGAATCATGGCCGTTGACAGGTTCTGCCTGAGCGCGGCACAAGGAGGAAAAATATGAAAACATTTATGATCGGTGCGGGCGACATTGCCCGCCATCACGGCAGAGCCGTCGTCCGTCTGGGCGGCGAGGTCATCGGCGTCTACGATGTGAGCGAGAAAAACCTGGAGATCTATCGCGACGAGTTCGGATGCCCCTCCTGCTCTTATGCCGAGATCGAAGACTATGTGGTACAGGCTGATTATGTGGTCATCTCCA
>JAEEGJ010017850.1_pt1 | contig 15951 bp, 21 predicted proteins | sample 8958761 | NCBI WGS metagenome assembly JAEEGJ01 (sample SAMN16246546, study PRJNA631951) | gut metagenome | biome: gut microbiome; feature: rumen; material: RS-attached | host: Bos | place: Iran: Karaj | collected 2018-10
CGCGGAAGCGATGAACAAGTAAAAACCATAAAGAGAAAACCGGCGCGACCGATGTCGCGCCGGTTTTTTGTATTCACGGAAGGTCCACGTCGTTTCGCGTATAGAGATATCTCAGATGAAATCCCGCGGCGGGGTCCCTGATGTCGGAAAAGGCTATCGTCACTCCGTATTTCTGCGAGACGTCGACGGCCCTGTCGCCGAAGCCGTAGACGTAGTGGAAACGGGGATGCGCGTCCTCGACGGGCTTCGGCTTTCTGTCCTTCACCCATTTCTCGTCCTGCATGAGATACGCCTTTTCCTCTATGAGGGCCAGCGTGGTGCCGGAAGGCATGCTTTTTGTCTTCGTGCCCTTCGTATGATTATCCTCCCAGACGCCGCCGGAGAGCTTTCCGACCCACGATTCCGTGATCTTTCCCTTTTTCATAACGACGTACCAGCAGGTATCGCCCTTGCCGCCGAGGACGTGGTCCACGTCGTTGGCGTACGCCTGATAAAACTCGAACCCGCCGTATTCTTCAACGAGTCTGACAAACCTTTCTTCCGGCATGGCGCACCTCATTCATGCATAAGCGTTTCCAGCTCGGCGTCGGTTTTGCCGCTTATCTCTCCTTCGCCATAGAAGCGGGTCAGCAGAGTGGCGATAGCTTTTCCCTCATAGGTGAAAACGAAGTCATAATAACCCGGTCTGCATTCTTCCTGATTCAGATAGAAGCTCCCCCAGTACCATTCGTCCGGATCCTCCGCGTCTGTGGGATAATGAAGATCGCAGTAGTTTGCAAAGTTCGGCATCAGATCGGAGAATTTGCAGTCGTTATAGTACTCCTGATCGTCGCGGTGCTTCAGGATCCATACGCGAAGAGCGGATTCCCTGTCGGTATCCGGGTAGAACTCGACCCACTCGCCCAGCTCGAAAATGCAGCGCACGTCGGTAAGGGAAGACTCTCTGGCGTTGAAACCGTCCGCCGTGCCTGCGCTCAGGCCGTTGATACGCACGCCGCGAAGGATGGACGGGTCTCTGTCTTCGAGCTCGATAAGGGCGAGCTTTCCCGTGAGCTTCGCCGGAGCCGGAGCGGGTGCGGCGGACGGGGCGTTCTCCCCGCCCTGCGGAGCCTGCTGGTCACCGGGAGTCTGGTCCTGGGCGGGCGTTCCGCCGGCGGAAGGGGCCGTCCCTCCGCCTCCTCCGCAGGCCGCGAACGCGAAAACGATCAGCGCGGCGAGAAGAAGGCAGACAAATCTCTTTTTGAACATTTCGGTCACTTTCCTTTCCGTGAGCCTGCGGGAGCAGGCATTTTATTTCAGCTTGAAGAAAATGAGCAGCGCGAGGGCTATATGTATCGCGAGGCCGATGATATTGACGGCCCAGAAATACCAGTGCTTCGTCTTATGGCGGAATATCTCCATGCCGAGCAGACCGCCGAGCGCGCCGCCGAACGCTCCGAACAGCAGCAGCACGGCCTCCTTGATGCGCCATGCGTGCTTTTTCGCCTTGGCCTTGTCGGCGCCGTAGAGGATGATCGTGATAAGGCTCATTGCGGCGATAAATATCAGATAATATTTGAGCATGCGCTTCTCCCCTTCCGTCAGCGTCCGAAGATGCCGCCGATGGCGTTGACCGTCGAGCCCAGCTTCGTCGCCGTCCCGTCAAGGGCCTCGACGAGGGAGTTGAGCGAATCGACGTCTATTTCCGAGAGGGACGAAGCGGCAGCCTTCAGAGCCGCGACGGCGTCGTTGAGCTCGCTCATATCGACGGACTCTATCCCCTCCGCCGCCCGCTTGAGCGCCTCGACCGTCTGCCCGACGGCGTCCATATCAAGCTCCTCGGCGGCTGATGCGAGGTTCCCCGCCGCGTCGTTTATAGCCCCGACGTCTATGAGCTCGACCTCGGTCTTCAGCGTGTCGGCGAGCTCGCCGATCTCGCGGAACCTGACGGCGAGGAACACGATCCCGGCGAGCAGGATAAGGAGCAGCGCCGCGATGAGGATCGTCTGCAGACGCATCATGCGAAGCTGTTTTCTGGCGAGCGGGGCGTTATCCATTCGCCTCTCTCCCGGGCTGCTCCGGCTCTCCGGACGGGTCCTTGCCGAACAGCGCGCCTATGGAGATGAACATCAGTATCGTCGCGGGGACGCAGAGGATATTGGTTATCGCCGACACGCCCGAGCTGAGCGTGCTGTACGATGCGAGCGCGGCCGCGCCGTGCCTTCCGACGAGCCCCGTCACGAACATGCCGATGAGCGGAATGACGGCCGCGTCGAAGATCACGAAAAGGACCGCCATGATTATCCCGACGGCCTTGACAGCGCCCTTCGAGGGTCTTCCCAGGACTACGAGCATGAATATCAGGGCGAGCACGGCGTGGATGACAGCCGCGGCGATGGCCGCGAAGGGGACGCTGCGGACGGCAATGATCTCCGGCGAGGCGGAATAAAGCTTCTTGATCGGCGTCTGCGCGAAGATGGACGCGATGCTGACGAGCAGCGCGAGCGCGAACAGCGCGAACGCTATGACCTGCAGGATCTTGCTGGCTTTCGTACTCATTTGGATCTCTCCCGTTTGCGTAATAAGCGCGCAAGGAAGAGGCTTCCCTCTTCCTTGCTGCCGAAACATATTTGGTTACTTGCCGAAGTAGCGGTCCAGCAGGCCCTTGAGAGCCTTGCCGTGTCTGGCCTCGTCGCGGGCCATCTCGTGGACGGTGTCGTGGATGGCGTCGAGATTGAGGGCCTTCGCGCGCTTGGCGAGGTCGGTCTTGCCGGCGGTGGCGCCGTTCTCGGCCTCAACGCGCATCTCGAGGTTCTTCTTGGTGCTGTCGGTCACGACCTCGCCGAGGAGCTCGGCGAACTTCGCGGCGTGCTCGGCCTCCTCATAGGCGGCCTTTTCCCAATAGAGGCCTATCTCGGGATAGCCCTCGCGGTGGGCGACGCGGGCCATGGCCAGATACATGCCGACCTCGCTGCACTCGCCCTGGAAGTTGGCGCGGAGATCCGCGATGATGTCCTCGGGAGCGCCGGACGCGACTCCGACGACGTGCTCGGCGGCCCAGCTCATCTCAGCGGACTGCTCGACGAACTTGGAAGCCGGAGCGTGGCAGACGGGGCACTCGGCGGGAGCAGCCTCGCCCTCGTAGACGTAGCCGCAGACGCTGCAAACAAACTTTTTCATGGTTATCCTCCTGTCATGATCCCGGCGGCTGAGGCCGGGTATTCTGCATTATTCCGGGACGCGCGGAGAAACCTCCCGCGGCGTGCCCGTACCTTACCCTTATATCATATAAGGAGATGTTTGTAAACAGCAAAACCCTATTTATGGGATAGATTTCACAGTCCGGACACATCATACGGCCCCTGCGCCGCGTCCGCGGCATTTCAGGCTTGCAATATCAGGGAAAAGCGTCTATAATGATTTGAACGTCAAGCCTTATGAAAGGGGTATCGTTTTATGACGCAGAACTACAACAAGTACGGGCGCGTCACCGTCTCCAACGACGTATATACCAGCCTTGCCGGCGCGGCGGCCATCAACTGCTTCGGCGTGCGCGGCATGGCGATGCGCTCCGTCAGCGACGGCCTCGTCCACCTGCTCAAGCGCGAAGTCATGAGCAAGGGCGTGCACGTCAGCTTCAACGAGGACCGCTCCCTCAACATCGAGATACACATCATCGTCAAGACCGGCGTCAACATCCCGGTCATCTGCGGCTCCATCATCTCCGAGGTCGCGTACAAGGTCCGCCTTGATACCGGCGTCGAAGTCCGCGCCGTCGACGTCTATGTAGACTCCATAATGCCCGACTGACAGGGGCTCCCATCACAGCCCTTTCGGGCGAGAATCATCGAGGTTTCAAATGAAAGACAGACTGGACGGCCTGACCTTCAAGGACATGATCATGGCCGCTTATGTTCGCATCAATGACAGCCAGCAGACGATAAACGAGCTCAACGTTTTCCCCGTGCCCGACGGCGATACGGGCACGAACATGTCTCTGACGATGCTCAACGCGAGGAAGGAGCTCTCCTCCCGCACTCCCAAGACCCTCGGCGAGGCCTGCGACACGACGGCCTCCGCCCTGCTCCGCGGAGCAAGAGGCAACTCCGGCGTCATCCTCTCCCTTCTCTTCCGCGGCTTCGCGCGCGCGATGAAGGAAAAGCAGACAGCCGGCGCCGGCGAGGTCGCGGCCGCTCTCGGCGAGGGCGTCCAGGCGGCCTACAAGGCGGTCATGAAGCCCACGGAGGGCACGATACTGACGGTCTCCCGGCTCGCTGCCGACGCCGCGGCCCGCGCGGCGGAAAGCGGAGACGACGTCGAGGGCACCATATCGGCGGCTCTTGAAGCTGCCCGCGAGGCGCTCGAGCACACCGTCGAGCAGAATCCCGTTCTGAAAAAGGCAGGCGTCGTCGACGCCGGAGGAAAGGGGTACGTCATCATTCTCGAAGCCATGCTTGCCATCGCCAGAGGCGAGGAAGTCGTCGCGGCGGAGCCGGTCGAGATGAAGGAAAAGGCCGAATTTTCGGACTTTGAGACCGAGGACATCAAATTCGCCTACTGCACAGAGTTCATAGTCGCCCGTGAGACTGACAAGGATCCCGCCCTGCTGCGCTCCTTCCTCTCCACTCTCGGCGACAGCATCGTCGTCGTCGACGACGACGAGATAATCAAGGTCCACGTCCACAACAACTGCCCCGGCGTCGTCCTCACGGAGGCGCTGACCTACGGCAGCCTGCAGACGGTCAAGATCGAGAACATGCGCAATCAGCACACGGAGCTCACCTCCCGCGAGGACGAGGCCCCGAAGGCTCCCGCGGAGCCGAACAAGCCGCTCGGCGTCATCGCGGTATGCGCCGGCGAAGGGCTCGAGAGCATCTTCCGCGATCTGGGCGCGGACGGCATAGTCTCCGGCGGCCAGACCATGAACCCCAGCACCGAGGACCTCGTGCGCGCGGTGGATCAGGTCCCCGCAGATACGGTCATCATCCTCCCCAACAACAAGAACATAATCCTCGCCGCCAATCAGTGCGACGCCATTACGGACAAGAAGGTCATCGTCGTCCCGACGACGACCGTCCCGCAGGGCATCAGCGCCATGCTCGGCTACGACGCCGAGGGCGAGCCCGGCGAGGTCGCGGCCGCCATGGAAGAGACCGGCAGCGGCGTACACACCTTCTCCGTTACATATGCCGCGCGCGACAGCGAGTTCGACGGGCTGAGCATGAAGGCGGGCGACTACCTCGCCCTGCTCGAGGGCAAGCTCCTCGTCAGCGGCAGCGAGTTCGACGCCGTCGTTCCCGAGATCGCCTCCTCCATAGCCGGCTTCGATCCCGCCTGCGTGACCGTGTACTACGGCGCCGACGCCTCCGAAGAGGATGCGGACGCTCTCGCGGCGAAGCTCGCCGAGGCCGTTCCCGACGCGGAGGTCCAGGTCCTCGCCGGCGGACAGCCCGTCTACTACTACGTCATAAGCGCCGAATAAGGCAGATGATCAGCGGCAGGCCTCGCGTTTTTCGCGCGGCCTGCCCTTTTTATTACATTATTTACATGTTTTTTCTCAAAACCGTTTCAATTTTCACCTGTTTTGTGATATAATCAATAAAACTCTGATGTTTCGGAGGTGGACCATGACACTGACTATTCTGGGTATAGTGTTCCTTATCCTGGCCGCGATAGCGCTCGCGATAGGCATCCTTATGCTCATCGGAGGCAGACGCAGGTCCGGATACATCGAATCCAAGCCCTCGCAGGAGGCCGCCAAATGGGAGCTCGATCCCTCTTCGATCCGTCCCGAGCCCAAGCCCATGTCCGAATTCGAGACGTTCGTGCCCGAGGATGAGTTCGCTCCCTTTACCGAGGCCGTCAAAAGCGCCGACGACTGGTACTCTCAGGGCGCAGGCGAGCTGCGCGGAGGCAACGAGGCCGCCGCGGCTTCCAGCTTTCTGAGGGCCGCCGAGCTCGGCCACGCCCGCGCGCAGACGATCTACGCCATACAGTGCCTGCGGGGCAAGGGCGTCGAGCAGGATTACGATAAAGGAGCCCGCTGGCTCGAGAAGGCCGCGCGTCAGGGCAACGTTGACGCGATATACAATCTCGGCATCTGCTATATGTACGGACGCGGCGTTCCTGAGGATCCCGTATCCGCGCGCAAGCTGCTGGTCTACGCCCGCGGAAGGGGCGTCGAGGAAGCCGGAAGGCTCATCGGGCAGATCGATTCCGGCGAGCGCTCCGACCCGGTATTTTAGGAGGTACGGAAAATGAGAAGATCATCTCTGACCCCCGCCGACAGACGGCGTTTCGCCGCTATCCTCTTTATCGGAGCGGCCGTGTTCCTGCTCATAGCCATCCTCTTCTTCCGCGCCGGACGGATGGAAAAGAAAAATCAGGAAGACCCCGCCCCGAGCAACGCTCCTTCCTCTACAGTTTCCCAGACGCCGGGCACCCCGGCTTCGCCGGACGTTCCCGAAGGCCCCGACGCCTCCGAGCCGCCTGAGGGCACGGACGAGCCGACAGAGACTCCCGAGCCGACTCCGACGCTCCCGCCTCCCTCTCCGACGCCCGAGGTCGACCTTTATGAGAAGCTCGATTTCCGTCCCTCGACGATGTTCAACCAGCCCGAGACCTACGTCGTCAGCTCTCCCGACGGCGAGCTCAACGTCCGATCCGGTCCGAGCACGGCTTACGAGAAGCTCGGCGTCCTCTACACGGGCACGCCCGTCGAGGTGCACACCATAGAAAACGGCTGGGCGCTGGTAATGTTCGAGGAGCGCTACGCCTGGTGCAGCGCGAACTACCTCGTCTCCGCTTCCGAAGAATAAACAATACATAAAGCAGGCCGGTCAGGGATCTCCTGACCGGCTTGCTCTTTTCGCTTATATAAGCTCGATGCCTCCGTTTTCCTCCGCGGAATCGAGAAATACCTGCATGAGGGAGACGGCGTATCTGCCGAGCTTCCCGAGCGCCCAGGGCCACTCGAGCCTTATCCTGCACGGCGGCAGCTCCGTCAGGCAGTCATGGAGCGCGTCGAGATTCCTTCCGTAGTATCCGGGGAAAGCGAAGACCTCGGCGAGGTGGTCGTGGGCCTCGGCTCTGGAGGTCATCTTGCGGCAGTCGAGCACGTATTCCTTTACTTCCATTCTATCTTTCCCTCCTCCGTCACGACGAGCTGTCTGAAGCTCTCGTAGTGGTCGTCGGTATAGTAGAACAGGCCGTCGCTGGAGAATATGAGGCGTCTGGCGCCGCGGCTGTTTCTCCCGTTGGTATCTATATCGCACTCTGTCCACCTGCGGCCCTTGGCCTTCGGGAGCTGGCCCTCATAGTTGCCGAAGTAATCCCCGCCGATGGCGGCTCCTTCCCGGAACTGCTCGGGCGTGCCGCCGGTCCAGCCGAGATCGCGGGCCTCGTCCTTCGTGATGTAGTTGGGCGGAAGCTCTCCGAACTCGTGTATATAGAGAGCGACGCTCTCCACGTCGTAGTAGAACCCGTCCCTGTCGAGCTTCGGGCCCGCGTCCGGAGTTTCCTCCGGCGTGGGTTCCGGCGTCTGAGCAGGCGTCGGCTCCGGGCTCGGCTCAGCCGTCGGCTCGGAAGACGGCTCCGGCGCTCCGTCCGGGGAAGGGGCGGCCGTCGGAATGACGACAGGCGCGGCGGTCGGCTCATCGATGACGTTTATATCTATCTCCGGGATGTCCGGCGGCGGCGCGGAGCCGCAGGCCGAGGCGAGCGTCAGGAGCAGCGCGACGGCAAGAAGCAGCGCTCCGAGTTTAAGATATCTTTTCATGTTCTGTCCTCTTTCGTCGTATTACCAGTCCGGAATGCCGCGGCCTATCTCCACGGTGCCGGCCGAGTAAAGCATCTCGAGCACGTACGCGCCCTTGTATCCCTCGTAGACCCGGATGCCCATGATCTCCTCGGAACTGCGCCCGGCGTAGCCGTCTGCTTCGGCGAGCCTCACGAGTTCGTCGAAATCCTGCGGGGTGCGCCCGACGAGTGTCACGTTGTATCCGTCCGTCGCCTCGGTCACGAAGTCTCCCTCGCGCAGTCCGTCCGGGAACAGGAACTCGTATTCCTCCGGGAGGAAATCCACCGTCTCGCCATACTCGCCCGGCGCGTGACCGATGTCCAGTTCCATGCCCTGCAGTCCGGACAGTATCGCGCCGATGTCGCCGTTCTGCTCGTCGATCCATTCCTCGAGCTCCTCCGGCGTCATGAGCTTCGGATCCGGCGTCTCACCGGCGGGAGCCGTCTCCTCCGGCGGAGGAGCCTCATCGGGCGCCGCGGAAGGCTCGGGGGGCGCTTCAGGCGTCGGCTCGGGCGTTTTATCCGGAGGCTCGGTCGGCTTCGCCGTTCCGGCGGGAGCGGAAGGCGCGGCGGCCGGCTCATCCGGCGCTTCACTGTGCGGAGCGGCGGGAGTCCCGGCCGGCGCTTCGCTCTGAGGCGCGGTGAGCTTGACGCTGCATGCCGCGAAGGTCAGCGTCAGCGCCGCGGCAAGGATGAGCACTAATACCGTTACTGGTCTTTTCATTGCGTTCCTCCTTTTTTGCGGAACGGAACAGGCTTACGCAAGCAATAATAACACATTTTTCTTTGAAATGGTATACCGTAAGGACGAAAACCCCGCCGAACGGGCGGGGTTTTCGAAACGGTTAACATAATGTCAGTACAGCCTTCGTATCAATTCTATCTTCCGGCCTTCGTCAGCGTCGCGCCGGTTATCTTCCTGAGGAAGAACGGGACCTTCGACGGGTTCTTGATCTGCACGGGCGCCGCCATGCCGCCGTAGCTGCCTATGCTGTATAGGCCCACGGTCTGGCCGTGCAGCGGGCCGGCCACGAGGACGGCGAGGCGGTTGGTGTCGAAGATTGGTATCATGCCGCCGGGCCTGCAGTCGTCCTCCGTCAGGTACGGGATGCGGCCGCTCCTGGCGAGCTCGAGCACGCTCGCCTGCAGCGCTTCGCCCAGCTCGTCCCACGGGAAGCGGTTGTGCCCGGCTATGTACTCGGCGAGGGTGTCCCTGGTCCAGCCGTTGGCCGCCAGCTCCCTGGCGAGTCCCGGATAGAGGACGAGGATGTAATTGCGGTGGCTGATGAGCGGAAGGGCGTTCTGCCGCGCCTCGTTGGCGCCGAGCTTGTGTATGTCGTGCACGGCGCGGGCAGCGTTTTCGAGGTTTGACGGGAGCTCGCCGACGGCTCTGTCGGCTATCCTCTTAAGGTCCTTCTCGAGTCCGTCGGTCCACGCGCAGGAGGGCAGGTACTCTATCTCGAATGGCCAGTTGCCGTCTATCTGGAGTATCTCGTCTATCATGACGGTGCTGTCTTCCGGAGCGTAGCCCATGGTCTCGTGGAAGGGCTTCCACGGGGAGAGGTCCCCGCTCTCGGTGAAGGTCAGGTTGCAGTATCTGGAGGGGTTGCCCTTCATGCCGCCGTCGATCTGGAAATCCATGTGGCCGAGGTTTATGCAGCAGAGGCTCACGGCGCGGCCTATGGTGCTGTTGGCGCGGTTTCCGGGTCCGAGGTAGCCGAAGCCGGAATTCATGCCTATCTCCTTGGCTATGGGGCCGCTGACCTCTATGAGCAGGTTGGTGGAGCAGACGGTCGCTATGACGTGGAAGGCTCCGAAGTGCTGGTCGCAGAGCATCTCCACCGTCGTTATGATGACAGGCAGATACTCGGGCTTCGCGCCTGCCATGACGGCGTTGGCCGCTATCTTCTCGACGGTGACTATGCCGTAGCCGGGAGTCATGTTGCCCTCTATGACTTCGGCGGGGTCGCGGCTCGTGCCGGCGAGCATCTTCCTGACGGCCTCCGGCGTCGGCGGGGCGACGGCCATGCCGTCGGTGTAGCCCTTCTCGAAGAAGTACTCCTGGAACTTCGCGAACGCGTCCTCGTAGTCCTCGCCCTCGAAGAAGAGGTTGCTCCCGTCGAATTCGACCTTTACCGGGTTCTTCTCCTCCTCGGTCAGCGGGGCGGTGAGAGCCTTCTCTATGTCCTCGACGCTCTCCTCGGCGAGCTTGGCGAAGAGCTCGGTCTCCGTCTCGCCGGGCCACCTCTCGCTGGGGACCTTGAGCATCCTGAGGCCGGGAAGGCCGAAAACTTTCGTGTTGCGCTTGGTCTGGCCGTAGAGGTTGTCTCCGACGCAGAGATGCACGCCGGGTATGCCGCCCTTTTCGAAGGTTATGGCGGGCTCGGTGTTGAAGGCGGCGGTGTTCCTCACGCCGTAGATGAACGTGTCGTAGCCCTTGAGCTGTCCGAGCGTGATCATCGGGTTGAAGACGAAGCCCTGGATGATGTCGACGTCCGAGGCCGGATGGCGCTTCTTCATGAGCTTCTGCAGCTCGAGCAGGTAATGGCAGCCGTCGGGTTTTTCGGAGACGATGGCTATGCGCTTGCCGTCGAGCGTCTCCGGGCGCGGCGCGGTCAGCCCCTGCGGCTCCTGGATCATCTGGGCGTTGCGGGGATTGAGCACTTCAAGAACGTATCCCATAAACAGACTCCTCTCATGGCGTTGTTTTTGTTTTATTATACCGCTCGCGGAAGCCCGATGCAATAAAAAAAGGACGGGTCTTCCGGCCCGTCCCGAACTGTATCAGGGGATATCATTCGCCCGTCTTAGCCGCCGCTTCCCTGTCCAGCCGCAGATTGCGGAACCAGACGAGGATGCCCAGCGTCACGATGACGGCGTTGAGGATGTAGAAAAACCAGACGTAGCCCGGCGTTGCAATGCCGCGGTGCAGCTTGATCACCTTGCTGGCAATGCCGAAAAGATATCCGGCGAGGATCAGGAAATAAAACGGGACGCTGATCCCCTTGGTGGTGCGCGCCTTCCATGCCTTCCAGATGTTCAGCGGCCAGCTGACCCCGAAGCAGACTATCATTAAAAGCTCGAATACATCGGCCATGTCAAAGCCCTCCGTTTTACCTGTGTGCGTTATTCAGCCAGAAACGCCCTCACGCGGGCGATGAAATCTTCCTCGAACTCCAGAGGCAGCATGTGGCCGCCCGGGAATTCCGCATATTCCGCGCCGGGTATGCCTTCCGCGATCTCAATGCCGAACGCGCGGGGGTTTATCCTGTCGTATGTGCCGGATACGACCAGCGCCGGGCAGGATACTTTCCCGAGGTCCGGGCGCAGGTCGAAGCCCCTGAGCGCGTCGTTGACAGCCGCGGTCTCCTCCGGCGTCAAGGCGACGACGTTCTCTCCCGTCATTTTCGTTCTCGGGGTGAGCGCGGCAAGCCTTTCGGGCGTGATGTCCGGAGACCAGAGCGCGCCGTTGAGTACACGCGACCGGAGCTCCGGCGGCGACGTCATGGTAAGGCCCGCTTCCTTCAGCAGCCGCTGATAGGACGAGCCGCTGCCGTCGTCGTACGCCTTCGGCGTGACGAGGACGAGCTTTCCGACCTTTCCCGGGGCGAGCTCCGCCGCCTGCAGGGCGATATACGAGCCCATGGACTGGCCGAGGACGGCGGCTTTCTCATATCCGAGGACTTCGATAAGGGCCAGCAGGTCCCGCCCGTGGTCGGCGAGAGTATATCCCGCGGGGTGATCCGTCTGGCCGTGGCCGCGGCAGTCGTAGGTCACGACGAAGTATCTGTCCGCAAGCCTCCGCGCCATGCCCTCCATGGTCATGCGCTGGCCCGTCAGGCCGTGGACGAGAAAGAGCGGCTCTGCGTTCATGCTGCCGAAGGTGTCGAATGCGATGCGTATCCCGTTGGCGCGAACGTACGGCATGGTATCCCTCCAGTTTCAGGATGATAAGATTATAATACCCGCGTCCCGCATTGTCAAAAAGACGGAAAAGAGACCCGGACCGATCCGGGTCTCACGCTGCAGCTCGCGCCGTTCAGAGCGTTTTGAGTTTAAGGGGCTTTCTCGGAACGATGCGCTTATACTCCACGGCCGGATAGCCTATGACCATGCACGTGACGGCTCTGTGGCCTTCCGGAAGGTCGAGCAGCTCCCTGAGCTCCGCGCTGACCGCGGCGCATTCCCTGAAAAAGCCGCTGTAAAGGACGCCGAGGCCAAGGCTCTCCGCCATCAGCTCCATATAGGAGCTCGCGAGCGCGGGATTGACGTCGTCCGGCCCGGACACCACGACGACGAGAGGCGCGCCCTTGAAGAAGAAGTCGTCCGTCACCTCGACGCCGATACGCTTCAGGAACGCCGCGGGACCCGCGTCGAGGGCGCTGCCGTCCCTGAAAATGCCGACGCAGAGAGCTTCTGCCTCGGCCTGTCTGCTTCCGAGCACCGTGAAGGCGACGTTCTGGAAATTGCCTCCGGTCGGGCTGTATCTGCCCGCCTCGAGGATCTTTCGCAGCTCCTCTTCCTCAACGGGCCGCTCCGTGAAATGGCGTACGGTCCTTCTGCTGCGCATGGCGGCGAGGAGAGTATCGCTGCCGACAGCGGTCATCGGCACGGCAGGCTCGTCGGCGCAGTTGTAGCCCGCCATGGTCACCGCCCCCTGCGGACAGACGGCAAAGCAGTGCCCGCACTCGATGCAGGCGGGCCTGGCGAAACGGGCCTTCCCGTTTTCGACGGTCAGGCAGCCGTTGGGGCAGTCGAAGGCGCAGAGCGAGCACCCCGTGCATTTTTCTTCGTTTATGATTATCTTATCCATGTCGTACCTCCCGGGCGTCGTCCCGTCGGCCGGGTCCGGCCGTTTTTTCATATTTTACCATATGATGCCCCGGCCGGCAAGTACGCGCGCATGCTCCCGCCGAAGCGGAGCACAAAAAAAGACCCCGTCTTCCGACGAGGTCTTTGGAAAAGGAATCATATTTGGATAGAATTTCGGCAGGGGGGTGCAAAGCAAACGTTAGGGGGGTGCATTTTGGCCCCGAGGGGGTGCACCGCCTGTTCACTCTCATGCCTATCTGCTTTCCACCTGAGTCTTTCTATATGACGTCAGCAGCGCTGCAACGAATATGGCTATGCAAATACAATAGATCAAAACCGACGCTTCCACGTTATTCATGCCGCCGTAGCGAAACGTATTGCAAAACGTTCCGGAATACAAAGCCATCGTGGGCCTTAGCTGCCATAGCTTTTTGATGACGCCCGCCTTCCCGGGGATATTGAAAATACCCGCGAAGATCACGGCGGCATGGATCGCCATCGTAGCGACGGCGGACTTTGTCAGGAGAGAAAACAGCGCATTGCTCATGGCAAACAGGATGCTTACCAACACCGCCAACGCGATATAGATCAGCACCATGGTCCCGATGGTGATATTCCACGGCGATGAAGGCATCACATTCTGGATCGCGGCGTTCCATCCTGCCGTTCCGTAAAAGAGGAACATCACTCCCATGCACAGTCCGAGCAGAATGACCGCCTCGGTCACCGCGACAGTACAGCCCGCCGCGATCTTCGCTATGCAGACCGGCAGCCGTCCGTTTTTGGAGGAAAGGATCATGGCGTCCGTCCGATAGGTTTTTTCATCCGCGAATATGCCGGCCAGAGCGATCGAAATATTCATAAAAAGCGCCCAGCCGACGATGTACAGGACCTCCAGGATCTTCATATATGCCAGAGCATAGGAATAGGCCATCGGTTTTTCGATACCGTCATAGATCTCAAGCCATGTATCCAGCTCCGCCTCGGATGAACCGAGGGCCGTGCCGTCAGAGACGATATCCTCCCTCATTGCTCTGTAAAATCCATCCGAAGTGATCGCGGCTGCCTCTTCCCTGTCGCGCACGACACTGCAGAGATAATCATACAGCGCCGATTTGCCCGCTTGCTCCGCCGCATTCCGATATGCCGCTCCGGGATCGTATGCAGCCGGCATATCGGATAACTGCGGGTCTTCATCGATCTTTTTCTCCATTTCATCTCTGAAATCATCCAAAAAAGCATCGTCTACGGCGTTTCCCGAAATTGCAGTCAGGAGTTTCTCCTGCTTCTTAACGTAGGCGCTGTGTCCGTCCGCGGACAGGTTGATGAGCCCTACCGCAAAAACGAACGCCACGCTGACGGCCATGGCTATCCACACCGCTTTTCTAGACAGGATCTTTTTTATTTCCGCTTTGTATAAAGAAAAGCTATTCATTCTCTTTGCCCTCGAACGATCTTAAGTAAAAGCTCTCCAGGTCTTCCCGGATATCGGTTCCTTTGCCGTCAAAAATGACGACTCCGTCCTTCATCATGATGATCCTGTCGGCAACGTGCTCCACGTCGGATACGATATGCGTGGAAAAGATCACGATGGCGTCCTTGCCGAGCTCGGCGATCAGATTGCGGAATCTAACCCTTTCCTGCGGATCGAGTCCGGCAGTCGGCTCATCCAGTATCAGTATTTTGGGATCGTTCAGCACCGCCTGCGCGATCCCGAGCCGCTGCTTCATGCCTCCGGAATAGGACTTGATCTTCTTGTTCGCCGCCTTCTCCAGGCTCACGGTTTTCAGCAGCTCTTCGCATTTTCTTTTCGCCGTACGCTTATCTATCCCCTTCAGCGCAGCCATGTACATCAGAAACTTCCGCCCCGTAAAATCCGGATAGTATCCGAAATCCTGCGGCAGGTATCCCAGCGCGTCCCTGTACATTTCCTCCGACACGTTCAGGGTATCGTTGTCATATCGAAAGCGTATCGTTCCGCTTGTCGGCTTTATGATCCCGCAGATCATTCTCATGAGCGTCGTTTTGCCGGCGCCGTTTGACCCGAGCAGCCCGATCACACCGGGCCGCAGATCCGCGCTGATCCGATCCACCGCTACGGTACCCGGATACTGCTTCGTCACCTGATTCAGGATAAGTTCCATGACAGATTCTCACTTTCTTTCACATACAGCCTGCATTCTCTGAACATCGCTCCGAGGATCATCGCGGTCAAAAGAAGAATGACGGCGTTCGTCGGTCGCCCGGAAAGCCTTATCGATCTTTCCGCATACGGCAGCAATCCGCCGAAAATGCAGACCGCCAGCACGCCGAAGATATTTTCTTTCCCATGCCATTTTCTTGTCACGAGCATGGCGCCGTAGGCGCTCACAAGATAAGGAAATACGACCAGCATCATATGCTCCATGACGGAGGCCGCCGCCGTGATCCGCAGGACGATCCCGACGGAAAGCAGCAAGAGCAAACTGAAAATACCCAGGATAAACATGCGGACGATACGAATGAACCGCAGGGAAAACCTGCTCGCGGCTTCCAGTTCCTCCATTCCGAAGCGTTCAGACCGGGAAAGGAGGACCATCGGGGTCAGCACGCACGCGGGGGCGAACGAAGCGATCACCCATACCATATCCGTATTCTCGGTCCCTGCGGCCATCAGCAGCAGCGCGACCAGGACCGCCCCGGTAAGGATGCTTTTCAGCCCCATATATCGAAACTCCATTTTGATGATGCTTGAAAGCTGCAATGAGCGCTGCCCGTATTTTCGGACGAACTTTTTTCCCTTTTCCGTTTCGGGCGCGACATATGCATTTTTCAGCATCGTTTTTATCTCTTTATCTGTCATCGCTATATTCACCTCCCAGAAGGCCCTTTAGAGCTGCAAGCCCTGCTTTTAATCTCCTGTTGACCGAAAACCTTGATATTCCCATCACTTTTCCGATATTCGCGGCCGATATGCCGCATACGTATCTCAATACGACGATCTCCCTGAGATCTTCCGGCAGCCGCTCCAGCGCTTCCTCAATGACAATGCCGTCGATCGCGTTCTCGGGCTCCGAGTCCCTGCGAGCCGGGAGATCCGGATAAGCTTCTATATCCAGTATCGTCTTCCTCCGGAACACATCCTTGCACAGGTTCCCGGCTATCGTATAGAGGTAGGCCATTTGCTTCCCGGTGTCTTTATAAGAACGGCTCTGCCAGAACTTCAGAAAAGTCTCCTGTACGATATCTTCAGCCAGCAGGCTGTCTTTTGTTCTCATATAACAGTACCTGAGGAGCTTGTCGTACTGTTCTTTCAGATCCATGGAGTTCTCCCTCCTCTATTCGTATAACGCTCAAGCCGTAGTGTTTGTGCGAAAAAATATA
>JAEEGJ010017851.1_pt1 | contig 15950 bp, 14 predicted proteins | sample 8958761 | NCBI WGS metagenome assembly JAEEGJ01 (sample SAMN16246546, study PRJNA631951) | gut metagenome | biome: gut microbiome; feature: rumen; material: RS-attached | host: Bos | place: Iran: Karaj | collected 2018-10
AAGACCAGCCTCCTCGATATACTACACCGACTGAAATCTACTTTTTTAAACCAAAAAAGGGAATTTTTTCTTGTAAATCATTGTGAAAAAAAATTTATGTAAGGAAATCCACAGACTAATTCACAAACTTTCAACATTGTTTGTAATCGCAATTTTACAAAAGAGCCTGTGTAAATGCAACTTTTACAGAGAGTGTGATTTCGGTTGTATCATAGACGTATCATATATTTAGGCAAGGGACAGACATTACGCGGTCACAGACAAAAAAGACATGACTCCGCAATACCCGATGGAGCTCCGACTTCCTATATTTGGGTCGGGATTTACAAGGGATTTTATGGAAATTTTAAAACCGATGACCGTTCATCCGCACTTGATTGTGCTGTACCCGCAAAGCGAATTCGCGGAGCTCCCGCTCGAATTGGGGACCGTGGTGCTCGGTCGTGGGCAAGATGCCGACATCCGTTTTGAAGACGAACTAGTAAGCCGCAGACATTGCGCACTCACGTTTGACGGCCAGAGCGTGACGGTCGAAGACCTCGGCAGCACGAACGGGACGTTCGTGGACGGTAACTATATAAATAAGCAAATTCTCGATTCGGACAACAGGCTCCAGATTGGTAAAATCGTACTGAAAATCGCCTACAAGGATTCGAACGAAGAAGCTTTTAGTCGTGAGCTTTACGAAGCGGCGACGTTGGATGAACTGACGGGGCTTTTGAACCACCAAACATTCATGGACCGCTCGGCAGGTGAACTTGTAAGCGCCCGCCGTGGGGGTGCTTTCGTCCACGTAGCGATGATTCGCGTGGATGGATTCAAGCAACTGACGGAAACCAACGGCGAAATGTGCGGCGACCTGATTTTGAAGGAAGTAGCAAGGCTATTGAACGACGAGAAGCGTGATTCGGATTTGCTCGCACGCAACAAAGGCGAAAAGTTCATGCTCCTCATGAACGGGATTTCACCCGAAGACGCGAAAAAGCGTGCCGAAAAAATGCGTTTGGTGATTGAACGCCACATATTCTCGTGGATGGATTCGAGAATCCCTGTGACGATTTCCATTGGGCTTGTGTCGCGCCAGGGCGCCGAAGTCACACAGATGAACGAGCTCATCGCCGAAAGCGATGGACTGCTCAACACTGCGCCCTAGATGCGCGGGATGTTCTTAAGTTCGGCGCGAAGCATGATGATGGCGATGAAGGCCGTCACAAAGTCAGCGATAGGCTGAGCCATGAACACGCCACGGAGTCCGAAGAAACGCGGCATAATCAACAAGAACGGAATCAGCAAAATGAGCTGACGGCAAGCGTTCAGGAACATTGAACGCCAAGCCTTGCCCGTTCCCTGGAAAAAGTTACCCGAAACCATACCTAGCGGTACAAACGGCATCATGCAAATGAACGTGCGGAGAGCCTTGCACGTGAGCTGTTGCATGTTCTGGTCGTTCGGCACAAAAGGCGCCACAAACGCAAGCGTATTTGTCATCACGAGAATCCACGCAATCACGATGAACGCCGTGGCATAGAGCATGGTGAACTTGAGCGCATCGCGGACACGGTTGTTGTACTTTGCGCCGTAATTATACCCGATAATCGGCTGCGAGCCCGTCACAAAGCCCATGAGCGGCAAAACAATCATGGAGACGATGCTCATCAGGATCCCGAATGCGGCAATTGCCTGGTCGCCACCCGTCATACCGTTCACTATCGGCAAGTCGCGAGTGCCATACGACGTGAGGCTGCGGGCCAAAATGGCATTCAAAAGGCTGTTGCTAATCTGCATAATGCTCGGCGGGAGGCCGAGAATGAAGATTTTACGCACATACGGGAGGCGGAGCTTCATGTAACGGCGGTTGACCTTGATCGGCGTCGTCTTTTTCACGAAGAACTGCATCACAGAAAGTCCACCGATGAGCTGGCTCAAGACGGTCGCCCAAGCAGCGCCCTCAATGCCCCAGTTGAACTTCATGATGAAAAGCCAGTCTAGAATCACGTTACTGCCAGCGCCAATCATCACGCGGGTCATTGCCGTTTTCGGGTGGCCCATGCTGCGGATAAAGTGGTTCATGCCGGGGACAATCGTCTGGAAAATCGCACCGCACAAGATAATGCGCATGTAACTCGAAGCCACAGGCAAAAGCTGGTCGCTTGCGCCAAAGAGCTTGAGGAGCGGCACCATGAAAATCTGACCAAGCGTAAAGGAGCTCACCGCCATGATGATGAGCAATACAAAGGAGTTATTAAGGATAATGGCGGCCTGCTGGTACTTGCGTTCGCCGAGGCGGATAGCAAAAAGCGTGTTGCCACCCACGCCAACCATCATGGACATCGCCATAATGAAAAGGGCAATCGGAAAGCAGATGGTGATGCCGCCGATACCAAGGCTACCGACGCCCTGACCCACGAAATAGCGGTCCACAATGTTGTAGAGCGCTTCGACGAGCATGCTGATGATGGCAGGGACCGAAAACTGCATGACAATCTTCGGGATACTCGCCGTCCCCATCGCGTTAAGTTTTTTATTGTTTATTACATCTTCCATAAACACACCCGTGAGGCCCGCAAGACGCAAATGGTTGGACTAGATGCGCGGAGCCGCTCAAAATAACCGCAAAATGCGGAAAACTTCGTAAAAACCTCAATTTTCGGGCGCAAAGATAGAAATTTTATAGGCAATTGCCAAGCTTATTTATTAGTGCTTTTTCTCAAGAATCTGGAGTGCCTGCTCGATGATGGTGGGCGATAGTTTAAAGATATCGCTGAGGGTCTGCACGCGATTCGCAGGCTCAATTTTCGTCATTTTCGAGCCTGTGCTGCTGCGAACGACGAGGTTTCCCTTCTGGTAGTAATACTGGACACCCTTTTCACGGTCGAGACGGTTCAAGACCGGGTAGGTCATCATTTCGCGGTAGAAACTCTCGTTCCAGTGGTGCTTGAATTCTTCGACGGAGACACCTTCGACAGGGTACTCGAATCGGAGCTTCATCGGGGCGCCAGCGCCACCTGTCCAGAGTTCCATCGATTCGAGCGTCGGGCGCACGAGGCGCACGCAGTTCGGGGAAAGAGGGAAAAACGCTTCGCCGGTGCCAAACGGCTGCGGGAGCGGCATCTGAAGCGGGTCGAAAATCAAGTAACCAGGGTCGAGGAGGTATGAGGGCTGCGCAAGGAGGGAAGAGAAAGGTGATCCCGGAACGGAGGCCGGGGAGACATTTGCAGAAAAGGGTTGCCCCGGGGTAACAAAACTATCATCGGGATCGGGCAAGATGAGGGCGCAGTGGATGTTGCGTTCTTTACGTTTATGCCCCATCACAAGACGCGGTTTGAAGCCCATATCCGTGAGCGCCTGGTATAAGTGCCACGTCATGCTGAAGCAGGTGCCCCCGCCCATCCAGGAGTCGATATCGTTCTGGTCGCTATCGTCAAGCTTGCGCGCGCCGGTGGCGCTCCCCGTCTGTTCCAGACGGATGATTTTCGTCAAGTTTTCGTAGGTGATGTTCGAAATCTGGTTGCAGAGATCGACGACCTTTTTCATGTTCTCGGGGGTCATGGTCGCACCTAGTCCATTTCGGTGGGAATACCACCGAGCATACTGCAAATTTCAGGACCAATGACACCATTTTGGATGGCAATAGCGAGCAAGCGCTGTTCAATTTCTTGCGGCGGGAAGCGAAGTCCGGCGGAATTTTCAGCAGAAGCAGCATCGGAAGAGTCTTCAAGAGTCGCGGCTTCTTGAACCAAGCGTTCGGCAAGGGCAGCATGGAGCGCGAGCGACGTATCGATATACTTCAAGTGCGTAGGCTCCTCAAGAATGAAGTTCAGCGGACCTTTATCATTGAGCACTTTTTCTGTCGGGATAGCTTCGCCATATTCATCTTCAACGCCCATATTGGCGAGATTTGCCTGGGTCGAGAGAAGTGCTTCCGTCAATTCCGGGGCTGCAAGGGCATTTTTGACACCCGTCGCCGTTACCACGAAATCCGAATTTTCAATCAAGGAGGCGACAGTTGCATAGTCATGGCAATCCACGACTGCCACGTCATTTTGCTCAAGGACGGCAGAATAATCGCCTGCGGGCATTGTTTCAGGAGCCGCGGAATGTTCAGCATTTTCGGAATTCGCAGTTTGAGACTGCCCGCGCTTCAAGTCCGTCACAACGGTCACATTGCAACCTCGGCGCACACCCTGGAGCGCAATTCCCGAACCAACTTTGCCACTACCAAAAACCAATAACTTCTTGCCTTCGAAATCGCCACCAAAGCCGAGCTTTTCGAGAGCGCGGAAATAGCCATCGCCCGTGCCCAAGGAAGTCTCGATGCGCTTGACGATACCACTATCGGCAACGTAAACCGGTTTTTCGGCATTTTTATAATAGTGTACACCCGAACGCGTGAGTTCCACAAAGCCAATTTTCGGGTGGAGCACCGCAAAAGGTCCCGCACAGTCGAGTACCAAGTCTACAAACTCACCGTGGGATTCAGCTTCGAGCATTTCGGCAGGCGTTACAACGGGCACGCCCCATTCCCTCATAAAGTCCACGACATCGGGGTCGTTAAATTCCGAAAAACCAACGAGAAGGTCGGCACCGCCCGCCACGAGAGCCCGGTATTCGGTCATGGTGTTGCGGTAAATCGGGGTTGCCACCAGCACGCGGAGGCCATCGAACGGACGGGTATGTGTCCATTCGCTTTCAAGCGCCGCAAGTGCGGGGTATTCGTTTTTTTCGTAAACTTCGTCTAGAACGGAGGAGAGAATCGACTGTAAATCCATGTAAGGAAATATAGAATTTACCCCTCCCCTGTTGCATTACTATACAACAAAAAGAAATTTAACGTGGGACGGTTCTTTATATATGGGGGTAAATTATTTTCGCATAATACTATTAACAAGGTGTGGATAATGAACTACAAAAAAATTTCTATTGCCTCTGTCGCAGTTGGGATGTTCGCAGCAGGCGCAGCTTTCGCTCAGAATGCAGAAATTGCAACCTGGTCGGGCTTCCGCAAGGGCGCCGCTTCCTTTACATTTGACGATGGCGCACCGAGCCACGTGAGCGACGCTGGTCCGATGTTCAAGAAATATGGCTACAAGGCTACCTTCAACGTGGTGGTAAACTGGAACCCCAACTGGAGCGGTTTCCAGGGCTTGGCCGACGAAGGACACGAAATCGCAAGCCACAGTAACAGCCACGGCAATAACATGAGCGGCGAAGAAGCCTCTTCGAAAAAGACCATCGAAGGCAAAATCAAGCAGAAATACGGCATCATCACGGTCGCCTACCCGAACTGCAACGTGCCTAACGAAAGCGCCGTTCTCCAGAACTACATCGTGGGCCGTATCTGCAACGGCAGCTGGAAGGGCATGTCCGATGAAATGGGCAAGGACGGCCCCTCCAACTGGGCTCAGGTCCCCGCCACCATGACCGGCTCCGAAGGCCAGCTCAAAAGCACGAACGACTTTACCGGCAGAATGCAGAAAGTTATCCAGAGCAACGGCTGGGCAGCATTCCTCACACACGGTTTCCAGGGCAAGAACAACGGCAACGCCACCTACTCGCCGACGGATATCAACGCTATCGATGGAGCCCTCAAGTGGGCACAGCAGAACGACAAGGACATTTGGGTTGCCCCGATGGGCCATGTCGCCATGTACCTCAAGGAACGCAAGGCTTCTAAGATTGAACCGAAGGATGGCGGTGCAGCAAACACCATGTCGTTCGAACTCAAACACAATATTGCCGACAACATTTCCAAGTATGACTACCCGCTTTCCATCAAGGTGAAGACCGACTGGACCAAGGTGGAAGTCACACAGGGCGAAGCAAAGCTTGAATCCAAAGTAGATGGCGGTTACGTTTACTTTGACGCAGTCCCGAACGCAGGCACAATTATCGTGAAGAACGCAAACGCAGCCGCTCCAGAATCTTCTAGCAGCGCAGAACCGCCGCAGTCCAGTTCTAGCGAAGTCGCCGGATCTTCGAGCAGCACAACAGCGCTCCCGATGCAAGCATTTGACGGTCGCCACCTCGCCGCCTACGTGGACGCAAGCGGCTACATCACCGTTCAGAACGCACAAGGCCTGAGCATCACCGTGTTCAACAGCCTCGGTAACGTTGTCCGCACTACAAAGGGTATCGGCATGTTGCAGAAAGTCTATACCGGTGCCAAGGGCATGTATATCGTTAAAATCGGTAACAAGACCAAGGCCGTAAACATCAAGTAGTTCAAAAAAGTTTGTGGTTTAGGGAGCCCGCTCTTATTGGAGCGGGCTTTTTTTGCAATGGTCTATCAGTTTTGAAACCCATTTTTTCCAATAAGGGTCATAATAGACATCTGTATTCGCGAAAACTTTGCAAACAGCATTCGCCCTAAAAGATCCGTCATCAACATCACTCCGCCCTACAATAGATTCTGAATAAGAGCCGTTTTCGATAATACAATCCGCCTTAAATTCCTTTTCATCATTAAAATCGTAAGTATACAAAGACTTGTAAAAGACGACTCCACCCGCAGTAGCGACAGCCCCAAGCCGGTACGATTCTGGTTGCTTTTTTTCGAGTTCTAACTTCAGACGACATCTCAATTCTTTTAAAGAAGCATAACTTGTCATTTCCACAGGCAAATGAATAACTCCAGATTCTTCCTTCATTGCGACAAAAGAAAGGTAGTACAACGGATCGAAATGGGGATTATCAACCCGACTCGGTTCACAAGACATACAAGAATCAACAAAACCGTTATCCAAAAACGACTGAACCAATTTATTAAAGGATTCGTGAGCATCAATAGAATCAATAAATTGCTGACTACCAACGCCTACCATAGTATAGGCTTTACCAGATTGAGTTTTAAAAATATCAACCATCATTTCTGGAGCTGTATTTTCCAGATTGGAACAAGCACAGAATGTCGCCATGACACTCAATGTTACAATCGAAAGAAAAATGTTTTTTGAAAGATTCATAGAAGTTTGTATTCAAATGAAACCCCACTACGATAGAAGTGGGCTTCTTGTTCGGTTGATACGGTTAAACATAAATAGCTCCCGCTCTTTCGGGCGGGAGCGTGCTTATTTCAGGAGATATGGGATTATATTATTACCATCCTAAATTGAGTCCATCACATTTTTCTGGAGGACAATACACTTTAGGAATTCTCATTTCAGGCACAACATCGGACCTGCAATTACTAATAACATACGATGCGTATTTTTCCCAACGGGAGATTCTTATGGGATTCTCATGCAAACTAGGCAAAGTACACCTTAATTCGGGCTGACGTTGGGTATCAATACCCATCGCCGACTTAAAAACAGTACCACCATCAGCAATACAATCCTCAACAAATTGGTTTAACACAAGAGAATCTCTACTACTGTAATCCAAATCGATTTTTCCATAAGCCTCGTGTCCATAAGCAGTAAGATACTCCGGGAACTCAAATACACTATCATTTGACGTAAACCATTTACTTTCATTCCAGCAATAGAGAGATTTTATCAAATGCCAGCCGTCACCCATTTTAACAGCACTTTCATAAGAATGAATCGGTCCATACGTTACACCATTTTCATCCTGCATTGAATAAACATCTCGATAGTACGAATAAGACTCAGTTTCAAAATACTCATAGTGCATCCAGCCCTCTGCTGTTTCATACGAAGTATTAAGAGTATCAACAGCAATTATGTCGTTCATCGCTCTATTATAAGCATCATAGCCTTCAAGCACTTGAGTAGAAGTAATTTCTTGAATTCCACCTTCATTTAATTTGCGAGATGCAATTACAGTAGTAGCAACATTGGGCTTAGAATTTTCTTTTAAAAGAGCCGACGCTTTACTTGCAATTTCTTTTTCCTCCAAATGCACAGCCACAGAATTAGACTGTTCGTCCGCACCGACAACCTTGTTATCAGAGCAAGCGCTTAGCGCACCTGCAACACTCAATGCAGCAAACGTAAGCGGAATAATTTTTTTGAAGTTCATAGGAATCCTCCTTTGATTTTTTTCCGATTGCGGAATGAATTTTTTGAAGTTCATAATGTTTCCTCCCTACACTTTTTCCGTCAGCGGGAAAAGCTGTAAATTTAAACGATAAACTTGGTTGATCTTCTTGGATTCGCTAGCGATAGCAATAACTTGTTTGCGGAAACGGTCCACTTCTTCAGAGATGCGTATTACCGTAGCTTCGTCAACGCCAATCGTCACGCCCGAAATATTGCGTTCACCCGGAGCGATTTTTTCAATAGCTTCACGGGCAAGGTCAATCATCTGGCCGTTCATGGAGCGGAGCGCAAGCTTAAGCGCATCGCCCGAACCTGTAATGACTTTGTCTGTCTGTTCGTAGACGTTCTCGCCAAGTGACTTAAGCAAATCAAGATTCACCAAAAGCTTTAAAGAATCGCGGACTTGCTGTGCCGTAAAAGTATGCTTGATATTCTTGGCGATTTCACCCGGAAGCGCACCAGGCATCAAAGGGGCAAGTTCACGAACAACGGAATTCACCGCCGATTCGTAATAGTCAAACGCATCAGCATCCAACACTCTAGCACGCTGTTCGTCTGCAAGCCCCTTCATTTTGAGGAACGCTTCTTTTTTCTTGTCATCGTCTTTGGCATTCGTGAATTCAACCATGAGCTTGAAATACTCCTGTTCAAATTCATTCAGGCCCATCGCAGCAGCCACAAGCGGGACGCCCACACGGCTCAGCGAGCTCTTGCCATCGCATACAAGTTTTAAGTACGATGGCGACGAGAATCCGGCGATCTTGGAAAATTCGCGCCATGAGAACGCAGAACTTCTTTTTCGCCAGTCAAAATAATCAAGCATGTACTTTCGGTAATCTTGATATTCTGTTATCGGTTTCATGTTTAACCTCCTTACAGACACAAATATACCTCATTTGTCAGTAGCTTACAATAGACAAAATGATACAAAAATTTCGATTTTTCACAAAAATTCGCAAATTTTGCAAATTTTGAAAATTTTTAAAATTTAATGAATCACTAGTAAATACAGATGAATCAGAGGTGATATTGGAACCGAGTAAGGCGACCCCGCAACAAGTGCGGGGTGACAACGCTTTTTTCTAAATTTGGGGTATGAAACCGTGGAAATTGTTGAGTTCGGAATTTTTGGTGGATGCGCCGTGGTTGAAGGTCGCGAAGGAAACGTGCGAACTGCCTAGCGGCAAAATCATCGATGATTTTTATACGTTATGGCAACCCGACTGGGTTTTGATTCTTGCGCGCACAAAGGAAGGCAAGTGGGTCATGACGGAACAGTACCGCCACGGGACGGGCAAGATAGCGCTCGAGTTCCCGGCAGGGATTATAGACAAAGGCGAGACGCCGGAAGAGGCCGCCGTCAGAGAACTGCAAGAAGAATGCGGGTACGGGATAGACGAAAGACTAGAGACGAAAGACGAAAGAAGCCTTAATAAAAAAAGCATGGATTCTATCGCGGCGCCTGCGTCTTGCTCCAGAATGACAGGAGACGCGATTCGCTATGTGGGATGTTTTCCGGTGAATCCGGATAGGCATCGCGGGAAGTTCCATGTGGTGTTTATCGACGGTGTGGAACGCTTGGGCAAAACGAGCTTTGACGATACGGAAGATATCGAAACGTTCCTGTACACGGACGAGGAATTCCAGGCAAAAGTTGCCGACGGCACGTTCAATCACCCGCTTCAAATCGCAGGCTATTTCAAGTGGAAATTATCGCAATCCGCCTCCCGATTTTAATTCTCGGGCTGAACGGCGTTCCCGGCTTTGCACTTTTTAGGCATTTCAACAAATTGTACGGCAGCGTGACCGTTCGCGAGAACGTGCCGGGCATTATCGGGATTCGCCCCATCAAGCATCCGTGCGTTTTTGGAGAAAACGTCTTCGGCGTAGATGCCGAAGAAACAGAACGATTGGGCGAACTTTTTGAGAAATTCCGCTTTGGTACCGTTATTGACGCGAGCGGAAATTGCGCGCTTAAGGCTTGCGAATGCGACCCTGCCCGCAGCCGACTTTTGAATTACAGTCAGGGCGTTGATGCAGCTACATTCGCAGCACGCTACAACGCGACACTCATCCGCATTTCTGCCGACATGGTCTTTAGCGGTGACGAGAAGACAAAGCCAAACCGCCCGTACGTAGAAACCGACCCCAAAGACCCCATCCACAATTACGGCAAGCACCAGGCCGAAGCCGAAGACGCGATTACCGCTATCAAGCCTGACGTCGTGATTCTCCGCGTGCCGCTCCCGATGGACTATGCGCCCGGCGGATGCGCCGGCGCCATTGACTGGATCACGTACCGGTTCCGTCCCGGTCGCCCGGCAACCTTGTTCACCGACGAATTCCGCAACCCGCTTTCGGGGCCGGATCTTTGCCGCACCGTGCAATACATCTTGGAACACAAATTCCCCGCAGGCATTTACAACTGCGGCGGCCCGCGTAGCGTATCGCTTTACAACGTCGGTCAAATCGTGAACGCGGTCGGCGGCTACCCCGCCGAGCTCCTCCATGGAGTGCCGCGTATCGAAGGCGGCCCCATGCCCCCGCGCGTTGGCGACTTGAGCATCAATTCCGAAAAACTCTACAAACTGCTCCCGCCAGGTTTCATCAAGCCGTGGCCAGTCTTTGACGAGCTCGTCCCCGACAGTTTCGACTGGCACAAGACTTTTGGTCGCCACATAAAAGAAAAAAGCAAGATGGGTAGCGACGAGGCTATCACCAACTTGCTTGTAAACGGTGTAGATACAGGTTTTATCCGCGAGTTATGCGGAACAAAAGACTGATCGTGTGACGGCTCGATTTATTGTGTTCATAATAGCCATCATCGTCGTCAATTACAAATAAATTTTTGTAGGCAAAAGCAACGCCTACTGACCATGTGTCACTAACCCACCAATCTTTACCGATTTCATAGCGGTTAAAAATTCCGATAGCGTCGCCATCTTCATGATCTTCGACAAAGCCCGCGGCAAAAGCATCAAAGCCGCCAGCAAAGCTCACATAAAGCCCATTCAAAGGTGATGCCAGGTTACTGATCGGATAAACGGAAATTCCGAGTCCAAAAGAGAAATACAAACCGACACCATCATCTTTACGATGTCTATAATCACGAATTTCGTCGCTTATCTTAACTAGCGTTCCATTTTGTTCACTGAATACTCTACGATAATCTGTCTCAGAATACTCAGCCTCACCAGTAAACAAGCCCATGTCCCAAAGAGTATACAGAGCAACATAATTTGCGATAGACACACCCATTCTCAATTCGAATTTGGGAATGTCTACGCCACTAAATTTCCAGCTGCGCTCTTCATCGTCGCGAGTAACCTGACGATAGTAATCCAATTGCGCGGAAGTCCAATCATAACCATGAGTTTTTTCCGATTCAAAACTCGTGTACGCAAAGCCCACGCCCATGCTGTAAAAGAAGCCACGATGTTGACAAGGCGGACGGGAATTTCCTTGAGCCCAAGCCATAACGGCGAAGGTCAAAATAACGATTAGCGCTTTAATTATTTTCATCGTCATTTATCCACGCGTAATACGGAACGAAATCGAAATGACATTGTCAGACTTGTGCGAAGCCACCGTTTCCCAAATCAAGCTATTGTGAGCAAAGCCAAGCCCAACACCAATAGACATGTGGTCATTGACCCACCAATCCTTACCAATTTCCAGTTCAAAACCAATACCGCCATTTCCAGTAACATCTTCAATATCGGCTTCACCATCCAACAAAGTCATAAACAGCGTATAACCGAAGGAGCCACCCACAAAGAATCCATTCATCGGCGAGTTTTTATCCTGGAACGGGTAAAGCGTCGTACCAAAGCCAAAATAAGTCCTGAAGCCATAAGCTGCGATTCCCGGTACAGATTTCGGTTCACGTGCTCTAAGAGAGGTCTCTTCACAAATGTTACCTTCATAGCACCCATAATTATGCGTTTCATAGCGATAATCGATGGACCCCGCATAGAATCCAAAATTGAAAACGGAATGGAGCGCAATTAAGTTTCCGAGAGCAACGCCAAACTTGAATTCAGTCAACGTAAAGGAGCCACCGCCGAACTCAAAGTAATCGGTTTCTTCTTCCTTTAAGGTCTTATAAGGATCCACATAGCCACTACGCCAATCGACATCGTTACGGCTATTTTTAAACCAGTTGTAGGCATAACCAAACGACATGCTGCTATAAAAACCGCGATGTTCACGCGGGGCAGACTTGCCGATGGACGGAGCAGACGGGGCCGATTCTGCAAACGCAAAACCTGCAACACATAAAATAAGAGCGGCTATGATTTTATTTTTCATAAATTCAATTATTATTAACAATGATGTAAAAATTTAGACAAATAATTTAAGTTTGTCTATATTAATCCTTCGCTGGTTGATCCCAGGGGAACGGGGTTACAGAACCATCGCTTGCCCCTATAGGAATGGTCATATTTTTCGGAAGCGATCCAAGATTATCCGGAAGCATAAGAATAATAGGAAGGGCAAAAATGCCACCGACCAAAACAGCTCCACCTAGAAACAAATAAAGCATCGTATCGCCACGACCACTCGGGCTCATGAATCCAAAAAGAAATTTTTCCGTATTGACAACAGTATGATACGTAGTACTAAGCGCACCGGAACCATGTTTGCTATCCTGACGGGCAACAAGCAAATGTCCATACACAATGCTATCCTTGCGAGCTTCTAAAAGCATTTCCTTGCCACCAGACGCGCGGACCTTACAGCTGTTCGTCGATTTGCAAACAAGCTCGCCATTGCGATAAATATCGTAACGTTCATTTCCCGGAACAGAAATCCAGGAACTGCTACAACCCACCAGCAATACAGTCAACAACAACGCAATTATCTTTTTCATCATTACCACCATACCTGTGCACTGACACTCCACCCTTGAACAGGCATCCAACCTTTAGTGGAAATTTTCTGAATTTCATAGAAGTTATATAGATAGCGGAAATCTATAGCAAAAATGGTTTTATAATCAATCGGCTTAAAAAGAATACCCGTTTTCAAAAATAAACTTAAGCCTTCCCCGCTCAAGTTTTCGCTAAATGAATACTCATCCGACTTGTACCCCATAAAGGACCAGCCAGCCCCCGCTCCCACAAAAGGAAATGCATAGCGACCATTAAACACGTAAGCAGGAGAAAAGAATATTCCAAAATACCAGAAATCATCGTCACCTAAACCTTCGTCAATTCCCCAATTAAAATCTATAGAAGCAAGGAAGTTGCTATATAAGAACTGAAACGAAAAATCGAGCAATGGCGCCGCCGCAAATTCAGGAACAGTCAAGACAAGAGAGCCCAAGCCCAGACCAACCCTAAACCCATTCCATTGTCCAAACTTCATTGTAGTCACATCGACAATGGGAATCAAGTCATTGGGCGTATAAGCCATGTGCCTGTACGTCCAAACTTCTTTTTTGTTTTTGGAATTCATCAGCGTATAGACAACGACAATGCCATCGTCTTTTCGCAACATCTTGATTTGCAAAATAAAATCGCTTTCGATTTCGTATTCGACCACGCGCACATCTTTTTTGTTTTCGATGTACCCTTTAGTCCAACGGACAAGCTTATCGGCATAATCCTGATGCACACCATCCAATTCCACAGCGGGAATAAACACGCTAGGTTTTGCCCAAAGGGCAGCGCACAAAACAGCAACAATAAACGCACTAAGTTTCATATCTAACAAAATCTCTCATTCAACATTTGTTATAAAGATAGGAATAATAAAGGACATAAACAAAAAGACCGCAGCATTTTATTGCTACGGTCTTTAAAGTTTTTGGATCCTATCGCGTCCTTACGGATGCTCCAGGATGACACGCATGAGATTACACCTCTTCAATGCTTGCGTGGTACTCCTGCAGGCTCTTCACGGCACCATGTCCGTTCCTTGCGGCGGCGATGCCCTTCACGGTGTTGTAGGCACCGGCGAGGGTCGTGATATAAGGAACCTTGTACTTGATGGCGGCCTTACGGATGGCGCTTTCGTCCTTGATGGCGTCGCGCTTTGCCCACGGCGTGTTGATGATGAGGTTCACCTGCTTGTTCAGGATGATATCGAGAACGTTCGGGCGACCTTCAGCAATCTTGTTCACCACTTCGCACTTGACACCGGCGGCTTCGTAGAACTTGGCGGTACCTTCGGTAGCGTAAATCTTGAAGCCGAGCTTCTGGAATTCCTTACCGATTTCGATAGCCTGTTCGGAGAGGTTCACCTTGTCAGAAAGGCTGATGAGCACAGCGCCTTCGGACGGGAGGAAGGATCCAGCGGCTTCCTGGCTCTTGTAGTAAGCGAGGGCGTAGTCGTCGGAGAGGCCGAGCACTTCGCCAGTGGAGCGCATTTCGGGGCCGAGAACCGGGTCCACCTTCGGGAACTTGTCGAACGGGAACACGGCTTCCTTGGCACCGTGGTGGTTGAACTTCTTGTCCTTGAGCTTCAAGTCTTCGAGCTTGGCACCGAGCATCAGGCGGGTAGCGAGGCGGGCCATCTGGGTATTGCAAACCTTGGAGACCAGAGGCACCGTGCGGCTTGCACGCGGGTTCGCTTCGAGGACGAACACCTTGCCATCTTCGATAGCGTACTGCATGTTCATGAGGCCGCACACGTGAAGGGCTTCAGCAATCTTGCGGGTGTAATCCTTGATGGTTGCCAAGTTTTCCTTCGTGATGGTCACCGGCGGGATAATGCAAGCGGAGTCACCGGAGTGGACACCGGCAAGTTCGACGTGTTCCATCACAGACGGGATGTAAACATGTTCGCCGTCAGAGAGGGCGTCAGCTTCGCATTCCAAAGCGTTGTGGAGGAAGCGGTCGATGAGGAGCGGACGGTCCGGGGTCACGCCGACAGCCTTTGCCACGTATTCGCGGAGCATGTTTTCGTCGTAGATGACTTCCATGCCGCGGCCGCCAAGCACGAAGCTCGGGCGGATCATCACCGGGTAGCCGCCGATCTGCTTGACGCAAGCGAGGGCTTCGTCGATGTTCGTGGCCATACCGCTTTCCGGCATCGGGATGCCGAGCTGGTCCATCATCTTGCGGAACAGGTCGCGGTCTTCGGCGATATCGATGGAGTCGATGCTCGTACCGAGAATCTTGACGCCTTCGTCGGAGAGGGCGCGGGCAATGTTCAGCGGAGTCTGTCCACCGAACTGCACGATCACGCCAGCCGGCTTTTCCTTGTGGTAAATCTGGAGCACGTCTTCGAGGCTGACCGGTTCGAAGTACAGCTTGTCGGAGGTATCGTAGTCGGTAGAAACCGTTTCGGGGTTGCAGTTCACCATGATGGTTTCGTAACCCATTTCGCGGAGAGCCATTGCAGCGTGGCAGCAGCAGTAGTCGAATTCGATGCCCTGGCCGATTCTGTTCGGGCCACCGCCGAGAATCATGATCTTCTTCGGGTTGTTGGAAGCGGTAGATTCGTCCTTGCAGTTGTAGGTGCTGTAGTAGTAGTACTGGTTTTCGACGCCGCTCACCGGCACTGCGCACCAGCCTTCGACCACGCCGAGTTCGGTGCGCTTCTTGCGCACGTCCTTTTCACGGATGCCGAGGATCTTGGCGATGTACTTGTCGCTGAAGCCGTCCTTCTTGGCCTTGATGAGGAGTTCATCAGCCGGGAGGCGACCCGGAGTCTTGAGCATTTCTTCTTCGAGCTGAACAAGTTCGCGCATCTGCTGCACGAAGTAAGCCTTTTCGTAGGTGGCGGCGAAGATTTCTTCGTCGGTAGCGCCCTTACGGATAGCTTCGTACATCTGGAAGTGGCGTTCGGAAGAAGCGGTCTTCATCATTTCGAGGAGTTCTTCCTTGCTCTTCTTGTTGAAGTCCTTCGCAAAGCCGAGGCCGGAACGACCGTTTTCGAGACCGCGGATAGCCTTCTGGAGGGTTTCCTTGTAGGTCTTGCCGATAGCCATGACTTCGC
>JAEEGJ010017852.1_pt1 | contig 15950 bp, 16 predicted proteins | sample 8958761 | NCBI WGS metagenome assembly JAEEGJ01 (sample SAMN16246546, study PRJNA631951) | gut metagenome | biome: gut microbiome; feature: rumen; material: RS-attached | host: Bos | place: Iran: Karaj | collected 2018-10
GTAAAAGAACTGAAGGAATTAGCCTCTAACGGCCTTACGATCAGCATGTCGATGTACGGCGGCTTTGAGCAGGTCGGCCCCATCGGCCAGCGCATTACAAGCAGCGATAAGCAGATGACCACTTCAACTGGAGATATCGTTCTTTATTCTAGCAGTCAGATAGTAATTTTCTACGGTTCCAATTCATGGTCTTACACGAGACTTGGAAAGATTGATCTGCCTGACGACCAAGTGAAAGAACTCCTTTCCAAAGGGGACATAACAATAACTCTCGAATTAAAGTAAAAGGAGAATACGAAAATGCAGAAAGCAACATTAAACCTTACGACAGAATGGGATAAGACTTTCCCCAAGAGCGATAAAGTCGACCACAGCAAAGTGACATTCATCAACCGCTACGGCATCACGCTTGCAGCTGATATGTATGTGCCGAAGGATAAGTCAGGAAAACTTCCTGCGATCGCCGTATCAGGTCCTTTTGGCGCCGTTAAGGAACAGTGCTCAGGACTTTATGCACAGACGATGGCAGAGAAAGGTTTTCTCACTATCGCATTCGATCCTTCTTTTACAGGTGAGAGCGCCGGCGAACCCAGATACATGGCATCTCCCGACATCAACACGGAAGACTTCATGGCAGCAGTTGATTTCCTGTCGCTTAATGACAAGGTCGATCCTGACCGCATCGGAATAATCGGCATCTGCGGCTGGGGCGGCATGGCTCTTAACACGGCGGCTCTCGATACGAGGATCAAGGCAACTGTCGCTTCCACCATGTACGACATGACGCGCGTTAATGCGAACGGTTATTTCGATTCAGAAGATTCCGAAGAGCAGCGTTATGCCAAGAAGCAGGCCATGTGTGCACAGCGCCTTGAAGACTTGAAGAACGGTTCTTACAAGCGTGGCGGCGGATGCCTCCCCCTCCCTGTTCCTGAGGATGTTCCCTTCTTCGTAAAAGACTACAGCGAGTACTACAAAGGCAGGGCTTATCACCCGAGGTCACTTAACTCCAACGACGGCTGGAACGTAACCGGATGCGAGTCTTTCATGAACCAGCCGATCCTTAAGTACACGAATGAGATCAGGAGCGCCGTGCTCATTATCCATGGCGAAAAGGCCCACTCCTGCTACTTTTCGAAAGACGCATACGACAACATGACCAAGGACAGCAAATATACTGACAACAAGGAACTTATGATAATCCCGGGCGCAGTCCACACCGACCTTTACGACAATCTCGATGTGATACCGTTCGATAAGATCGAAGAGTTCTTTACTAAGTATCTTTGATGCTTAAGGATAATTTAAAATGCTAGGGCTGTCTCAGAAACTGAGATGGCCTATTTTTATGCTTTCCTTATGGAAAAGTCCAAGCAATACTCCAAGCGTGCTTGGACTTATGCTTGAAAAATGACCTAAAAAACCCAAAAATCCAAGCAATACTCCAAGCATGCTGTGACTTATGCTTGGAGAATAGCCGAAAAACACCAAAAATCCCAGCATAGGTCCAAGCATGCTGTGACTTATGCTTGGAGAATAGCCGAAAAACACCAAAAGTCCAAGCATGGGTCCAAGCATGCTGTGACAAATACTGTGAGAATGACCTAAATGCACTGTCAATCAAGAATCATTGGTGATCACAGAGGGACTCGAACCCCCATTTCCCGGTTCGTTGCCGGAAGGTCTATCCGTTAGCCTATGCGATCTTATTGCTTCCGCTGAGACTCGAACTCAGATATACGGGAATGGCCCTTACGCCGGCCGACGGCGACGGAAGCTGGTTGGAAAGGGGAGGTTCGAACTCCCGACCACCGCTTTATAAGAACGGCACTCTGACCAGCTGAGTTACTTTCCAATATTTGGTGCCGCCTGAGGGAATCGAACCCACTCGAAGTCTCTGACTGACGGATTTACAGTCCGTCCCGCCTCCTTAACGGATTACGGCGGCATATTTGGTCGCAGGGCCGGGTGTCGAACCCGGATGAACGGATTTATGAGACCCGTTTGGAAACCGATCCCCCTGCAGTTTTGGTGTCTGATCAGGGATTCGAACCCTGAAACTGCTGATTTTGAATCAGCCATGTCTACCATTTGCATCAATCAGACATTTGGTACTCCCACAGCAACTTGAACGCTGATACCCGGTTTAGAAGACCGGTGCACTATCCGGTTGTGCTATAGGAGCATATTGGTGTCCGTGGCGGGAGTCGAACCCGCAAAACCTGCGTCCTTAGCGCAGTACCTATGCCAATTCGGTTACACGGACAAGTGCAGGCACTATAAAGAAAATATTGGTCTCCCGGGCGGGAGTCGAACCCGCAAGACCCGCATTTTAAGTGCAGTTCGTATGCCAATTCCGACACCGGAAGATTCTGGTATCTCCGCCCGGATTCGAACCGGGAGAAGGACGCTTCTGAGGCGCCCGCGTATTCCATTCCGCCACGAAGATATTTGGCGGCCTCAAGGGGAGTTGAACCCCTGTTCCTGGCGCGACAAGCCGGTATAATCGCCGTTATACCATGAGGCCGTTTTGAAGCTGCCATAAGCAAGTCCGACTGTGTTATCCCAACCCGCTCAGGCAGCTTCATTTTGGTGGACGGTGTTGGTTTCGATCCAACCTACACGGAGCTTCAATCCGCTGCTTTCACCAGATTAGCTAACCATCCATTATGTGGGGCGATCGCAGGAAGTGCCTTTCCTACAACTGCCCCGGACTTTCCTGCAGGATGTGCCTGTTCCCGCGCGAAAAGTCTTTGTGGCACCCATGGAAGGACTTGAACCTTCAACCTCCCGGTTAACGGCCGGATGCTCTACCTGTTGAGCTACACGGGTGTGTAAAAAGTTAAATTGTCAAAGATCATGAGAAATAAAAAAGGATCGCCCGTTTTTCTTTCCCGGACGATCCTGATGGTCTTCTATATATTGCTTGTGCCTAAACAAAATCAGATTAACATCGTAATCGCCCTATAGTGCTATTGCTATAAAAATTATCGTCAAAACGGAAGTCGCTGTCCGACATGGATATCAATGCAAAATAGCGTGCTGAGCTGAGCGCCATATTCTGGAGCCTTCTTAGGTCTATCAGATTCTGTCTCAACATCTTAGTTGCCATTTCTCTTTTGTCCTTTCGTTTTTATGCAAAAAAAAAAGAAGTGCCGTTCGATCCTAATTCGTAATTCGAATTGGATGTCGGACAGGCACTTCCTTCATCAGCGATAAGATATCACATCGATTTCTGATGCGCAACCCCCAATTTTGCAATTCGCGGAAATTATTTTCGTGCGGATATGCATCACCGGAGGATGCTTATTTTATTATTATTTAAAGCGTTTCCGGGGCCTCACACGATGGTCAGGATCTCGTCGGGATTTACTCCGGGAGCCTTGATCTCTGCCCAGTAACGGACTCCCTTGATCCTGTAAACTCTTACTGAGTTTCTGTTGTCGGATTCATTGACCACGTAGAAGCCATCCTTGTCGATCTTGAAGTAGTGAGGGTTTCCGGCCGGGTCCATGACCTTGAGTTCGTCTCCCTTGAAGAACCACTTTGTCATGTGCAGGCGCCATATCGCTCCGTTGGGGGTGGGATTCTCAACACAGACAATGTATGAGTGATCTCCTGAGATGCCTTCCACCTTGTCCTCGTTGCCGACGTAGTTCCACACATAAGCACCGTACAAATTGTTCATACTCTTTCACTCTCCCTTTCCATGTATTGTTTATTCAAATTGCCTTTTACAAACATTATTGCGTGCGATTTTCTAGCGATGCGAAAACCGCTTGTAAGAGCATTAATCCTTGCTGCTGCCAAACCTGTAAACCGTTGATAAATGTGCCTTTGAAGGCGTTCCTTGGAAAGCTTTGTTCTCATGTCTATCCCGCATGAGAACCCCTGCGAAAAAAGTTATTTCTAGTGACCTGAAAAATTCGTGGAGCAATAAAATATCACATCGGGGTTGATGTGTCTAGAGGAAATTCTTAACTTATACGGCCATTTTTCGAAAAATGAAAAAGCCCCTCAGGATCTTATCCCAAGGGGCAAGAGTTACCTGCAATTATTTAAGCTGCACTTGACTCCGTTGTCGCAACAGTCTCGTCTACACTGACCTTGCCAACATCTTCTGCATCGACCCAAACGATCGTATACTCTACACCCATTGCATCACCAATACTCTTGATGTAATTCTTCAGAAGTTCCTTGGCATTGGATCTGGCATTCTCCAATAATGCCCTGTTATTCTCAGCCGTCTGTCTCATGTTGTCCTGAGCCTGCTTGAATGCTTCGGTCTGTTCTTCAGGACTGGGCTTTTTCGAATTGGGATCAAAATAGAAGGAGTTACTGTTGAGCGAACTCTCATGAACTACCGCATCCAAAACGACCGCTTCAGGTAAAGTAACGGTTACAACGTTATCCTCACCGGCTTCAACCTTCAGCTTAGAGACATCGATGCCGATCGTTACAACACCTTCGTATTCTACCCAGAAACGCATGTTTTTCTTTTCCCAGAACCAGAAAGAATTCAGTTCTCTGTCAGATTTAGCAACGTTATGGAAATAGCAATCTACTGTTGCCAGTTCGGCGATCTCGCGCATTTCCCTGATCTCAATCGTCTGTTCAGGTTTCTTTTCCTCTTCCTTGGGCTTGGCACCACAACCGGCCATGGTAAAGAGAAGAGATAATGCAAGTAGACAATTCAATATCTTTTTCATCTTATATCCCTCCATACGAATTTGACCGTGTACTTTTCATCCAGGTTATCGATAAATGGAGTGATCAGGCCTTTAATCAATCTCTCACCATTCTCTTTGGCACCATCGTAGATCTCGGACTGATTTCTGGTTCTCTTATCAACATCAGCCTTGCAGTTCTTATATGCATCCGCGGAGATGGTCTCAGTCTTCACCTTTTTGCCGACAACAATGTAATCCAGTTCTTCTATCTTTACTTTAGGTTCGTAAAGCTGAACAGGCGGAAGAGTTACAACGATTTCCTTTTTCTCGTCGTCCTTTGAGATCTCTATTTCTTTGAAGTCGAATCCTGCTTTAACAGTAGCTGTATATGCTACATAATAGTCAACCTCTTCAGGCTTCTTCTCGTTATAGACAGTTGCTACGCCGTTATATATAACTTCGTATGTTGAAAGAGAACTGTTCTTAACGACCTTTTCCAAAGAGGAAATTGTATCTACCTGCTGAGGTCCGGGACCCTTTTCCTTAGCCTTAGATGAAGTAATCACGATGACCAGGATGACTGCCGTTATACATACTGCTACAACAGCTGCACATATAGCGATTACCTTAGCTCTTCCGAACGATCCAACGCTTCTGATCGCAGAAGCTATTTCTCTTGCATTTCGATCTTTCTTGCTCATGAAGCTCACCCTTAATATGAAAGTTTCCAACGTTACAAATGTAGTTTCAATATACCTTTTGCATTTTTCCAAAACAACAAAAACTCCCCATAATTTACAAAGGCAGGAAAGTTTTTAACAAACGCTTAACACGCGAAAACGGCCGCACCCCTGATGAGTGCGGCCGCTATGCCTGATATTTGCTATATCAGCAATTGCTTTTGAATTAATTGGTTATTAGTTTATATGCAACTTCAAGTCCTTTATCCGGGTGGTATGTCCACATAACTGTTACGCCTGCATCATTGAATGTCTCTGAGCGCTTTCCCTGAAGAGCCGTAGTGTGAACCATATCATAAACAAGTGAATCCGGCAGACCAAGATAACTATTTATTTCCTCTATTGCGGTATAAGCCTCAGGATAAGCAATGCCTATGTCATCGATGTCATAAGGATTTGTATCGATGCTCAAGTAACTACCATCAAAACCAATTTTAGCCCAGGTTGATTTGCAATATTTATCAAATATAGCTCTAAAGTTAGGTCCAGGTTTTTCAACCGTAATCTTGCACTCGCGCGATATGCCATTAACAGATGTTGCCGAGATCTTACACTCACCTTTAGCAACAGCTGTAACAACGCCCCAGTCATTGACTTTTGCGACAGATTCATCAGAGGATGCCCATGTAAGCGTCCTATCCGAAGCATCTTCTGGTAAAACAGTATATAAAATTGTTGCTGTCTCTCCTTCACTAATAGTTATTGCATCATTGCTGAACATTACTCCTGAAACTGGTATTTTCCTTAAGGCAAAGTACAAAACAATTGCAAGGGCAAGTACAACAACGGCTGTAATTACAGGTATAAGGATTTTGAAGAGGATTCCGAGCTTTTTGCCAGTTCCCTTCTTTGCGGCAGATGCTTTAGGCTTATACTTTGTTCCGCACTTAGGACAAAAATCTTGTCCTTCCTGAAGTTCAACTCCACACTTGCTGCATATCCTCTTGACTACGCTAGTCTTCGGTGTGCCACACTTCGGACAAAAATCCTGATCTTCCCCGATCTGGGCTCCGCACTTGGAACATACTACCTGCTGAATATCAGCCTGGTTTTCTTCATTCTGTGGTGTTCCATCTATGATTACGTTTTCTTTATTCTCTTCCATAAGATTCTCCTAGTTCACAACCACGTTTATCATGCAGTCTTTTTAAAGTTAAGTGTTGACTTATAAAGATTGTAAAAATACATGCTATAGTTGTCTTTCACAGAATAAACAACCGAAAACTTGCCCTTCGAATACTTAAGCCTTAAATGACTTCCAATAACTACATTGGTTGGTATCTTTTTCAGATTCTTAAGATGAAATTCAACAGTTGTGAATTTTCCTTCAACCAAAGAACTAAGTGAAGAATAGTTAGTATAGTGGTAGAAGCATACTTCACCTTTTAAATCGATTGTACCGTTATCATTTACAGAGAACTCCAAGGTTAAATACTGACCAGGAACAACGCCAGATGCAGACCAAGATTCTCGATATCTCGTATCTTCTCTCCAAACATTGATAGTTTTAATACTGTTAGACTTTACAGTGTAGCTTCCTTCGATTTTTGCAAAAGAAGAAACTCTATTCATGAGAGTCTTACGAGCCTTTATGTTTACACCATCGACCTTCAGTTTATTTGAGACCTTGCTGTAGTATTTAGCAGCTTCCTTATAATCGCCAAGTGCGATAAGGTGTTCTGCTGAACTAACATTAAACAACGCCTTGGAATTCTTATAGTCTTCACTCTTAGTAAAGTAATTCATTGCATTGTCATATCCGCCTCTTTTCAATGCATCAAGGCCAAGTTCATAGAAACTTGCTTTTATATATGTAGCTGAGTCTTTTGTTTCTCCAGCTTTTTCGAACTTGGAGATGGCATCGTCATATTCACCAGCGGAATAAGCCTTTCTACCAGCTATATACTGCTTTAAACCTTCTATTAATGCAGGATCACAGTAATCAGCCAGTTTTTCAGCATTATCAAAATCCTTACCTGATATCAGAGAAGTAATAGTAGAATCAAGAAGCTTCTTTGCAGCAGCATAATCTCCGGCTTCCTTTAATTCCTTAGCGCCATCTTCATACTGCTTTTTGCCAATCAAATCCTTGCCCTTGTTGTAATGAGCAACCTGAAGCTTGCTCTTGGCATCCTTATATTCACCGGCATTAGTGAAGTATTCAATAGCTTCATCATAAGCTTTCTTCTTTGCGGAGGCAGTTCCCAGATTATAGTAAATAGTCTGAGCGCGATTTAATGCATCGTTGTAATCTCCAGCTTCTGTGAAATACTTTGCAGCAGTCACATTGTCCTTATTCTTGAGAGCAAGCTCAGCCTGACCATAAGCTATTTCAGAGACCTTAGTTGTAGCGTCTTTATAAGTTCCGGCATCTTTGAAGAAACCGATAGCTTTATCCATTTCTCCAGCTTCAAAAGCCTTCTCGCCCTGAGTATAGTAGACACCCGAAATATCTTCAGCGGTATCCTTGTACTCACCGGCCTTCTTATAATAATCGATGGCCTCTTCATACTTTCCGTCAGTTAATGCTTTTTCACCCTGTGAGTGAATGATATTAAAGATCTTGTCATTTGAATCAGAGAAACCTTCAGCAAGCTTATACTCAGCTATTGCCTCTTCAAGTTTGCCCTCAGCAGCCAGTTCCTCAGCTTTTCCGTAATGCTGCTCATTCTCAGGTATTGTAGTTTCAGTGACGGTTACCTCTGTTGTTGATTCTTCAGTCGTATTATCTGTAGAGGCTGACGAACATCCAATCGTCATAGTTGCTGCTAATGCCAATGCAACAACGAATAATCCAGTCTTCTTCATTTTATAGATCCTCCTTATATTGAAAGTTGTTAATTACAAGTTTTTAAGCGATACTACTTATACGCAAAGTAGAGTACTTTGTGACGGATTACCGCATAAGCCTTTCCACACTGCGTTTCTTCATCTCCATGGTGGGGTGTACGTACCTGTTAAGAGTGATGGTTACGGATGAATGCCCTAATAATTCACTTACGACTTTGGGATCGATTCCGGCTTCAATACAGCGTGTCGCGTAGGTGTGACGAAGGGCGTGAAATGTATAGTTGGCCGTTATCCCGCATTTCTTAAGTATCTGCTTATACTTCTCGTAGTAACGTCTGGGTTCCATCAGTTTTTCGGAGCGGGTTGCCACATAGTAATTGCCGGGCATGGACTTTCCTTCGGATTTCAGGAGCTTGCAGATCTGCTTCGGAACAGGGATCGCCCTTCTCGAAGATTCGGTCTTGGGGGCTCCCGTGACGATTATGGTCTTGGGCTGCTTTCCGCGGGCTTCGGTGTTCTTGATTCTGAGGACTGTCCTGTCAACATTTATCAGACCACCATCTGTATCCACGTCTGACCATTTTAGAGAGCAAATCTCACCTATACGCATGCCGGAGTACAGGCAGAGCAAGATACCCAGATTCTCAGGATTTATGTGACCTAGAAGATAGGCTTCAAGTTGCTTCTGATGTGACGACGTAAGTATCTGGGATCTCATTCTTGTAGGTTTCGTGACAGTGAGCTTAGGGAATCTGATGTCTGACGGGCATTTGCCGTTTTCGGCCGCGAAAATATAGACACTCTTAAGCAGCGACCATACATCTCTGATGGTCTTATCCGAAAGGCCGCCTTTGCCGGATGTCTTGCCGCTTGTCTTAAGCTTGCTGACGTAGTCATTGACGGCGTTTCCGTCCAGCTTCTCGAAGTGGATCGCGCCGACATAAGGGTCGATATAGTGCTCTGCTAATTCTGTGTAATGGGCGTAGGATGATTCCTTAAGGAACGGCCTTCTGGCAGCCAGGAACTGCTTTGTCAGGTTACTGATGTTGTTGTGTCTATTAAGCATTTCCGCACCTCACCCACAGTATTAAGCGTTTGTGAATTAACCCAAAACTTTGTAAATAATCTTGAGGTTTAATTGAATCGGGCAACGGCAAAGCGTATAGTGAAAATGTGTCTAAAGCACAAATTACTCTACTTTGTGATTCACAGTAGTCCATATGAAATATTCTCCTTTGCATATAAATCGACCGCACCCGGATGAGTGCGGTCGTTCTGCTATAGGAGATAATTTTTTTGCGAGATGAATTTTACGAGGACGTGGCCAGTCCTGGTCAGGAACCTCTCAGAAACACATATTCACCAGTTCCTGCGAGCAGTTCTTGCCGGTCCTTACGTCGCTCGGGGTCTTCGAGAAGGCGCTCTGGTAACGGCCGTCACCGTAGTAGGTAACCTTATAGTGCTTGCCTTCTTCGGTGATCTCAAAGCCCAGGTCCTTCAGAGCCTGGCGGGTTCTTGCGGACATGCCGTCGTAGTTTTTGAGGAGACGCTTGATCTCTTCGGCTTTGGCGGCGCTCAGTGCCTGATAATCGTTGTTTTCGATGATGTCAGCAACGACATCTGCGCGTCTGGTGCCATCCTGTATGTTCTTGGCAGCCTCCGAAAGAGCCTCGAGGATCAGATCCTTGATCTCGCCCGGGTAGAATTCCTGCTCATCGCCCATATACAGGACAGGAACGGAATCCTTTGACAGGAGCTTTGTCCTGAGGCCGTAGTTCTCATTTATCAGGGCTTCGTTATCACGTGTCAGTGCAGCGATCTGTTCCTGCATCTTTTTCATATCTTCATCAAACTGGTCCAGAAGTTCATTGGCACCGGCATTGGCCTCTTCGAACGCCTGCTTGCGGATACGGCTTTCTTCTTCGCTCAGGTTTTCGAGCAGCTTTACGACCTCAGCCTCAGCATTCTTGCGGGCCTCTTCGGCAGCAAGCCTTCCCTCTTTCTGATTGGCGAGACCTTCTTTCAGAAGCTCGTTGTTGACGCCCTGCCATGTGAAAAGAGGATCCACCCTCTGGGCGCTGCAATGGTGGACAACACAGAGGACGACCTTCTCGAGCAGCACATCATCCTGACCATCGCGGTTCCTGTATATGAACCTGCGGGACTTCATGCCCTTCGTGGGAAAATATACGCCGATGGCGCCATAGTATTCGTTCTTGCCGTCGCAATCCTTCTGCAGAGTGGGATTAAGAGTAGTACTGCCTTCAAGCATGACGTGGGCGATACCCTTCAGCCTGTGGGCAAGAAGTGACACATTCACAGGATCGTCGTCGTAATAAGTCTTAGAGACGAAAACCACCGGCAGCCTGTAATCGCTCTTCCCGTTGATAACATCCGTCACCAGCCCGACATTTTCTTCCGTAATCGTGACCGGCCTGTATTGCAAAGCGAGTTTGTTATCGTCTTTAAGATAGCCGCGCTCGATCAGGAGCTTGATGAAGTAAGGTGTCGAAAAGTTGGAGTCCACATCTAGCGCATCCGCCGTATAGCTGCGGTCCAGACGGATACAAAGCTTCTGCTGCCTGAAGTCCATGACATAATCCGTATCCCAGATTATTCCGTCTTTAGTCTTCTTTTCATAACGGACGGCAATAAGCCTCTTGCTGCGGTATTCAACGATCTCAAGAGACAATCCACCTTCGCCATATCTTATGTTGCGTTCACCATTCCAGTGAATATTAGGTATCACGTTTTCCGGATGCGGACTTCCCTTGTTCCAGTCTAAGACAAGACGTATGAACTCATCGGGTTGCATCTTCTCGTTAACATCAAGGATCGTGGAAAACAGCAGCATAGTCACCTCTCGATTTTCGCATTACAGGAATGCTATTGATGTTTTTAATATAAAAACAACCGGAGGAGTTTTCAAACAAACAATCTATTAACGATCTTTAACAAACAGTAACGGCCCTTATAAATCCGTCATTCTCTCGAGATCAGTCCTATACATGAAAAGCTGTGTTGCTTCTTCAGCCGTGATATATCCGAAACGCTCAGCTGCCTTCAGGCAAAGGAACTTGGATTCGTTGTCGACATCTCTGTCAGGGATGGTCAGAGTCGTCCGTCCATGTCCTTTCTATGAAACCATCAGGATAATCGTCATGCTCATCGGCCATAAAGTCCTGATTAACCTCATCCTCTTCTGTCTGAGGAGGCTCAGGTTCAGCCTCATCTTCAGGCTCTACCTCTTTGATGCAGCGCTCCGGCTCTACCGGATCTTTCCCATCAGGCTCATAGAAAAGCGTCTTTGACGGGATCCACCATATGGAATCTTTACCGATGGCACCATGTCTGTTTTTGGCAAGGTAGATAAATGCATGTTCGGCATGGATCCCTGCCTCGTTAACATCAGGAGCCGGATGTTCATCGTCATCAGGACCGGAAGGTGTATTGTTGTCCTTATTGCCGGGATGGTAATCAGGCCTGTCAACAAACATGATCGTATCAGCATCTCTGGTGATTCCGTCTGATTCCGCCAAGTCAGAGATCTGAGGCGTACTTCTCTCTTCCGCTTTTCGGTTAAGCTGGGAAAGTGCGATTATCGGAACTTGAAATTCCTTAGCCAGCAGCTTCATTGTTCTCGAGATGTCGGAAACTTCTTCATTTCGCGACTTGGCTCTGGCATTCTGCATCGTGACAAGCTGGATATAGTCAACTATGACCAGCTGAGGAACTTTACCGGACGATATGAGCAACTGAAGCTTGGACTTCATCGTGGTCGGATTAATGGTGCCTGTATCATCTATGTATATCTGATAATCTCCAAGCTTTGACAAGGCCTGGTCCAACTGATGCCTGTCGCTGTCCGTCATCTTGCGGGAATTGACAATATCGCTTACCGGCTTATTCATGCACGAAGACAAAAGCCTCTTGCCGAGATCATCATCGCTCATCTCCAGCGAAAATATAACCACGACCTTCTGATTCGCAGCAACATTAACCGCAATGTTCATAGCCAGAGCAGACTTGCCCATACCGGGCCGTGCGGCTAGCACATTAAGCGAGCCCGGCCTTAATCCACCCAGCATTTTATCAAGCTTCGGATAGCCTAACTTGATCTTGCCCGACGAATCATCTCGCATCTCTGCTGTGATATTTGTAATCGTTGTTTTGAGGACATCCGCAACAGGCTTAAGGCCTTTTACTTCTTCATTTTCCTTAAGTTGGGACATCTCAGTGATGGCAAAATCCACGATCTCAGAAGACCGCTTTTGACTTCCGATGGTGTATGACCTGATACTTTCGATTATCTTAAGTATCTTAGTGCGGCCGCTTCGCTCCTTCACTGCATCGATATAACTGTTTATCGCAGACTGGACAGCTGCCGTGTCGCCTATCCGGTATGTATATCTCTGACCGCCGGCCTCATCCGCTAATCCTCTTCTTTCGAGTTCTGAGTGAACAGTAAAACGGTCTATATGAATATTCTGGAAAAACATATCCATGATGACACTGAATATGATCTGATTACGCTTATCCGTGAAGTCCTCTGCGATAATCTTGTTCTGCACGACATCAAGGATGGCTTTATCCTTGCGCATGCAAAGAGACAGGAGTGCCATCTCGACATCTACGTCATTATTCTGGTTAATTATCTCATAAGCAAGATTATCCATATCCGCTCTCCTCTTCGCATGGCTTATGTGGATTCATTATATGCGTTGTCAAGTTCTGTTATTGGGACAACAGTTCGGTTTTGGGGACAGTTTTCGCTTCATGTTATTTGATACTACTGAGAACCCTCCGGAGTGATATTGCTGCTTCAATACTCGCCAGTTCTTCTTCAATCTTTTCTAATACATTTTTTATAGAACCACTATCAGGCTCATCACAGCACAGCAGCCCTCTTATGTCGTCAATAGAATCGTAAGCGCCCGTCACAGATTCAATTATCCAGCATGAATTTGCTTCTAAGTCTTCTTTGCAAATATATTGTTCGAATAATTTCCTAAATGATATTTCCGCAGCAACACTGATATGCTCACGGATCAGTCTGGCAAAATCCTGCTCAGGATCGAACATTGCCTCATAAGAGCCGTCCGGCAAATAAAAACCGATATTGTTTACGTCATAATCACACATAACTACCCTTTCACCTAAAGCTTATGCCGCCCCTCTCTGCCATCGTCCGGATATCATTCTTGAGTGTTTCTCCCACTTCAGCCCTATCGCTGTCTGAAAACAATATATTTCCTTTGTATATTGCCATACCGTCCGCATATACCAACCAATCTTCAAAACAACAAGGCAAAGATATCTCTGCACCTACGGAGATATCCGTTCCTTCAAAGCTTATTACCGGGTGGACACAGTCGATCTCAGCACCGATAGCTGGGTCGGCCCCTGATTTCAAGCAGCGCTGCTTATAGCTTTCGCCGATCTTTTCAGCTTCCTGTTCGGTCATAAGAGATATATCAGTTATGATGAAATCCATACCGGGTTTTATTTCATATACAGGTCTATCCATTGAACGTCACCACCTTTGCGGGTCAGGCTTCTTATTTAAAGCCTTTGCGTTCATAGACTGATATAAGGAACAGGTATGTTTCGTTTATTCGCTTGCTTATATATCCGTATTCATTGAGCCTTGACATGTCGATGTCTCCGACAAGAGTATTACCTTCACCTTTTGAATCCTTATACACGAAAAAAATCTCATCACTTTCGATACGGGCATCTTCACAACTGATTTTTATCTCACTAAATCTCCTGTTGAATTTATCCGTAACGAAGTCCGCGTAAACTTTAGCAAATACATCCGAATCAGATACTTCCGGATTCTCAAACGAAATCCAGCTGGCCATAGGATCCTTGCAATTGATATTCGAATAGAAAAGTCCACTTACAACAAAACCGCAGAATTCAGCTACTTGCTTTCTGTCAGTCACATCGAAATCGCAGATCTTATCGACATTCATTTCGCGACAGAGTTCGTTTAATCTGCTGCAGGCATTTATTCCAGCATCGTGAGCTTCGCTCCTCTGCTTTTCCAAAACCTTCATATAAGCGAAATCAAGTTCATCTTTAGGAGTTTCAAGACTGTAGCGCTGCTCGTTTACGACTACCAGGAAATAACCTAATATCGCATCAAAACAAGCTTTTGCCTCATGACGTCCATTATCAGGAAGGGATTCAAAGAGATCTGTTATACGTTTATTTAAATCCATATTATTCTCCAAACTTAATCCCATGGTTCTCTGCCCATTGGCGGTACTTTATCTTTGTAGTTGCTTTGTGACCGTACTCATCAGTATTGAATCGAACACGACAATAGGCCTTATTCTCTGCAAATACTCTCCAATTGGGATCACCTAAACCCAAAGAAAACACAGTGCCAATCGGGAGATCAGGACCGGAAAATGTCAGAACAACAAAAGAATAAGGGTTGCGCAGCCATTGTCTGAATTTGAAACCAGGCATCAGATGTTCATCCATAGCTAATTGGCACTCTTCTTCAGTAATGGCATCTATATCAACAGGCTTTAAATCATATTCTTTCCATTCAACTACCAAAGCTCTCATGAATACTTACCTCCTTCACTATCAGGATAAACAACGTGATGGACTAAATATGGGGCATGGATCAGACGGCACGGATGGTATCCATCAGGATGCCGTATACATCTTGGGACTCATTAAATATCTCAAGGATTCGCTTTACCTTTACGCCTCCCATGCCGTAATTCTTGCATACCATATTAGAAGATCGCTTCTCATCTACGCATTTCACGACCACAAGAGCTGCCTCCAGGCTGAATCCGGCAAGTGTATTGACCTTCTCCCAGAAAGAACCAGCCAAAGGCGGGAAATCAACAAGCTTGGTACCTAACGACAGAAAACGTATATCCAGATTTCTTTCGTAGTATTCGCTAATCAGATCGCAAACCCTGTGGATATAACGCCTTAATGTTCTCGGCGTATAGTGAGTTCTTTCCGCAGCCTTGTTCTCCGAATATCTTGATTCGAGATAAGCCATACCAGCCTTATACTCATGGTCGCGCATGTTGGAAGATGCATACACCAACGCTTTACTTATGTTATCCCTTATAAGTGCATATGTAACGGCATGTTCAACATACCCGTGATCAGCCAAAGCTCTGACGGTCTTGTTTATGAGCTTCGGCCTTCTGAACAGGTCTTTTACTGTACAGGCGAAGATGATCATGGATGGACCTCGATTAGATCGGGGCGGCTCATACGGAATACCGGATTTAAGGAAAAGACATAGTCTTCTATAGAAATCTGACCGTCAATGATCTCTTCAGGCTCCTCGGAACACTCCATTAAAGCATCCACACTGATGCCGTATTCCTGTTTCAGCTCGCTTTTAAACGATTTGACCTGATATTCAAACCATCCGAGATGTCTGTAATCTATCCACCTCGGATAGCAAGGAAAGAACCACGTTAATACAGAAATCGAAATATCCGTCTCCTTGAAAAGCCTCCCTCTGAATTCCAATTCATTAATACAGTCGTTACAGGAATCTATCCGCATCAGAAGATCGTAGATATGACTCCATTCCGAATAATCGCGGGTTCCGCGCAAGTATTCGTTAAACAGCGTTAGGTATCTCATATAATCCGGCTCCTGAAAAAGTAAAGGGTTATCTCTTTTACAGATTCAGATTAACCATAGCCATGGGACTTTTATGACCCATCACTCATCTTTATCGATACCATGCTGCCAA
>JAEEGJ010017855.1_pt1 | contig 15947 bp, 10 predicted proteins | sample 8958761 | NCBI WGS metagenome assembly JAEEGJ01 (sample SAMN16246546, study PRJNA631951) | gut metagenome | biome: gut microbiome; feature: rumen; material: RS-attached | host: Bos | place: Iran: Karaj | collected 2018-10
GGCATGCATTGCCGCTTTGAAGAAAGTCTATGCCGGGATGTCGGATTATCAGCGGGAGCAGATCCTGAGTGAAGAACAGGCGGCTCTGGATTATTACCTGACCCTCGACACGAGCAACCTGGCAGCGCAGGAACAAGCAGTCACCATCTCTCTTCGGGCGGTTGATGCCAACACCGGAGAGGAACTGACGCTTGGCCGGGAGGACGGACAGGTTCCCTTGCAGCTTCTTTATTATGCCCTTTATAAGGTCAACGGCATTATGAAGGATGCGGATTCTGGTTACGCCTACGGAGATAAAACCAGAACCGCACTCTATAACGCCACTTTCCCGGAAGATCCGGTCAATCTCTCACTCTCAATCGAGCAAGGCTATCACATAGGCCACCTCACTTGGGGCTTCCCAAGCAGCGCTCATAACGTAAGCGGCGGAAACGCAGAAGACTATATCACCAACGGCTATGAGATCGTGGATTCCGTCCTTAGCGTAGACACTCATTACATTGAAGAAGGAAAGATTCCCGACGGCTTCACTGTGACGCATCTTTCGCTGACTGCGCCCCGTGAAAATGTGGTGATCACAGCCTATGTCCGGCAGCGGACGGTCGTCGAAGCGGATGCATACGCGAACCAACTCACAGCGGAGTTTAACACGTACAACAAGAACGACTATACCGCCGCAAACTGGACGACGCTGCTGGACGCCTACAACGACGGGCTGGACGCCATCAGAGCCGCGAAGACGGACTCTGATAAACAAACTGCCCTTAACGAAGCGATTGCCGCAATGGCGATCGTTCCGAAGAAAACAGCTTCCGAAGAAGAGATCATCTGCGGCAGCTTCAATGCGGGGAAACAGGTGGGCACCGTTACCGTTACGGTTGAAAACACTACCTTCCCCGGCGGCGCGTTCCCCGGTAACGGAGAGACCGGCACCATCCTCAGCATAGAGAATTATCCCCTGGGCCAGAACGACACCATGATGTCGGTCATCCTCCGCGCATTGTACGAGGCAGGGTTTACCTGGAACGAAGGCAGCAACAGCGCTTTTTCGATCGACTACCTGAGTTCCATCGAAAAGGGTGGACAGAGCATGGGACAGTTCTCCGGCGATCAAGGCTCCGGCTGGATGGGCTGTATCAACGATTTCATGGTCAACGAAGGCTTCTCCATGTTTGACGTAAAGAGCGGGAAGCTCTCCGACGGCGACATCATCAGCGTTATGTTCACGCAAAACGTCGGTATTGACCTGGGCGGCTCGTGGGGAAATCAGAATACGACGCTGAAAGACCTGACGGTCAGCGGCGGATCTCTGGTGCCCGGCTTCGCCTCCGGCGAAGCCGGAAAATCCTATGATTTTGCCCTTCTGATTTCCGGCAGCAGCGCGAACGTCAAGCTGACGCCTTCCGCCGCGAACAAAAACTATCTGGTCAAGTCCTTCCTGAATGAAAAAGTCACCAGTGACGTCGAGGGCAACAGCTTCTACAAGCGCACCGAGTACATCCCGGTCAGGCCGGGCGACGTGATCTATGTGGGCGTCGGCGAATACGCCTGGCCCAGCATGAACAAGCAGGCCGGAAATACGACGATGTACTACGCTACCTGGTATGCCCTCCATGTCATTTCGGCGGACAACGGCGCGGACTATGTGAACGAGCTTATCGCCGTCCTGCCCGCCGCAAAGAACATCAGCACCTCCAATTATCAGGCGGTACAGAAGCAGATCGACGCCATCGACGCGGTGATCGCCGTGCTGAGTACGACGGAACAGGCGAAGGTCAACACCACGGCCCTGGAGGCCGTGCGGACTGCGGTAGAGGGATTCGAGGCAGTCGCCGCCTTCAAATCTGAGCTGGCGGCCATCCCCAGCGACATGGCCCAGGCGGCCCGGACGGACCTGGAGGCCCTGAAAACCCACTACGAGGCCCTGACCCAGGCCCAGAAGGGCCTTCTCACCGTGGCGGAGCAGGCCAAGTATGACCGGGCGGCCCTGGCCCTCCAGGGCATCATCGTGGCGGCAACCGCGGCGGAGACCCTGGGCTTTGTGAGCGCAGACATCGAGGCGGCGGACTGGACCGCAAGCCAGGAGACCGCCAACGACGGGGAGACCCTGGCGGCCTTTGCCCAGACGGTGCTGGCGGGCCTGGACCTGCAGGGGGCGGCGGCGGAGGTCACGATCTCCAACGTGGTGCCCGCCGTGGCCGGGACCGTGGACAGCCTGAACGGGACAGACGGCAGCTACACCGTCACCGTGGCCCTGAGCCTTGACGGGCAGAGCGACACGGCCACGGCAGCCGGGACCATCACCGCCTCGGCCTATGTGCCCCCGGTGCCCGACGCCCCCTATTCCGAGGCCCTGAGCAAGGTGCAGGCCTACCTCAAGACCAGCGTCACCGCCCCCGGCGTGGGCTCCACCAGGGGGGAATGGGCGGTCTTCGCCCTGAATCGCGGCGGCGTGGCCGAGGAGAGCTGGAACAAGACCTATATCGCCAGCCTCCAGGCCTATGTGGACCAGCTGGACGGCGTCCTGGCGGAAAAGAACCTCACGGAGTACAGCCGGGTCATCCTGGCCCTCACCTCCATGGGCGTTGACGCCAGCCGCTTCCGCACGTCCCTCAAGGCCTACGACCTGGTGAGACCCCTGCTGGCGAAGCAGGCGGACGGCTCCACCTGGGCCGAGTGGCAGGGCAACAACGGTACGGCCTTCGCCCTCCTGGCCCTGGACAGCCATGATTACCTGGATAGCGCCGAGGGCAAGGCCCTCCGGGCCGCCCTCATCGCCTCCCTCCAGGCCAAGCAGCTGGAAAGCGGCGGCTGGCCCATCAGCGAGGGGGCGGAGGACATCGACGTGACCGCCGCGGCGGTCTACGCCCTGGCCCCCTATTACCTGAGCGAGGCGAAGCTCACCGCCCTGGGGGGCAGCGTGACCTACGCCCAGGTGAAGAGCATGGTGGACAAGGCCCTGGAGTTCCTCAGCGCCAGGCAGAACAACATCGGCGGCTTCGGCAGCGCCGAGGCGGACGTCTGGGTCCTCATCGCCCTCAGCACCCTGGACCGCGACGCGGACACGGATACGGACTTCGTCAAGGCCGGGGGCAGCCTCCTGGCGGACCTGCTGCGGTACTTCGATACGGAGAGCGGCGGCTTCCGGCACCTGATGGAGGGCAGCGTGGACCAGATGGCCTCCGAGCAGGCGGCTTACGGCCTCGCGGCCTATGACCGCTTCAAGACCGGCAGGAACACCCTCTATAATATGAACGACGTGACCATCGCCCCCAACGACCTGAGCGACAGCGGCAGCGGCTCCGGCTCCGGCAGCGGTTCCGGCTCCGGCGCCGGGTCCGGGGACAGCACGAAGAAGATCACCGTGACCTTCCGCCTCATCGGCGCGGAGAAGGCCGAACAGGACGTGGACCTGGGCGCGAATGACTACCTGCCCGCCTACGTCACCTGGATCCCCACCGGCACCTATCAGCTGCCGGAGGGCAGCACGGTGTATGACCTCTGGGTCATGGCTACCCAGGCCTGGGGCATCAGCAGCATCGGCGCGGAGCGGAACTATGTGTCCACCGTGTACGCCCCCAGCGCGGTCGGCGGTTACGCCCTGAGCGAGTTCACCAACGGCAGACGCAGCGGCTGGATGTACACCATCGGCGGCAGTCACCCCGGCTTCGGCCTGCGGGAGCAGAAGCTGGCGGACGGCGACCGGGTCGTCTGGCATTATGTGAATGATTACGGCTATGAGGTTGAGGACTGGTTCAGCGAGGGCCAGTGGCAGGCTCTGGGCGACGGGACCTATTGGAACGGCTGGCTCCTGGCCGCGGACACGGCCCCCAGCAGCGGGTCCGGCTCCGGCAGCTCCGGCAGCTCCGGCAGCGGCAGCACCGGGGAGACGGAGGCCGAGGAGAACACCGTCACCGTGACCGCCGAGGTCGAGGACGGCGAAGCCAGGGCAGAGGTGGAGGCGGAGGCCATCGCCGAGGCCCTGGAGGGCAGCGAGGAAGAAGTGCTCACCCTGAAGGTGGACACCGAGGACGCGGAGAGCGTGGAGCTCACCCTGAGCGCCGAGGCGGTAAAGGCCGCCGCGGAGGGCGAGGTCAGCCTGCACATTGAAACTGAGCAGGGCACCGTCAAGCTGGACGCCGGTACCCTGAGCGAGCTGGCGGAGAGCGGGGCCGAGGTCGCCGTCACCGTCACGGCGGGGGAGGACGGCAGCTTTACCCTGGATGTCACCGCGGGCGGCGAGAGTATTGACGCGAAGGTGAAGGTGGAGCTGCCCGCCGCGGAGGAGAGCCAGGTGCTGGTCATCGTGAATGCGGACGGCAGCGAGGAAGTTATCAAGAAGTCCGTGGTGGAGGACGGCAAGGTTTATGCCGAGCTGCCCGCCGGAGCCACGGTGAAGGTCGTGGAGAACGACAAGGACTTTGAGGACGTGGACGAGGAAGCCTGGTATGCCGAGGCGGTGGAGTTTGCCTCCAGCCATGACCTGTTCCAGGGCGTCAGCGCTACCGAGTTCGCCCCGGAGGACAACATGACCCGCGCCATGCTGGTCACGGTCCTGTTCCGGCTGGAGGACCAGCCGGAGAACGCCGGGGAGACGAGCTTCGGCGACGTGACGGACGGAGCCTGGTACGCGGACGCCGTGGCCTGGGCCAGCGAGACCGGCCTGGTGAACGGGACGGACAAGGGCTTCGAGCCCAATGAGAACGTGAGCCGGGAGCAGATCGCCGCCATCCTGTACCGTTACGCCGGGTACATCGGCCTGGATACCACGGTCAAGGGCGACGCGAGCAAGTTCGGGGATGCCGGGGAGATCTCCCCCTGGGCGAAGGACGCCATGGCCTGGGCCGTGGAGGTTGGCCTGTTCCAGGGCGACGGCAGCAAGCTCGACCCCAAGGGCGACGCCACCCGCGGCCAGGTCGCAGCCCTCATGCAGCGGCTGATCGGCCTCATCGTAAAGTAAGTTCCTGGATGCACCCTCTGCGGGCGAAGGCCCGCAGAGGGTCGGGGAAACAAAGTTGGGGCGCGGCTTCCGGCCGCGTCCCAACAAGGCGTTATATTGGAGGATGGAGTAAATGAGGAAATTCGTATCCTTTGCCCTGGTTTTGGTCGTGCTTTGTGCCCTGTTCGTCCCAGTCGCAGGGGCGGCGGGCAGCACCGATCTGCAGGCCCTGGTGAACGGCAGCGCCAGGTACATGCTCTCTGCCGTGCCCGCGCCGGACCACGCGGACGTGGGGGGCGAATGGGCCGTGCTGGGCCTGGCCCGGTCCGGGTACAGTGTGCCGGAAGGGTATTATGAGGGCTATTACGGCAAGCTGATTGATTATGTGAAGGAAGTAAAGGGCGTTTTGCATGAGCGGAAGTACACGGACTATTCCCGCGTCATCATCACCCTGTCCGCCCTGGGAAAGGACGCCCGTGATGTGGGAGGGTATAACCTGCTCACCCCGCTGGGGGACTACGACAAGACCATCTGGCAGGGCCTCAACGGGCCTATCTGGGCGCTCATCGCCCTTGATTCGGCAAATTATCCCATGCCGCAGAACCCGGATGCCAAGACTCAGGCCACGCGGCAGATGTACATAGACTGTATCCTGGCGGAAGAACTGGACGAAGGGGGCTGGACCCTCTCCCGCCGCACCTCCGCCGATCCCGCCGACCCGGATATTACGGGCATGGCGCTCCAGGCCCTGGCGAAGTACCAGGACCAAAAGGCCGTGAAGGAGGCCACGGAACGGGCACTCGCCTGCATGAGCAAAAAGCAGGACGACCAGGGCGGATACTCCAACCTGTGGGGAGCCTCCAATTCGGAGAGTGTGGTCCAGGTGCTGGTGGCCCTGTGCGAGCTGGGCATTGGCTGGGACGATCCCCGGTTCATCAAAAACGGGCATACGCTTCTGGACAACCTCCTGACCTTCCGCACCTCCGCCGGGGGTTTTACCCATATCGCGGACGGGTCCGACGGCGATAACCAAATGTCCGCAGAGCAGGGATTTTATGGCCTGATCGCCTGTCTGCGGTATGAGAAGGGACAGAACAGCCTTTACCGCATGACCGACGCCATTTCCACCGGTGACGCCCCCGCAGTGGAGGTCCGGGAGCCGGGAACGGGGCTGGAGGGGAAAAACAAGGACGTGCAGCCCAGGGAGATCACCAAGCCGGGGATCACCTTCGGGGACATCAAAAGAAACCCGCACAAGGAGGCCATTGAAGCCCTGGCCGCGCGGGAGATCATCAACGGCATGGGGGACGGCAGCTTTGCCCCGGAGAAAACCATGACCCGTGCGGAGTTTGCCACCATCACGGTGAAGGCCCTGGGGCTGACGCCGAAAGACAACAGCAAATTCAAAGATGTGGCGTCGGGCAAGTGGTATGCGGCGTACATCGGTACGGCGAATACCTATGGCATCGTCAACGGCGTCTCGGACACGGAGTTCAACCCGGAGGGGACCATCACCCGTCAGGAGGCGGCGGTAATGGTGGCCCGTGCCGCGAAGCTCTGCGGCCTGGATACGAGCATGAGTGACGCCGCGGCCACGGATGAGCTCTGTGTCTTATCCGACTATCGGACCATCGCATCCTGGGCTAAGGAATCTATGGCCTGGTGCTATCAGTCGGGCATTCTGGACTACGGTGATTTCAAGGCCAAGCCCAAGACGGATATCCTGCGGGGCGAGATCGCGGAGATGCTCTGCCGGATGCTCAGTCTGGCGAACCTGATTTGAGGTGAGAACGGTGCTTAAGAGAGTATTTACCGCAATTTTTCTGCTTCTGCTATTGCTGTCGCTGATGGCCTGCGGCAAGAAGTACGACCCCGCCGCCCAGCCGACGCCGGAGGGGGGCTTCAATCAGGAGGACGTTTCCTATTCCGAAGCCCAGGGCATGGACTTAGACCCGGAGACCGGACGTGACCAATACCTGACTGACCCGGTGCCGGAGGGGAAGCCCTTACCGGTAGAACCCCAGGACGCGGAGGTGACGGAGCAGGAGTGGCACTGCACCCTGTCCATCGACTGCAAGACCATTTTGGACAACATGGACCTCTGCGATAAAGACAAGCGGGAGCTTGTGCCGGAGGATGGATGGATACTTCCGCCCACCGAGGTAGTCTTCTATGAGGGGGAGAGTGTGTTCCACGTCCTGCGCCGGGAGTGTATGCAGCGGGAGATACATATGGAGTTCGAGAATACCCCCCTTTATAACAGCGCCTACATTGAGGGGATACACAACCTCTATGAGTTCGACGTAGGGAACGAATCCGGTTGGATGTACAGCGTCAACGGCTGGTATCCCAATTACGGCTGCTCCCGGTATGCCCTCAAGGATGGGGACGTGGTGGAATGGCGCTATACCTGCGACCTGGGCTATGACGTGGGCGGCGGGTACGCCACGGGCGGCACGACCAAGACAGATTGACAGAAAGAAGAAAGACCATGATCCAAACTACGAATTTTCCCCTGTCCACCTATTGTGTACAGCCATACGGAAGCTGGGAAGAGATAGGCAAAACGGTGAAGGAGCTGGGCCTGGATGGGCTGGAATTGATCGCCGACCCGGACAATCTGGCGGACGACATCCCCAATAGCCTCGTGAAAGGCTACCACATGACCTTTTATGTGGACTGGCTCGACTTCTGGCGGCAGGACGAGGCGGCGCTCATGCACAAGTTCGGTTCCTGGGACACCGTGCAGGAGGTTTACCGTGGGAAAAGGCCGGAGGACCTTATGCGGCACTTCCGGGAGGACCTGGCTTTAGGCGTCCGGCTGAAGACGCCGTATATGGTCTTCCACGTTTCAGACGTGTCTCTGGAGGAAGGTTATACCTACCGCTGGCTGCATACGGACCAAGAGGTGCTGGATGGTGCGATTGAGTTCATCAATATCCTGCTGGAGGGCGTGGAGCCCACCTTCGACTTCCTGGTAGAAAACCAATGGTGGCCGGGGTTCACCTTCACGGACCCGGAAAAGACAGAATACCTGCTGTCCCGCATCAATTACCCCCGTGTGGGGATCATGCTGGATACGGGGCATTTGATGAATACCAACTGGAAGCTCAAAAGCCAATGGGACGGTATTAAGTACATTCTGGAAATGATCGAGAAGCACGGGGAGCTGTCCAAGAAGATCTACGGCCTGCACTTCCATCAATCCGTCAGCGGTGCCTATTGCCGAAAGACCGTGGGTAAGCTCCCGGAGGACTTCCCGCTAAGTTACAACGATGAGTTTGGGCGAAACTATGGGCATATTCTTCAAATCGACCAGCATCGGCCATGGACCGAGGAGGAGTGTGTCCGCATACTGGAGCGAGTTCAGCCGAAGTATCTGACACATGAGCTTTCAGGCAACCTGGACAGTGCGAAAACCAGAGCCATACGGAATCAAATGCGGGTAATTGGTCGGGGATATATGTTTGGTTTTCATCAGTTGACCGACGAGAAATCTGCAGAGAGAAAAAGAAACAAAAATAAGGAGTTTGAATCAACGGGCAACGCTTTTCTGGACAGCATCATTCATGGTTGGTAAAGATTGATGCAGCGCATAGTTGATCGTGCTACCATTAACCGTTATTCAGAAGAATGGATGCCTTACAGAAAGGAATTATATGGTCAACATACAACAGATCACGAAAGAATTGGGCTATCGTGTTTGTCTGGATTGCCTCAACAAACGGTATCATTCACGCATTACAGAGGATGATTGCATTTGGGCCGGTTCATATCCGCATCTTTGCCGTCAGTGTAAATGCATGACTGACGATGCGATTATGGACTTCAACTGGAAAGGCAAATTGAAGCTGCTGTTCAAGCATTGAAAGTCTATGAAAAATAAAGACACCTTTTACAGCTATCACCCGCTGGTGAACTTTCTCTATTTCGCCATGGTGCTGGTGTTTGGGATGTGCTTCATGCATCCAATTTGCCTGCTCATCTCCCTGGGCAGCGCCACGGCGTACAACCTATATCTCAAAGGCAGGAAGGGGCTTCGCTTCTCCCTGACCTTTTTGCTGCCCATGATGGTCCTGGCGGCGATCCTGAACCCCGCCTTCAACCATGAGGGCGTCACCATCCTGGCCTATACCCCCAACGGCAATCCCGTCACTCTGGAGAGCCTGGTCTACGGCTTGGCTTCTGCCTTCATGCTTGCCAGCGTGGTGCAGTGGTTCTCCTGCTACAATGAGGTCATGACTTCGGATAAGTTCGTGTACCTCTTCGGGCGGATCATCCCCGCCCTGAGCCTGGTGCTGAGCATGACCCTTCGTTTCGTGCCTCGGTTCAACACACAGCTGAAGATCATCCGCAAATCGCAGAGGTGCGTAGGGCGGGACGTTTCCAACGGCAGTATTCCCCAAAGAATAAAGCACGGCGTCACCATCCTTTCCATCCTGGTGACCTGGAGCCTGGAGAACGCCATCGAAACGGCAGACAGCATGAAAAGCCGGGGATATGGGCTTCCGGGACGGTCCGCTTTCTCCATATACCGCTTTGATGAACGGGATAAGTACGCCCTCCTTTGGCTGGGCTTCTGCCTTTGGTATGTCGTATTTGGCTGGGCCAGCGGAGGACTGTATTTCCGTTACTATCCCAGCATCAAGGTGTCAGCTCTCGGCCCCTTCCCCCTGAGTTTTCTCCTGGTCTACCTGGCCCTGTGCCTGACGCCCCTGATCTTGAACCGAAAGGAGGATGTGAAATGGAAGCGTTTGCGGTCCGGGAACTGAGCTTTGCCTACCCGGAGCAGCGGAAGGACACCCTCTCCGACCTCTCCTTTTCCATCCCCCAGGGGCAGTTTGTCACCCTCTGCGGACCCTCCGGCTGCGGGAAAAGCACCCTGCTCCGGCAGCTCAAAACGGTGTTGGCTCCCGCAGGGTATCGCCGGGGGGAGATACTCTTTGAGGGAAAGCCTTTGGATGAGGTGGACCAACGCACCCAGAGCTCCCGCATCGGCTTCGTGCAGCAGTCCCCGGAGAATCAGATCGTCACGGACAAGGTGTGGCATGAACTGGCTTTCGGCCTGGAGAGCCTGGGGTACGACACCCCCACCATCCGCAGCCGGGTGGCGGAGATGGCGTCATTCTTCGGCATCCAGACCTGGTTTTACAAGAATGTCACCGAGCTTTCCGGGGGCCAGAAGCAGCTCCTGAACCTGGCCTCCATCATGGCCATGCAGCCCTCCGTCCTCATCCTGGACGAGCCCACCAGCCAACTGGATCCCATCGCCGCATCGGACTTCCTCGCCACCATCGGCAAGGTGAATCGGGAGCTGGGGACCACGATCCTCCTGACGGAGCATCGTCTGGAGGAAGCCTTCCCCCTGTCGGACCGGGTGCTGGTGATGGACCGGGGCCGCCTGATCGCGGACGGAACACCCGTGGAGGTGGGAAATCTCCTCCGGGGCAGCGGCCATGGGATGTTCCTGGCCATGCCCACCGCCATGCGGGTTTGGGCTTCGGTGAAGGATACAGCCCCCTGTCCCATCACCGTCCGGGATGGGCGGGACTGGCTGGAGGACTACGCCGGACGGCATCCACTGGAGACCCTGCCGGAGGCAGAAGCTCCGGTCCATTCCCTTGATGCCGCCATCACCCTGGAGGATGTGTGGTACAAATACGAGAAGGACCTGCCGGACGTGGTGAAGGGCGTGAGCCTGGAGGTGAAGAAGGGGGAGTTCCTGGCCCTCCTGGGCGGCAATGGCACGGGCAAGACCACGACACTCTCCCTGGTGGGCGGCCTGATGGAGCCCTATCGGGGCGAGGTCAGCCTGAACGGAAGTGTGGCGACGCTGCCCCAGGACCCGCAGACCCTGTTTGTCAAGAAGACCGTCCGGGAAGACCTATATGAAATGTTCCGGGGGATGCGGATAGATAAGGCCCACCAGGAAAACCGCATCGCCCGCGCAGTGCAGCTCTGCCGTCTGGAGGAAGTGCTGGACCGGCACCCCTACGACCTCTCCGGGGGCGAACAGCAGCGGGCGGCTCTGGCAAAGGTCCTGCTCCTGGAGCCGGAGATACTCCTGCTGGACGAGCCCACAAAGGGCCTGGACGCGGAGTTCAAGCAGATGTTTGCCGTGATCCTGAAAACCCTCCAGCGTCGGGGCGTCACCATCTTCATGGTGAGCCATGACGTGGAGTTCTGCGCGGAGCACGCGGACCGCTGCGCTCTGTTCTTCGACGGAAACATCGTATCCCAGGGACAGCCAAGGGAGTTCTTCTCCGGGAACAGCTTCTATACTACCTCCGCCAACCGCATGGCGCGTGGCCTGCTTCCTGAAGCGGTGACCGCCCGGGATGTGATGGCTGCCTGCGGAGGCGAACTGCCGCCCGTTCCGGAGTTACCGGAAGAGATACCACCCCTCCCGGAGCCGGAGGAGGGCAGCGCAAACGCGAAGCCTCAGAAGCTCCCCTTATGGCGCATCCTGCTGGCCGCCGTCAGCGGGATCGGGGCCATTGTTCTTTTTATCTACACCCTATCCCATCAGAACCTGTCGGATTTCATTACCGCAGAGGGTCTGACCGCCGCAGCATGGCAGGATATCCCGCTGTATCTGCTCCTGGTGGCCTGTATGCTCATCTGCGCCTTTTCCCTAAGCCGCAAAGCGCCGCAGCCGGTACGGGTGCAGACCCCGAAGGAAAAACGGAAGCTCTCCAAGCGGACCCTGGCAGCGACAGTTTCCATCCTTCTGCTCATCCCCCTGACGATCTTCGTCGGCGTGTACTACCTGGGCGGAGGACACTATTACCTGATCGCCCTGGTGATCCTGCTGGAGACCATGCTGCCCTTCTTCCTGGTGTTCGAGGGCCGGAAGCCCCATGCGCGGGAGCTGGTGGTCATCGCCGTACTCTGTGCCATCGGCGTTGTGGGCCGGGGAGCCTTTTTCATGCTGCCCAGCTTCAAGCCGGTGCTGGCCCTGGTCATCATCTCCGGGGTGGCCTTCGGCGGGGAGGCGGGCTTCCTGGTGGGAGCCATGACCATGGTGGCCTCTAACGTGATGTTCGGACAAGGCCCCTGGACGCCCTTCCAGATGTTTGCCGCGGGGATCATCGGCTTCCTGGCCGGGGTGCTGTTCCGCAAGGGACTCCTGCGCCGCAGCCGGGTATCCCTCTGCATCTTTGGAGCCCTTGCAACCGTGGTGATCTATGGCGGCTTGATGAATCCCGCCGCAGCCTTGATTTATGCCCACACACTGAACTGGCAACTGCTTCTGAGCTACTACGTCTCCGGCATCCCCGTGGATCTGGTCCACGCCACGGCCACGGTATTGTTTCTTTGGCTTGCCGCCGAGCCGATGCTGGAAAAGCTGGACAGATTGAAGGTCAAATATGGGCTTATGGGATAGATTCAATACGTTTATTGATTCGTAATTTCACCTAAAACAGAGGCGTGAGCGGTTAATGCCACCCACGCCTTTTCCTTTTCTTTGCTTTGCAGAAATGCGTCTCACCGTGAGACGCATTTCTGCAAAGAATGTCGATATAGATAACCTTTTAGAAAGTTTTGACTTCTTTTGCGAATAATGGGCAAAACGGATTATTCGTGCCTGTTAGGGAGTAGAGGGAGGCAAACGAGAGATGTATGAACGAGAGATACGAGCGTTACAACGCCATGACCTTTGAGGCTTATTGCAAGACCGCAATAGACAGGGCGGTGAACCGGGGCCGCCGCCAGAAAAACCGCAGAGCGCAGCAGGAGATTTCCATGAGTGAACTGTCCGAAAGCATGATGGGCTTGCCCTGCGAAGCTCTGGAGGCGTTGACGGAAGAAAGAACAAGCCCCACATACTTCCAAGTTGGAGACTTCGCAATTCCTGTACATGATGAAATGCTGGCAAAGGCGCTATTGTCTCTGTCTCCCCAGCGGCGGAGCATCCTTCTCCTTGCCTACTTCCTGGACGAGACGGACGAGAGCATTGCCCGGAGCCTGAATCTTTCCCGGAGCGCGGTACAGCGCCGCAGAGCGGCGGCCCTGGAGCTGCTGCGGGACATGATGGGGGGCGGAGATCAATGAAATATCTGCCCGTTTCCGTCATTCAAGCGGCCAAGCAGAACGACGCAGAGGCTGCTGAGATCATCCTGCGGCATTTTGAAGGGTACATAGCAAGCCGGTGCCTGGAAACCTATGAGGACGAGACGGGGAAAACGGGGACCTATCTGGACGAGGACCTTCGTTACCTTGCGGAAAACGCCGTCTATGCCGCGATCTTCAAGTTTCAGTTCAGAGAACCTCCGGAGGACTACACGCCGTAGTTTCCCTCCGGCAGGGGCGTATGAGAAAGCTCATACGCCCCTGCGGGCCGGAAACAGCCCTTGACCTAAAAACTGAATAGGGCGATCAGATACGTTCCGTATGCGCGGAGCCGGGCGACGGGTGCGCCGGGATAGTCCACCGTGAAGGGAGGCCATATGACGGGAGGATGGAGCGAATACCACCAGCGCCGCAACGCTGCTTTGGGCAAAGCGGCAGGCCAGGAAGCGGATACGGAGATGATGATACTTGCGTCGGCTATGCGTCACAGCGTAGGACGCCCTGCCATGGGAATGGGGGGAGGCACATAAATCCTATGGAGCGGCTTGCCCGCCGCCGTCTGAAACAGCCTTTTGCTTAAAACGTGAATATGGAGAACACCGCGCCGCCCGTCAGCGCGAAAAACGTCGTATTATGCGGCGAAATGCGTCTCACCGTGAGACGCATTTTTTCATGGAAATACGGTTCACGGTGAGACACATTTTATGATGGGAGGAATGAACAGGTGTCACCACAGCGTCGAAAGACGTTGCCGGAGAGAAAGAGAAAAGACAGCGCAAAGGGATTACGGATAACCGGGATCGATAAAAAGGCAAACACCATTCAGATGCAGATCAACGGATGCAAAGTAACCGCCATATGCCGGGAGAAGCCCAACAAGGATGTCTATGGTCAAGTAAAGGATATACTGATCCGCAGTGCGTTACAAAAGAAAGATGTTAAATAAATTGACAAAATAAATCAAATATGTTAAAATAACAATAGGAAGTATCAAGAAATGCACCTTGAAAAGTTGATAGTAAGCACTTGCGGAAGTGGCAATGTCATCCCATGGAAGGGAGTAATTACCATGACAGATTCAAGCACTTTCGCAAGCTATAGTTTCGACAAAGAGACAGGATGGCGCCTTGACCTTCCCCAAAGCATTGCAGAGGGTACAAGGGTGTTGTGTCTGTACCGCGTATCCACCGCAAAGCAGCTCTATCACGACGCGGACAATGAGGCGGATATCCCCATGCAGCGTCTCCGCTGCCGTGAATTTGCCGAGAGCAAGGGCTGGACCATCGTTTGTGAGCTTCAGGAGGAAGGGATCTCCGGCCACAAGGTCAGGGCGGAAAACCGGGACAAGGTACAGATGATCAAAGAGTACGCCATCAAGAAACGGTTTGACATTCTGCTTGTTTTCATGTTTGACCGCATAGGCCGCATTGCCGATGAAACGCCCTTCGTCGTGGAATGGCTCATCAATCACGATATCCGTGTATGGGCCTCCGAGGAAGGGGAGCAGCGAATAGAATCCCATACGGACCGGCTGCTGAATTACATCCGTTTCTGGCAGGCGGACGGGGAAAGTCAAAAGACCTCCATACGCACGGCGAACAGCCTCCATATCCTGACGGAACAGGGCTGCTTTACCGGAGGGACCTGCGCCTATGGGTATATGCTGGTGGCCTCCGGGCGGATGAACAAGCGAAAGCAGGAGGTCCACGATCTGGCCCTCTGCGACGAGGAGGCGGCTGTGGTCAAGCTCATGTACGACCTTGCCTATTATCAGGGCTGCGGCGCACAGCGGATATCCAATTATCTGAACACAAATGGGTACAAAAACAGGACGGGGAAGAACTGGCATCCCGCCACGATACAGTCTATCCTGCGGAATTCGCTTTACATCGGCATTTTGCGGAGCGGAGAAACGGTCTCACCCGTACAGGAGCATCTGCGGATCGTGGATGACAAGGTATTCAGCGAGGTACAGGAAATGCTGAAAACACGGTCCAGAAAGTACCAGGACACGCGCTCCGCGCCGCTAAACACCCGCGGAAAGTCGCTCATGGCCGGAAACATATTCTGCGGCCATTGCAGGGCGCGGCTGTGCATAACCACCAGCGGCAAGGGGAGACCCAATGCGGATGGGACAGACCCGGTCCGTATGCGGTATTCGTGCCAGACGAAAACCCGAAAGCACGATGATTGCGGAGGGCAGACGGGCTACACCGTTTCCAAGGTGGACAAAATCATTGAAGAGGTCATCCGTAAGATATTCAACAAGGTACGCAGTATTGAGCGGAACGAACTGCTGCAGGCCCAAAGCGCAAAGGACATCGCCATGCACCGGGAACATATCAAGGGGCTCCACCGGGACCATGACAAGGCGAAAACCGATTTGCAGCGCCTTCATGGGGAGATCGTGAAGTCCCTTACCGGCGAAAGCGTATTCAGCCCCGAAATGCTGAAACCGGCGTTGGAGGAGCAGGAGAAGAAATGCAAGGATCTCACAGTCGCGTTGCAGAGGGCTGAGGCAGAATTGGCCGATAATGAGAACACCATGCGCAGGCTTGCAGAGAAGTACGACGACGTACTGAAATGGGAGACGATTTATGACGGGGCGGATATGGCGACGAAAAAGATGATCGTTTCCCGTATCATCGACCGGGTGGACGTGTACCGGGATTATGACATACGGATTCATTTGAATATCAGTATTGAGCAGTTTTTGGAAACGATAGAAGAACAGCGCGTATGACCCTGCTTCTCCGCGTCTTGACGATGCTCCTGGAAAGAAGGTATGGGGGCATAGAAACTATGGCTTGGGAGAGCGCTTGAATGGCATTCAAGAGGTCAGCGGTTCGATCCCGCTTATCTCCACCACACGAAGCCTTGAAACACTTGTGTTTCAAGGCTTTTTTCATGCCCGCAACTTTAGGGGACCTCGCGC
>JAEEGJ010017856.1_pt1 | contig 15947 bp, 9 predicted proteins | sample 8958761 | NCBI WGS metagenome assembly JAEEGJ01 (sample SAMN16246546, study PRJNA631951) | gut metagenome | biome: gut microbiome; feature: rumen; material: RS-attached | host: Bos | place: Iran: Karaj | collected 2018-10
GCGGACGGCAGCAACAAGGTCGCGCGCAACGTTTATCACCTCGCTTACAAGCTGAAGGAAAACGGCAATCATATCGTTGATATCGACATCGACTCCAACGAGGTCGACGTCAAGACCATGGGCGATGAGCAGTACGTCTCCATCGTGAAGCAGCTTGCCGACGCCGATGACGCTTCGGACAGCGATAAGACCTTCACGTTTACCATTGCAGCGGTGCCCAACACCACTGTGAAGGACGTCAACGACAATCTCATTGCTACTCCGATGCCGGCGATAACCGAAGTCACGATCAACAGCTCCGACTTCACGGACGGCTCCGCCACCGTGACCTTCGGACCCATCCTCTTCAAGTATGGTGGATCTTATCAGTACACCATCGCGGAGAATGAGGTCTCCAATTGGGAGACGACGGGCAGCCCCATAACTGCTACCATCGTTGTTGAAGAGGACATTGACGAAGGTACTGTGACGGCCGGCGAACCGACGTATACCCCCTCTAACACCATTACTAATACATATAATGGTAAGGGCAACCTGAAGATCGAGAAGGTCGCTGAGGGCGGCGAAGGCAAGACCTTTACGTTCAACGTCCATGTCGGCGATATTACCGGCACCTACAGCGGCGTTACGTTCACAAACGGCGACGCGGTCGTTACGCTGACCGTCGGCGCTGACGGCACCGCCTCCAAGACCATAGAGGGTCTGCCGCAGGGCGCCAGCTACAACGTCAGCGAGCCTGCCGGTCAGCAGCCCGCGGGCTGGAGCCTGAAGACCGTAAGCAACAATTATTCCGGTTACATCTCCTCCGGCACCACCATTACGGTGACGTTCACTAATGAATACAGCGCGAACGGTGAGGCCACGCTTCAGGTGACTAAGGCGATCTCCGGAGCCGACTGGCCGAAGGACGACGCCGGCAATCCGAAGACTCTGACGTTCACGCTGAGCGGAACCGGCAGCGCTCCGATGCCGACGACCACGACGGTAACGCTGTCCGCCCCCGGCACGGCGAGCTTCCCGAAGATCAGCTACACGATGGCTGACGCGGGCAAGACCTACACCTACACGATCACCGAGACTACGGGCTTCGGCGCCGGCTGGAGCATCTCCGGACCGGTGACCGCGACGGTAGCGGTAACGAACAACGGCGACGGCACTCTGGCTGCGGAAGTTACCTACAGTCCTGACAACAAGACCATAACCAACAGCTATGAGGCGAAGTCCGTTAAGGTACAGTTCAGCGGCGTCAAGACCCTGACTGGCAAGGACCTCGCGGTCGACGAGTTCAGCTTCACGCTGAGCGGCGACGGCGTCAACGAGACGGTCACCAACGACGCGAACGGAAACTTCTCCTTCAGCGAGATCACCTACAACGCTGTCGGTGAGCATGACTACACCGTGACCGAGACGGTCGGCAGCGAGACCGGCATCGTCTACACGACGAAGACTTACGCGATCCACGTCAGCGTGACCGATCCGGGCTACGGACAGCTCGTCGCGACGGTCACGGGCGAAGGCCTCACGGCTGCCGGCGAAGTGAATAAGATAGTCACCGGACTCAACTTCACGAACGAGTACGTTCTGATCGACATTCCCGTGACGAAGGTCTGGAACGACTTTAACAACGTCAACGGCACGAGGCCTGAGAGCGTCACCGTCGCCCTTCTCGCGAACGGCGCGGAGACGGGCAAGACCCTGACTCTCAGCGAGACCAACGGCTGGGCCGGCACGTTCACCGACCTGCCGAAGTACAGCGCCGGCGCGACCACGGATAACAAGACTGAGATCGTGTATACGATCAAGGAACTCAACGTGGTCGGCTATACGGTAGCCATCGCGGGCAGCAATGCCGCGGGCTACACGGTCACCAACACGCTCATCACCGTCAACGTCCCGGTCGAGAAGAACTGGATCGACAACAATAACGCGTGGGGCATCCGTCCGGAGAGCATCACGGTGTATCTGTGGGCCAACGGCACTAAGACCGCGAAGTACCTCGTTCTGAACGAGGGCAACGGCTGGGCCGGCACGTTCACGAATCTGGTCAAGCTCGATGCTGAAGGCAAGGAAATTGAGTATACTGTGACTGAAGACGTGCCTGCGGGCTACGCAATGACGGGCGTCGACGGCGACATGACCGCGGGCTACGTCATCAACAACGAGATCATCCTCAGAGACATCGAAGTCGAGAAGGTGTGGGATGACGCGGCCAACATCTCCAACCGTCCGAAGAGCGTGACGATAGCGCTCCTCGCCGACGGTGAAGCGACGGGCCAGACAGTCGTTCTCAGTGACGGCAACGGCTGGCACGGCATCTTCACGGATCTCAACACCTACGCCATGGACGGCCATGAGATCGAGTACACAGTCGAGGAGACTCCGGTCCCGGCATACTACACGGTAGCTTACACGGGAGGCATGATAGAGGGCTACGTAGTGATCAACACGGGCATTACCCCGCCTCCGCCTCCGCCTCCGCCCACTCCGACCCCCACTCCCACTCCCGAGCCCACTCCGACGCCCGAACCGCCCGAGACGATAGACGTTTCGGTGGAGAAGGTGTGGCACGACGTGGACGACACGATGCGTCCGGAGAGCATCTCCGTAACGCTGCTGTGCAACGGCGAGGATACGGCCTACACGGCCGAGCTGAGCACGGCCAACGGCTGGAAGCACACGTGGACCGGCCTCGACAAGTTCGATGCTGAGGGCAACGCGTACGTCTACACGGTCCGTGAGGACGTCGTGCCCGAGGGCTACACGGTCAGCTACGGCGGGAACGCCGAGAGCGGCCTGACGGTCATCAACACGGGCGAGGGCTACGAGGAGTTCCCGGACGACGAGCCGCCGCTCTACGGCGAGCCTGACGAGCCGCTCTACGGGCCTCCGCTCACGGGCGACGAGTCGAACATCGCGGTCTGGGCTGGCCTCAGCGGCCTGGCTCTTGCGGGCCTGATAGTCATGCTGACGGGCCGCAGGAAGAAGGAAGACGAGGAGTGATCCTCCCCGCCTGACCCGGAAAACCGCATAATACCCCAAGAGGGGCAGCCACACGGCTGCCCCTCTTTTTTAATACCATCGCAGCGTGGCGGTCAGGGAAGCACGGCGGCTGCCTTCGGATCGCGGAGGTAACGGGAAGTGCCTTCCCGTGCGGTTTAAAAGTGCGGAGGTAAGTAATGGCGGTTCCCTGCTAAATGCGTGGGAGACGGGACGTGCCTCCCCTATTCTAATGCCAGACCAGCATGGCGGTCAGTGATGCTCTGCGGCTGCCTGCGGGCGGTGGAGGTAACGAAAGATGCCTTCCACGTGCGATCTTTGTGGAAAAACGAACTGCGATCGGCGGCGGGAACCTTACGGACGGAGTAGAAACAGACTATACCGCCGCGACATATTGACGTTTGAGAAGCATGGATACTGCAAATTGAAGATAAAGACGCGGCACAGAAAAAGTGAGAGTCTGTGCGAAAAAACGGGCTTTTCCCCCTTGCAAAAGCCTCGGTAAAATTCTATAATAAAATGTCATTATATCTGCAGGATCGTGATGATGCTGCGGGTATCATGCATTATGTAAACAAGTGCGGGAAAATACGTGACGCAGCGCTCCGTACCGGCACGGAGAAGATGCTATTCCCGCCGGGAATATCTGAAAAAGGCAAACCGCCCGAAAGGGCGGGACGCAAAGCCATGGGGTCTAAAGCCGCGAGGCAATGACAGCCCGGTTGCCAGTATTTCACAACTCTTTGAAAAGGAGAAATGAAATAATGGCAAAGCACAGAACTCTCAAAAGAGCACTGAGCATTTTGCTGGCGCTCTGTCTCGTCATGTCCTTGTTTGCCGTCAACGTCTTCGCGGAGACGACGACGAACCCGGACGGGACGACGACCGAAACCACGGTCACGACGAACACGCTGGAGGACACCCCGTCAGCGGGCTACACGACGACGACCACTACGACGACAGCTGTCACTTCAGGAACGATCACGGAGACTGGCGCAGTCGTGGACGGCACAGTGACGAACACCGACATGTCGGTCACGAAGCCGTCGGATTTCGTCCGCTACGGCGAGCATACCGTCGAGGGCGACAGGACCGAGACCATCGCCTCGGTCGAGTCGGATTATGCGCCCAACGTGACGGTAACGCTTAATCCGGGCAGCACTGCTACGCAGACAGCGACTGACAGCAGCTCGGCGCCGGGAACTCACACCGACATGAAGAACGGCGTGAACGATCCGAAGTACGACTACGATCAGACGACCACGACCGCAAACCGCACCGTCACCGTTACGGCGGGCAACGTCACCACGACGAACTCCACCGGCGCGACAAGCGAAATGGAGCACGTTGTTCCCGTCGATTACGGCAGGCAGAGAATAAGCGGCGGAGTTACGGCACCTTCCGCGGCGATCGACTCGGCCGTCTCGGCGCCCGGACACGAAGGACTGTTCTATCTCAACGGTACCTTCGGACAGCCCGGCGGAAACACGTACGTCGCGTGGACGAAAGTGGGTAAGGTAGCTGAGCGCGAGGACGGGACCAGAGTATTCACTTATACAAATTTAGGCGGACAAGATACTTATATTCGCCCCTATTCCTTCGTGTTTTGGAGCGACGATTTCCGCGACGAGGCGACCGGAGAGCTGAAGCCGATAGCCGCTCAATGCGCGGATGAACCGACGCAGGCGCCTCAGCACTGGTACAAGATGGTCAATCTCAACACCTCCGAGGCCGCATACTACGTTACTCCGACAGCGGCCGCGAAGCTGCGCTCCGCGGCTATACACGGGTATTTCAGCACCGTGTCCGGAGCGGGCAGCCTTGCCAAACTCAAGGAGGATCTCAAGGCGTATGCAGCCGCCGGAAACGATCAGGTATATGTGCTGAATCATACGAGGAATGATCCGGAGTTCCCCAACACGTACGTACAGTATCATGACTTCGATTACTGGAAGCTTTCCGAGCACTATGACAGCATTAACGACTTTATAGATAAAGCGACCGAAGGCGAATTCCATCTGGCGACAGAAGCCGCCATCTGGATGGCCACGAGAGGCATGTGGAATCCGGATAACGAGCCGCTCGGCGCGCAGGCCTGGGTGGTTTACGGGTTCGATCCGAGTCCTTACGGACGGGAATTTGAAGCCAGATGCAACTATATTTATCAGTTCCTGACGAGCGACTACCTCATGAATCTGACCAACTCCACTCCCGAGACGCAGATCATCGGCAGCAACGGCTCGTTCCTTGCCGATAACGGTCTCAGCCTGACCGTCAAAGACAAGGTCGGCAACAGGGACGGCAACGACACGTATAATATCGACCTTTCTTTCACTGTTAGCTTTGTTCCCAACGAGATCCATGACAGCCTCATCGTCAACCTTTATAAAGGCGAGGAACTCATCCATATCGCGAGACTGGCGGGAGATCCTCAGACCGGCATCGACGACGATCCCAGATTCGTTACGCTCGTCCAGAGCGGCAGCACATTTACGTTCGAGGATCTTCAGCTCGCTGAGAATGAAGATACTTCTTTCAGACTCGAGCTTCAGGGCCAGCAGTATCTGGCGCAGGACGCTTATCTCCTGCTGTCAGTCAACGGCTGGGAGAGCTCGCAGACGATGGTCACCATTGCCGAAGGCATGAAGTCCGTCAATATCGCGGCGGCGTTTACCCTGAGCTTTACCGTCGAGCAGACCGCTTCGCAGACCTACGAGCACCACTGGCGCGACGAGACCGTCGACCTCTCGGTCGAGAAGATCTGGGTCGGCGAGGACGGGACGGCGACCAGACCCGCAAGCGTAACGGTCGCCGTATACGGCAACGGATCCTTCGTTCAGAACGTTACGCTCTCCGCGGGCAATAACTGGAGAGCGACCGTCACCGGCCTTCCCGCGAAGGTCGATAACGACGGGACCGCCATAACCTACACCGTTCAGGAGGCGCCCTCGAAGGCCGCCGGGTACTATACGGCGAGCTACGGCGGCGCGCAGACGACCGGCTTCATCGTCACCAACACCTATACCCCGCCCACGACCGTCAGCATCCCCGTACATAAGGTGTGGGCCGATCATAACAACGCGGACGGCAAGAGGCCCGAGAGCATCGTCTTCAGACTTTACGCCAACGGCAGCGCGACCGAACAGACCGTCACGCTGAGCGACGCGAACGAATGGACCGACACGTTTACCGGCCTTCAGGAGACGGGGCCGGACGGCGCCGCGATCGTCTATACCGTTGAGGAGGAGGGCGTACCCGCCGTTTACTCCTCCAGCGGCACGGGCAACGCCGCGAACAACTACACGATAACCAACACTTATGATCCGAAGGTCGTCGTCAGCGGAGAGAAGACGTGGGTCGACTACGGCAACGCGGACGACACGAGGCCGGAAAGCATCACGATCCGACTCTGGAACGGCGAGACGGAGGTCGATCATAAGACGGTGACGGGACCGGCGTGGTCCTGGAGCTTCACGAACCTTCCGAAGTACGACGCCGAGAACAATCTGATCGCCTACAGGATAACCGAGGACGAGGTTCCGAACTACACGAGCCAGGTCAACGGCTACAACGTGACGAACACGTACACGACGAGCGTTGAGATCACCGTCGTAAAAGTCTGGGACGACGGCAATAATGCCGACCGCATCCGTCCGGACAGCATTACGGTAAGGCTGCTCGCCGGCGGCATGGAGACGGGCAAGATACTGACTCTGGACGAAGAGAACGAATGGTCCGGCAAGTTTGAGGATCTTGACAAGTACGACGCCGAAAACAAGCTGATCGAATATACGGTCGAAGAGACGGACGCGCCTGCGGGCTATACCGTCGTCGTTACGGGAACGGAGACCGGCTTCAAGGTCACCAACTCGCACACTCCGACACCGCCGCCTCCTCCGCCGACCCCGACTCCGACCCCGACCCCGACTCCGACCCCCACTCCGACCCCGACCCCCACTCCCACTCCGACTCCCGAGGTCGAGACGATAGACGTGAGTGTCGAGAAGGTGTGGCACGACGTGGACGACATGCTGCGTCCGGAGAGCATCTCCGTAACGCTGCTGCGCAACGGCGAGGATACGGCTTACACCGCCGAGCTGAGCACGGCCAACGGCTGGAAGTACACGTGGACCGGCCTCGACAAGTTTGACGCGGAAGGCAATGCCTATGTCTACACCGTGCGCGAGGACGTCGTGCCCGAGGGCTACACGGTCAGCTACGGCGGGAACGCCGAGAGCGGCCTGACGGTCATCAACACGGGCGAGGGCTATGAGGAGTTCCCGGACGACGAGCCGCCGCTCTACGGCGAGCCTGACGAGGAGCTCTACAATCCGTACGGCGTGCCCGGCACGGGCGACGAGTCGAACATCGCGCTCTGGGCCGGCCTCAGCGGCCTGGCTCTTGCGGGCCTGATAGTCATGCTGACGGGCCGCAGGAAGAAAGAGGACGAGGAGTAAATCCCCGCCTGACCCGGAAAACAGCATAATACCCGAAACCGGGCGGTCAAACGACCGCCCGGTTTTTTACACAAAAGCCCGGCACGGAAGACGCCGTGCCGGGCTTTTACTATGTTTCATTCGATCTCCGACGATTCCGCCTCGACCCAGGCGGGGACGAAGCCGCTCGAAAGCGCCGTGCGCATGGAGGCGATGTTGGCGGGGCTCGTCCCGTAATAGGGCAGGGCGCCGCGGCGGAACACCTCGTTGCGCAGCAGCGAGACGAGCGCGGTCGCTATCCCGCGCCGACGGTACTTCGGCAGGACGTCGATCCCTATCTGCCAGAAGCCCGGCGCGTCGGCGGAGCAGCCCGCCATGCCGACGATCCCTTCTCCGTCGAGCGCGGCGACGGCGAGGACGTCCGGCCGCTCGGGATGAAAGCGGTCGCACAGCGCGTTGGAAAACTCTGCGCGCCCGTAAAACGGGGCTATCTCCTCCTGCTCCAGCCAGCGGACGGGGACGTCCGCCCGGACCTCGACCGGGCCGGGCAGCGGCGCGAACATATGGTGCGCCGAGCTCGTCCGCAGGCCGTACTTTTCGAGCTCGCGCTCGAGCGCGAGCCAGTTCGGCTGCTCGAAGAGCCAGAAGCCTTTCTTTACCCGCGCCCATTCGGCCAGCCACGGGCGCAGGCGTTCGTCCGCGCAGAAGACGGCGTTCCCGCCGAAGGTCGCGGCCTGGAAAAACGGCGGCTCCGGAGAGAACGTGCGGCGTCCCTCGACGGCGCGTACGGGAGTTATGACGTTTTCCGCGCGGTCGAAATCCCCCGGCGCGCAATTCAGGTCCCGCGCGAGCTGCGTCTTGATTTTGAGCAATATCTCGTCAAAGGTCATATCCGCGCCTCCGAAACGCTTCTGCCTCATCCGTCGGCCCGTATTTTCTCGTCGATCTCGGCATAGACGCGGTCGTAGACCTCGTCCGGCACGGGGCGCGCCGGAGTCCAGAACGCGTAGAGTCTGCGCAGGTCTTCCGAGTCCCCGCAGAGCTTTTTCGCCTGCTCGTAGGCGAAGGCGTTGGCGTCGGCCTCGTGGGGCTGCCCCGGATAGAGATCCCGGAAGCGCTCCTCGCCGCCCTCCAGCCTGCACTCGCGGTATCCGCCGTCGATGAGCTTGAAGCAGCGGCCGTCGTACATTATTACGTATTGCAGGCTGCGTCTGACCGCCGGGCCGAAAAGCTCCGGACGCAGATGCTGCGAGGCGTGCCGCAGCTCGTGGAAAAGATAAAAGGCCTTTTCGCTGTCGGCGGCGTCTCTCAGCAGGCCGGCGTTGATGAAGACCGTTTTCGACTCCGGATCGAAGGTCCCGTACGCGGTCTCATAGCCTGCCGGCATGCTGAACGACAGCTTCGCGTCCAGATCCTGCTCCTTTATATATCGGGCGAAAAGCCCCTCGTGATCGATCATCCGACGCTCCTCAAAAGCCGCGCTTTTCCGTCTCGTCCCGCCGCTGCGTACTGCCGGCCTTCTTCAGATTATCGTACGTTTCCGAAAGCCACTCCTCATAGTGATCGTAGGGGGTCCGGGTCCACCGGTCGAGGAGCTTGTTCAGCGTCTCGCGGTCTTCCCCGATATCGGCGCATCCGTACTGCTCCGGATCGCGGTTGACCGTCACGCGGTGCTCTCCGTTTTCCCCGAAGTCGATCCGGTAGATGCAGAACCCCGTCCAGCTGCGGTGGGCCCAAAGCGTCGCGCCCTCCATATACCAGAACCACTTGTCCTCCATCGCCTGCGGGACGTTGCCGCGGCGGAGCGCGTCCATTTCCGCTTCGCTGAAGGACCTTTTGAGCACGAAAGTCTCGTGCCGGGCGGGCATGGGCTCCGTCTTCCAGTCGCCGCGGCGCGCGGCGCGCGGGATATTTTTATCTGTCATGTTTTTCTCCTGTCCTGCTGCGGGCCTGCGTCCCTTTTTTCTCCCACTCTACCACGCTTCGGGCCTTCCCGCAAGGAGGGAACGAAGGCGCGGGCCGTATTGACATATGCGCTTTATTATGATAAAGTATCAAATACCATTTATTCATCACCATTCATTTAACGTAGTACCGCGCCGCAGAGGCGGCGTTTTCGGAAAGGCTGTCTGCAAATGAACTCAAAGTTTGCCCTCTACATCGTCAAGCGGCTGCTGCTGGCGATACTGACGATACTGATCGTCGTCTCGATCACGTTCTTCGTCATGCACGCCATCCCCGCCTCCCCCTTCTCCTCGGAGAAGGCGAAGTCGGACGCGACGATAGCCGCCCTTGAGGCCAAATACGGCTTCGACAAGCCCGTCGGGGTGCAGTTCCTCAACTATCTGAAGAACATCTGCAAGCTCGACTTCGGCCTGTCGACCGCGTGGGTCGGAAGCACCGTCTTCGACCTTGTGAAGGGAGGTTTCGCCTATTCCGCCCGCATAGGCTTCTCGGCCGGCATACTCGCCATAGTCGTCGGCATCGTGCTGGGGTCGATATCGGCGCTGCGGCGCGGCAAGCTGGCGGATAAGATCATTCAGGTGATAACGACCGCCCTTGTATCGCTGCCGAGCTTCGTCGCGGCGACGCTGCTGCTGCTGGTGTTCGTCCTCAAGCTCGGCCTGCTCCCCTCCCGCGCGACGGATCCGGGCGGCCTGCTGCTGCCCATAGTGTCGCTGAGCCTGTACCCGATGGCGTATATAACGCGCTTGTGCCGCTCCTCCATGCTCGACGTGCTCGGGCAGGACTACGTCCGCACGGCGCGCGCCAAGGGCCTTAAAAACGGGAAGATAATCTTCAAGCACGCCCTGAGAAACGCCCTCAGCCCCGTCATAACCTACGCGGGCCCCATGATGGCCTATATCCTCACGGGCTCCATGGTCGTCGAGAACATCTTCTCCGTCCCCGGCCTCGGCAGGCTCTTCGTCAACAGCATGCTGAGGACGGACTACATGATGATCATGGGCGTGACGATCTTCCTCGCCTTCATGATCATCCTCATGAACTTCATCAGCGACGTGCTCTACAAGGTCGTCGATCCGCGCATCGATCTGAGCTGAAAGGAGGGCGCGAAATTTGGACAAGCCGAAAAAGAATTTCCTGAGCTTCCAGCTCGATCCCGCCAAGTTCGAGCCCGCCACCGAGGAGGAAAAGGCTCAGCAGGTGCAGATGCGCGAATCCGTGTCCTATATGAAGGACGCGATGCGCCGCCTGAGGAAGAACAAGATAGCCATGGTCTGCCTGGCGATCATCATAATCATCGTCCTCATCGCCTTCATAGGCCCGATGATATATCCCTACACCTACTCCGACACGAACACCGAGCGGCAGTATCTGCGCCCGATGCAGTTTTCCGCCGCCGAGCAGGCCGCCCGCGCGGCCGGGGAAAAGGTCTTCCCACATATACTCGGGACGGACGCGCTCGGCCGCGACTACGCCATCCGCGTCATTTACGGGACGCGCATCTCCCTCGCCGTCGGCATCCTCGCGGCGATAATCGTCATCATCATAGGCATCATTTACGGCTCGATATCCGGCTACTTCGGCGGCAAGGTCGACCTTATAATGATGCGCATAGTCGATATCATCTACTCCCTGCCCGACGTTCTGATAATCATCCTGCTCTCCGTCGCCATACGCGACATGGTCCGCGACTCCAGCAGCGTCATCATCATGAAGCTCGGCGCGGGCATGGTCAGCATCTTCACGGTCTTCGGCCTGCTCTACTGGGTCGGCATGGCGCGTCAGGTGCGCGGGCAGATACTCTCGATAAAGGAGCAGGAATACGTCCTCGCCTCGCGCGCCATCGGCGCCTCCCCCGCGAGGATAATCCGCAAGCACATGATACCCAACTGCGTCTCCGTCATCATCATCACGGCGGCGCTGCAGATCCCCTCCGCCATATTCACGGAGAGCTTCCTGTCGTTCCTCGGCCTCGGCGTCACGATGCCGATGCCTTCGCTCGGCTCGCTGGCCTCCGACGCGCGCACGGGCCTCATCAGCTATCCCTACCTGCTGCTCTATCCCGCGCTCAGCATCTTCCTCATAGTCCTTTCCTTCAACCTGCTCGGCAACGGCATCCGCGATGCCTTTGACCCGAAGCTCCGTTCGTAGGAGGTGCGGCATGAGCGAACTTTTGCTTTCCGTGCAGGACCTGCACACGACGTTCTTCACTCCCTCCGGCGAGGTCCACGCCGTCGACGGCGTCTCGTTCAACCTCAATGAGGGCAAGGTCCTCGGCATAGTCGGCGAATCCGGCTCCGGAAAGAGCGTCAGCGCCTACTCCGTCATGCAGATACTCTCCTATCCCGGCCGCATCACCTCCGGCAGCATCAAGTTCCGCGGCGAGGAGCTCGTCGGCGCGAGCGAGGAGAAGATACGCCATATCCGCGGCAACAAGATAAGCATCATCTTTCAGGACCCCATGACGAGCCTCAACCCGACCTTCACCATCGGCAACCAGCTCCGCGAGGCCATCATGCTCCACACGGACCGCAATAAGAAGCAGGCGCAGGAGCGCGCCATCGAGATGCTCGAGCTCGTCGGCATAAACGAGCCGGAAAAGCGCATCAGGCAGTATCCCTTCGAGCTCTCCGGCGGCATGCGCCAGCGAGTCATGATAGCCATGGCCCTCGCCTGCGAGCCCGACATACTCATAGCCGACGAGCCGACCACGGCCCTCGACGTCACCATTCAGGCGCAGATACTCGAGCTCATGGCCGACCTGCAGAAGAAGCTCGGCATGGCGATAATCATGATAACCCACGATCTGGGCGTCATCGCCAGCATGTGCGACGAGGTCATCGTCATGTACGCCGGGCGCGTGGCCGAGCGCGGCACCGCCCCGCAGATATTCTACAGGCCCAAGCACGAATACACCAAGGGCCTCATCCGCTCCATCCCGAATATAGAAAACGACGACAAGGAGCCGCTCGTCCCCATCAGCGGCACCCCCGTCGACATGCTCAATATGCCCGCCGGCTGCGCCTTCGCCCCGCGCTGCGAGCGCGCCATGAAGATATGCCTGACCGAAAAGCCGAAGGAGATATTCATAAACGACGCGCATATCTCCGCCTGCTGGATGAACGTCAAGGAGGGCGCCGAGAAGGGCATCATAGAAACGGACGAGAACGGCGAGATCGTCCGCATCCCGCTGGACGGGGAGGTGAGCTACAATGGCTGAAAAAGATATTCTCGTCGACGTTCGCGGGCTCAAGGAATACTTCCCCGTGACGACGGGCTTTCTCAAGACGACGTGGCTCAAGGCCGTGGACGACGTCTCGTTTACGATAGCCCGCGGCGAGACCCTCGGCCTCGTCGGCGAGTCCGGCTGCGGCAAGACGACCGTCGGAAGGACCATGCTCCACCTCTACAAGCCCACGGCGGGCGAGGTCTGGTTCGACGGGGTCAAGATCGAGAAGGGCAAGTCCCTGCGCGAATACAGGCGCCGCGCCCAGCTCGTCTTTCAGGACCCGTACTCCTCCCTCAATCCCCGCATGACCGTCGCGGACATCGTCGCCGAGCCCATCGACGTGCACAAGCTCTGCGCCAGTAAGGCCGAGCGCAGCGAGCGCATCCATGAGCTGCTCGAATCCGTCGGCCTCTCCAGCGAGCAGGCCACGCGCTACGCCCACGAGTTCTCCGGCGGCCAGCGCCAGCGCATAGGCATCGCCCGCGCGCTCGCGTCGAACCCCGAGTTCATCGTCTGCGACGAGCCCGTCTCCGCGCTCGACGTCTCCATTCAGGCGCAGGTCATCAACATGCTCGAGGAGCTGCAGGAGAAGCTCGGCCTGACCTATCTCTTCATCGCGCACGACCTCTCCGTCGTCAAGCACATATCCGACAGGATCGCCGTCATGTACCTCGGGCGCATGGTCGAGCTGGCCGAGTCCAACGAGCTCCACCGCCACCCGCTGCACCCCTATACGACGTCGCTGCTCTCGGCCGTTCCCATCCCCGATCCGGACAAGGCGAGGCAGAATAAGCGCATCGTCCTGCAGGGCGACGTGCCCAGCCCCATGAACCTGCCCTCCGGCTGCCCGTTCAGGACGCGCTGCACCCGCGCCACGCCCGAGTGCGCCGAGACGTGCCCCGCCCTGCGCGAGGTATCGCCCGGGCATATGGTCGCCTGCCACAACGTATAGGGCGGCCGCGGCCCGCAATATATAGCGATTGACTTTTTAAGACTGTTTTGCTATAATTCTAAATCGTTATTATTCGCTGATGCATCATTTCATCAGCGCGTAATAGAGCAAGGTTCGCAATTTTATAAGGAGGAATATATCTTGAAAAAGACACTTGCGATCATCCTGGCTGTCGTAATGCTCGTCTCTCTGCTCGGAGTCCTCTCCGGCTGCCAGAAGACCCCCGCGGCCGCCAACAAGCAGGTAGCCAACGTCTTTTACGGCGGCGGCACCCCGCTGTCCATCGACCCCGCGCTCAACAGCGCCTCGTCCGGCAGCAACGTCATCAAGCTCGCCCACGCCGGCCTCATGGGCTATCAGTGGGTCGACGGCGAGGCCAAGCTCATGCCTGAGCTCGCCGAGAAGTACGAAGTCAACGAGGAAGGCACCGTCTACACCTTCACGCTCCGCAAGGGACTGAAGTGGTCCGACGGCTCCGACTTCAAGGCCAGCGAGCTGGTCTGGGCGTGGAACCGCGCCGCCTCCGACGAGCTGGGCGCCGACTACGGCTTCCTCTATGACGTTATCGACGGCTACGGCACCGGCAGCCTGAACGTCGTCGCCGACGACGCCGCCGGCACCATCGTCGTCACCCTGCCCAATCCCTGCGCCTACTTCCTGGATCTGTGCGCGTTCCCGACCTTCTACCCGGTCAAGAACACCGTCGATCCCGAGGGCGCCTGGGCTACCGACCCCGCCAAGTACATCGGCATGGGCGCGTTCCGCATGACCGCCTATAAGGTCGACGACGTCATCTCCTTCGAGAAGAACCCGAACTACTGGAACGCTGCCAACGTCAAGCTCGACGGCGTCAACTGCTACCTCTCCGAGGACAACGTCGCCATCCTGGCCGCCTATGAGACCAACGCGGCCGACTTCATCAACTCCATCGACCCGACCGAGTACGACCGCCTGAACGCCACCTACCCCGGCGAGCTCGTCTTCGGCGACTACATCGGCACCTACTACATCCTCTTCAACGTCTATAAGGACGTCTCCCCCGAGGGCAAGCAGCTTGCCGTCCAGGATCAGGCCAAGGCCCGCATCGCTTTCGGCATGCTCGTCGACCGTGACGTTCTCGTCAACGACGTCACCAAGGGCGGCCAGGTCGCCGCGACCGGCTTCTTCCCCGCCGGCCTCTCCGACGGCTACAACGCCGACGTCCGCGCCGCCGAGGGCTACCAGACCTGGTACACCGGCACCCACACTCCGTCCGCCGAGAACCCCGCCTACACCGAGGATCAGGTGACCGCCTGCAAGATGCTCATCGACCTCGGCTATGACTACACCGGCTCCATCGAGGGCGGCGACATCAAGTTCCAGGGCGTGCCCGCCATCGACTTCGCGTTCAACAACTCCGGCGCCAACGCGCTCATCATCCAGTACGTCCAGTCCACCTGGGAGAAGTTCGGCATCACCGCCACCATCAACACCGAGGCCTGGTCGACCCTCCAGCAGAAGCTGAAGGCCGGCGACGCCGAGGCCGCCCGCATGGGCTGGATAGCCGACTTCAACGACGTCGTGAACTTCCTCGAGATCTTCATCAGCGCCTCCGGCAACAACTATCCGCGTCTCGGCCGTGACATCGGCGACTACACCCGCGCTTCCGCCGTCTCCGCCGACGCCGGTATCGGCGCCTACTGGGGCGTTACCGACAATATGACCTGGGCCGACGCCTATGACTCCGTCGTCTCCGAGATCAAGTCCTGCACCGATCCCGCCCAGCGCGCTCAGCTCGCCGCTCACGCCGAGTACGTCCTCATGAGCACCGGCGGCGTCGCTCCGCTCTACTACTACACCAACCCCTACATGCTCAAGCCCAACGTCAAGAACCTCATCATGCTCACCACCGGCGACGTTCTCTGGAACTACGTCACCATCGAGACTCCCGCCGCGAAGTAAGCGCACAGGCTGAAAATATAAGCGGCCAGGGCCGCGCAATGCAAACGAAAAGAGCTCCCTCGTCCTGAGGGAGCTCTTTTTTATCCCATCGCAGACGGGCAGGATCCGGGCTGCGGCGGCTGCCTGCCGGCTGCGGAGGAAACTTGGACTGCCTCCCCAAGCAGAATAGTCGGCCGGACGTGAAAGCGGGGAAGCTGTCTGCCGCCTGCGGGGGAAACCGGCGCGATGCGCCGGATGAGGGACCCGCGGGAAGGTGATCCGTAGGGGAGGGGCTTGCCCCTCCCGTCGTCTCTGCGGTGGCTTTCGGTAGGGGCAAGCCATTCCCCTGCGAGCTTTCCGCGGGCACGCCGTTCCCCGTCTCTCAAAGCCTTCCCCCTCGTGGGAAAGTGGCCGAGCGGCGCGAGGTCGGATGAGGGGCAAATCTGCA